>MDTB01194202.1_pt1 | contig 13844 bp, 24 predicted proteins | sample 811161 | NCBI WGS metagenome assembly MDTB01 (sample SAMN05326650, study PRJNA326480) | marine metagenome | isolation source: seawater | place: Mediterranean Sea | collected 2009
GATATATGGAAAATTTTGCTTTTAATGGGTATCGGTGTTTTCGCTAATCATGAAAATAAAAATTATGTAGAAATTATGAAATTACTATCACAAGAACAAAAATTATTTATGATTATAGCTTCCACTGACTATATATATGGCACTAATTATCAATTTTGCCATGGCTATATCGGAAAAGGTTTGAATAATCTAACACAAGAAAAAACCATACAAGCTTTGGGTCGTATCGGAAGAAGTAAGCTACAACAAACATATACTCTTAGATTTAGAGATGATGAATTAGTTAAAAAAGTTTTTATCCCTCAAGATCATAAACCTGAAATAGTAAATATAAATAAACTATTAACAAGCGAGTAATTATTAAAAATTTGTTTGTGGTACAATTCCACGTTGACGCACACTTCTACGTGCACGCATAAGCAATCGCCAAATATCATTGCTATTATCATAATTGTTATTAATTATATTTTGATTAATGACATCTTCTTGTATCATATCAGAAATTATATTATGCATTCTATTATTTGTATAACTATATAATACTCCATTATTATTGTCATTTTCTGGAAATATATTCAGGGTTCTTTCACCTGTAGATGTTGTATGAGTTGAAGAAGGTGAATTGATCATATTTCTTTCTCTTACAAAAAGTTCTCTTTCATTATTTATATTAATATTATCTCTAAAAATATTCCAAAAGTCTGTTAGTTCTAAATTTTCTCTTCTTCTTCTATAATTTTCTTTTACTGGTTCCCGGCAGGTTGGACAATTATCATTCCTGATATTCCATTTATTAAAACAATCTTCACAAATTATGTGATCACAAGTATAGTATTTTGTGGTAATAATACATTTTTCATAACAACATGGACATTCTTTCATGTTTGCGCTTCTCAAAAATTTTTGTATTTTTTTGATAGCATCCAGCTTTATCAAATATGATATTCTCGAACTTTTTTGTTTGGATACATTATTATAAAATATGGATTCTGGTATTGAATACATATAATCAGGTTTTATAACTAAAATAATATAATCTATTATAAATACTTTTTTTATATTATCATCTGAATTAGATATTATATTATTATTATATAACAATTTGAAATTATTAACATTACATTTTTCACATATTAATGGTTTAATCAATATCAACATTTTGGTTATACTTGTCTTATTATCAAAATCATATATACCTCTAGTCCCTGATTTATAAAGTTTACAAACAAATCGAGTTGTATTTGCATGCTGGGCTTCAGGCCACCGCTCCATGTTTTATTTAAAGATATTAAATAATATTAATATTAATTCAATTAATAATATTAATTAATTATAATCCTGCTCTACCTTGTTTTAAATATAAAGCTACTAAAAATGAACCTAATCCTACTACATAAACATGTATCCAGTGTGGAGGGCACTTATCTTTCATACCAAACATAGCTGCTAATTTGCAATGCTGTGAATGAGGAAATAATCCCCAAAATACAGCATTAGCTAAAAAAAATAATACTAATAATGAATGCATCTGACTATTATTTTTCATATTCATTATATTATATCTAAATAATATTTTAATTTTATTAGAACAATAATTGAAAAGCCGTGAATGATAGCATTCTTATTGCAATTGGCATTAACAATGCAAATACAAATAGCTTATACTTTTTTAATTTATAAAATTTTGCTAATATAGGTGATTTTTCATATTTTAAATTAGTAATCATATTAACAGATTCTAATGTAAGATTATCTTTTATTTCGTTTATGGTAGTTATATGGTGATGGTCACCTGTCAAAAATACACTAGTAATAGCCATAGCAGTTCCTATAGCAATTTCTTTTTGAATCGTTGTAGGTGATACAGGATCAGACATATGCATTAGTGTAGGACAACTACGAGCTTTTTTAATTGGAGATATCATAAAAGCCGTCATTTTATTTATTGTCATTAATTAATATCAGTATTTCAATTTAAATTGAAATATTAATATTTATCTGTTAAACTATAACATACAAGATGGAAAAAATATTTGATTTCCTTCATGAAGATGTTTTATACATAATTAATGAATATGCTAAAGAAAATTCAAATAAACAAGCATTGTGTAATGAAATTTTTACTAGATTTCTTGCTATCAATCTTGTAAAAGTTAACATCAGATATCAATGGGTTTTACATGTTAGTTCTATGAATTTCAAAAACCTTAATCATTTTTTAGAATTTTTAGAAATAGCTTGTGCGGACTTTAGTGATGTAAATGGTAATGGTATTCCCATAGCAATAGAAGAAAATAATAGATTGGTATATTACAGTAAAGAAACCATAGATATGCTGGTAGAATACTATAAAATACCAATGGGACCAAGATTGAAAATACATCATTACTTTGTTAAAAATTATAGATTCGATAAATCTAATATTAATAGAGATCTTGAATTTATGGAAGAAAGAGTACTTGATATGTTAATGGATGCTATAATATAAATGTAAAATATATAAAAAAATATATTCATTAAATATATAATGTTTATGAATATAACATTACTTTTTCTATCGATTTATAATTTTAACGAACAAGTATTTAATCCAACACCAGTACCTACATTTTCACCATCCATGCCAACACCTTTTCCAACATATATGCCAACAAAATCTAAAGATGGATGCACTTTTAAGAGAAATATTTTTAGTAAATGCAGCAAGTTCGACGATATAGAATTTAATGATGTTATACCTGACAGCATCGATTGGAGAGAACACGGTGTAGTAACCAATGTTAAAAATCAAGGCAACTGTGGTAGTTGCTGGTCGTTTTCCTCAACAGGAGCAATGGAAAGTGAATATGCAATTAAGACAGGGAAACTTATCAATTTATCTGAACAAGAACTCATAGATTGCATCAGATTTGAAGGATGCAATGGAGGCGAGATGGAAGATGCTTTTTTGTATGTTATGGATAATAAGTTATGTACCGATGCAGAAATACCTTATGAAGCACAAGATGATACATGTGGAGGATGTACAGATGGCATCAAAATAGATGATTGTGTAGAAGTTCCGAGTGGAAATGAAACTGCCCTTAAAATGGCAGTAAGCAGGGGACCCGTATCTGTTGCGATCGAAGCGGATACCATAACATTTCAAACATATAAGGGTGGTATATTAGATTCATCTAAATGTGGTACAGATTTAGACCATGGTGTTTTGGTGGTAGGTTATGGTAATGAGGATGGTGTGGACTATTGGATAGTCAAAAACAGTTGGGGCGAAGAATGGGGTGAAAATGGATATATTAGGATAAAGCGTTCATCGAGTGATGAAATACATGATGGAACATGTGGAATAGCACTTCAAGCATCTTATCCTGTAATTTACTAAATTAATGTTTTAAATAATGGTTCATAATATGCATTTTTTTAGCTTCATTCCAGTCACTAGTATAAAATATACGCCATAAACTGGGATAATATGCAATTAAATCTGTAAAAGGATCGGTTAAAAATTTAACTAACCATACACTAGCTATAATAAAACCATAATTATTAAATAATGCTAGTGTATGTCCTACTACAAGGAATGTACTTTTATAAAATATTATTTTATGGAAATCATTTTCTATAAGATAAACAAATGGTGTTAGTGAATATAATCCCAGAACAAACATCTTAGATCTTGTGTTAAAACCCAATTGTAGTTTTTGTTTATCATGACTAGGTGGTTCAAAAATAATATGTCCTGATTGTCTCAAAACCATTGATAGTATTGCATAATCTATTGATTTATATAATTGATGATATATTATCATATAACAATATATAAAAAGTGATGATGATAAAAAATGTAAAAACTGATTTACATCATTAGAATGCGATGCATGATGATCATCCATTTTACGCTTATTAATTTCTCTGATGAACTCATTCATGTTTTTTATCCTAATATTGTTTGCCTTTTTAAGTTCATAACAATCTATTTCAGCCACACCCAATGCTTCTTTTAAAAAAAACATAATATATTACCTTAATATTTTATGTTAGAACTTTTTACAGATTAAATAATAATTAAAACATTGTATACCTGTTTCAAGTATTTGTATATTATGAAAATTGTTAGAAACCATATCATCGAGTTCATCTTTACTAAATAAATAATAATATCGTTCAAGTATTTGATTATTTTTTTGGTTATTCCATTTTATCATTGCATTTTTTTCATAATTTTTAAATTTATCTTGTTCATATGCCCAAACATATATCAAAATATATCCATCTTTTTTTAATATACGAAAAACTTCTGATAAGGCTTTAATTCTTCTTTCTTTCGTCGAAAAATGATGTATAACTGCTATAGATATTACCGCATCAGCACATTCATCTTCAAAAGGTAGAGCTAAATTATCTCCATAAAAACATTCTAAGTTTTTGTTTTTTGCTTGTGATAATAACTCCAGATTATTATCACAACCTATAAACTCACAGTCGGTTCTTAAATTCATATTTCTACCATTACCACAACCTATATCATATATCTTACTATTAGTATTTAAACTATTTATAAAATCTTGAATTTTTGGCCATGTATGATAACGTGTTTTATCAAAATGTTCGGCTATGTCACTATATATATTTTTAACAAATGTTTCTTCAAACTTAGCTGGGTCCATCATAATTAAAAAAAATATATAATAATTATTCAATTATTGTTATATATCTAATAATGCTTGATTTATAAGCTCATCTTCATCACCTGATATTTTTCCTATAGAATACTGATGTGCTATTTCTTTTATTATACTGATATTATGATAATTTATACACAAATGTAGATTTTTTTCTAATATATTCTTGGCTATATTATTTAACTTAACATGTGTAAACATATCACAAATATCATCACTTTCAATATTGATGGTAAATTCTTTTATAAGATTTGTGTAAAGAGGCTTTATTTCTATTGTTGATACTTCCTTGTTAATTTTTGTTATCATTCCCACATGCCACAGTCGCTCGATTTTGTTTTGCTCCTTTTTTTCTAAAAACTCTATTTTTTTTCCCACAGTTATATAGTGTTTCCAATTATATGTATATCTATGTAGTGGTGCTATTTTCTTCTTCAGTATTTCTATATTTTTATATTTTACATCCCATTGATCCCCCCATCCACTAAAATGCAAGTAAATAGATTCTTTATTTTCTAACTTTTGAATAGATAAAATTTTAGCTTTATACCATATTTTATAAGAATCTAGGGCATCAATATACATTCCTACATCTAAATTATTTAAAAATATATTGAAATTCCAACGCTTATTCCAAATTCTAAACGACCTTTTAACTGCTTTTGAAACTCTTCTAAATCTTTTTGCATCATGCCATGTAAGCAAACGACTCATAATTGATGATATCTGCAATGGGAAAACAACATTTTCCATTATTAATATAACTAAAATATAATTTATATATATTTCAATTAAATAACAAAAAAAAATAAATAATATTTAATTTAATTAAATAATATTTAGTTGAATAATATCGAGTTGATTATTACGCCTATCTTGCAAGATTACTTTACTACGCAGAAGTTTATCATATTTATTGTATTTTTCTTCTTTTTGAATACGACGCTTATGTACCTGAAAGATAGACTTATTCACCACATGGCGCTTCTTCATAAAATCTCCGTTGTTCTTGCGGTTAACCATAGTTATCCTTGTTATCTAAGATATTTAATAACAAGATATTAGCTTTCAATTTTTTTAAATAATAAATCTAATTGTCGATTTGATACAGGAGGTTTTTTTAAATCTTTAAAAGGTAAATTAGATAATTCATCTTGAAAATTATCTAAATAATCAAGCAAGAATGGCTCTCCAGACAACATAAATCTATTAGGATCATAAGATAAACGTATATCCATAATATTTAACAACCCACCAGGTTTAAGAATGCGATTTATTTCTTTGAATATTTCTTTTCTACCATGACTAGGCACCTCATGAAACAAAAACATACAATTTATCATATCTATTGTCTCGTCTTTATATGTTGTTTTATGAACTAATTCTTTTTTAAATTGTATGTCTTTATATTTTGGACAATTATTTAACATATTAATGGAACAATCTATACCAATGAGTTCTGCTTTTGGAAATACATAATCTATAGATGATGTTGAAATTCCTACACCACAACCAAAATCTAATATTCTTATATTATCTTTATTGTTATCAACATAAGGTAAACAATTGTATATTGATTTAAATCTGATATTTTCATTATCATATGATATTTTATCGATTAGTTTGCTGGTATAAGGAGCTGTAAAAGCATGGAATTTACCACCTAATCCTATATTTCCAAAATTATGTATGCGATTATCATAGTACCAATTAAATTGTTTATATCCTTGAACACCTATTATAATTAAAAGTATTTTCGCCATTTATTGAAATAAAAAAAATAATAATTATTTCAATTTATAATTAATCAGTCCAATAATCTAAAACCTGTGGTTCCGGTGCTGGAAGTGATGCCACACAGCATTGTCTTGCCATATGACGACAAGGACAAGAACATTTTTTAATACATTCGGATCTGGTTGCATATGACAATGCTCCCATAGTATGGTCAAAACCTGCACCGATTTCTACATCCCATTCCATATCATAAAAATGTGTAGGTTTATTAATTTGATGCCTCTCACAGCAATTACACTTATATAAAGCTTTTACATATCTTTGAAAATCATCTATATGATTTGACATTATGATAAATTGATAGAAGCTCGGTTTTTCCTCATCGCGAAATCGGTTCCATTCGTTTGTGATAATATTATGTTTCATAACAGCCGCTTTAGATTCCAAATCATTAAATGTTAATTTAAATTTAGCACGATGGTCGGGATTAAATTCAAGAATATATTGAATAACATCTTCCGGTAGTTTAATCATCTCCAATTATCATTAACAATATTTTATTTTTTAAATTACTTTCAATTTATTTTAAATAGAAAAAGTATCTCCACAACCACAAGTAGATTTAGCATTTGGATTATCAAATTCTATTCTAGCACCCATAACATCTTGTTTCCAATATGCGTGTGTTCCCAGCAAATGCAATAAACTCTTACCACATATAATTATCTTTAAATCATCTATTAGTATAACTTCATCACGTTTTTGAGGTTCATCGGATGTAGGTTCTATATAATATTTATATCCATTACATCCACCTCCCTTTATACCTATTAAAATATTGTTATTGTTAGTTAGTGTTCTAAGATGTGATATAGTGTGGGAACAAAAGGTCATTATAGTTTTCATTTGTATTATTGTTATAATTTAAATTTTATTAAGAATTTATTCTTATACGATTGTTATGCAGATTTTGCATTAATTTATTATCAAATTTTTCTGCTAATTCATTTGTAATAAATAAATTTATAGGAATTGCTAAATACTTATCTTCATCTTTTTTTTTATAAATAGTAAAAGAATCATAATTATCTATATCATTTTCTACAACCTCTATTGTATCATTCCATATATTTGTTGAATTCATATATTCTATTTCTTTTTTTGTAAACATTTATATATTAATTGAATTTAAATTAAAACCTTATTTTATATTTAAAATATGTTGAGAGCAATTTCTCGTAGTTTAACTACATGTAATAAAATTAATGCTATTAATGTTGCATCTGCAGTTACTAATTCAGATATATTATTAAATAATGTTGCTGAAAAAAAGGAACTACCAGATGAAGATGATGAATATGAAGAAATGTTTGTAAAAACAACATTTAATAATATTGAGTGGGGTGGTCCATTGCGTGGTGGAAGAATGCCAGAACCCACCAGATTTGGTGATTGGGAGCGGAAAGGTAGATGCACTGATTATTAATATTAACATATTAATGGTAGTTCTCTTTTATGGATTCCATCACATTCAACCAACTGAGAGGATAATTTAATATCTTCAATCCTATATTCTCCGACACTAATGACATCTTCATATAATTTTTTGTATTTACTACTTTTTTTGTCTAGTTTATCGAGTGTAATCAACTTCTTTAAACTTTCATCAAGATAAATTCCATTAAATATTTCATTAAATACTTTATCATTATTTTTAAATTCTTGAATAAGATTTCTATTTTCACTATATTTTTCATTTTTTCTTTGTTTCATGAATGATAATAATAGCGAAAAATCTGATAAATTATTGATAACTCTATTGAATATATCTATATTTTCATTTAATATTTTATTTGTAATAATTTCTGTTACTTTTTCACTTACTTTAAAGTGTTCTTCATACACCTTAACACTATAAGCCAAATACAAATTCCCCATAATCTCTGCCATATCAGCTGATATACTTTGTTCTTTTTTAATTTTACCACCTTTTAAAGCTACAAAATTAGACAAACAAGCAAAATAAATTATTTGTTTTTCTAATAAATTATTGCTAAATAAACTTTGGTAAAATGAATTACTAAGTAAGCTTAATGAATGATAAACAATCGATTTAAAGTTATGGAAAAATTCGTCTATATTATTTTCATCTATTGATTTTAATATTGGATATATGTGTGGGTGGCTTTTGTTTAATCCTTGCCCGAATATTATTAGATTTTTTGTTAGTATATTACTACCTTCAACCGTTATTCCTATTGGTGCATTTTTATAAAACTTTTCCAACATATTATTTTCACCCTTACATAATCCAGAACCTGCATAAATATCCATTGCATCTTTAATAACTTCTCTACCTCTTTCGGTGGTTTGTTGTTTCATTATAGCACTTATAACTGATGGTTTTTCACCACTATCCAAAAGTTGATTAGTTAAAAATATACTAGATTGAATAACCCATGTGTTACAAAGCATATTGGCTAACTTGTTTTCAATCGCTTCCATTTCAATAAGGGGAATATTGAACTGTTTTCTATGCTTACTATACAAATACATAGAACATGTTGCCACCTTTGATGAAGCATTTGCTGTTGCAGGCAAGCATATACCTCTACCTGCAGCCAAACATTCCATCAACATCTTCCATCCTTCACCTATATTATCTTCTCCACCTATTATTTGATCTAAATCCATTATTAGTTTTCCTCTTATGGTACCATTTGGAAAGCCTACATCTAAAGGATTATGATAATATTCTTTTTTTAGACCAGTATGTTTTTTTTCTACTAAAGCCACGGTTATACCATTTTTTTTATTTTCAAGTAAGTTATCTGGATCTTCGAGGTTAAATGCCAGTCCCACTAAATTTGCCACAGGAGCTAATGTTATATATCTTTTATTTACACTTACTTCTATTTTAATATTGCCTTCTTTATCTTTAATAATTTTACCTTTGTCGATGCTTCCTGTCGCATCCGAACCATTATTTGGACCTGTTAAACCAAAGCATGGTATCATGTTTCCCGATGCTAATTTAGGTAAATACTTATTTTGTTGTTCTTTTGTTCCATAATTCAAAAGCAATTCTGAAGGCCCTAATGAATTTGGAACCATAGTAATTACCCCTAAAGTAGGATTACCACTAGTTATATATGTTAGAACATTTGATAATTGTTGAGTTGTTAGTTTGTTACCACCATATGTGTCTGGTATTAAATATGAAAAAAACCCATTCTTACCTAAATCATTAAATAAACATAGATCCTTTACATCAGTAAAAGGATATATTTTCTGATTTTTATATTTTTGTAATATTTTATCTGTTCTCTTTTTAAGTGTAAAATCTAATATATTGTCATTAATATCAAAATTTTGCTTTTTAACTTTTCCTTCGAAAAGATCCCTGTCTATTGATGTGGTTCCACAATTTAATGCAATTCTTTCTGTATCACTTATTTTAGGTATACGTCTTTTTACATTATCAAAAATTAATTTACGCATATTTATAATATTATACTTTAATATTTAAATATTAAATATTCAATATTTAAATATTAAATATTTAAATCACACCAATATCTACTAGGTTTAATACTTTTTTTATGATAATTTTTGATGTATATTCTAGGTCTTGCTTTAACTTTGTTTTTTTGATAATTAATAATATAAAAATCTTTGTCGGAATTATCAATATCCTTATTTTCTATACTGCATAATAATAAAAAATTATAGCACATATAAAATTGATTAATATTTAATATTTAATATTTAATTAATTAAAGAATATGTCTGTTGTCAATGTTAAAGTTAAATATATTCGTCCTTGTGGATATGATAACTTACATGAATGGTGTAATGATGGAAATAATTATTACATAGGTAGAAAAGGTGTTGTCTTTATCAACAATGTAAGATACCCACTGGTAAGTTCTATATTTCATAATCCTTTTAAGGTTGGTAGAGATGGAGATAGAGATGAGGTTTTAAAAAAATATAAAGAATATATTCTTGAGAAAATAGAAAAAGAATCGGATTTTAAGAATGAAATATTAATGTTGAAAGGAAAAAAATTGGGTTGTTGGTGTCATCCCTTGCCATGTCATGGGGATATTTTACTTGAAATCATAGAAAATATATAGAGTTTTAAATTTTTCTTTTTTTTTCTTTTACTGCCGCTGGCGACGGTAATTCTTCAAAACAGCCATTTTATATACATTATAAATTGAATACTAATAAATGTTATATAATTATATAAAGAATGATGTCAATGAAGCTTATCATGTTTTACATTTTTGTTTATGTGAATGGACTTAATATAGCTCGTATTAAAGGTATGTCGCGTTATCGTAAATCCATTGTTTTAAATGTAGCGAATAGCATTCAACATAAATCGTGCCCTCTTTTGGAACATTTTGACAATAGACCCAAAAGAGCTGATGATATTGATGTAAATAAAAAAATTATATGGAGTTCTATATCTGGCCCATGGAATATTGAATATTATGATGAAATAGACGAACTACTAATGCAAGAAGGCGAATTGTCTATGTTAGAGTGAATTTCTTCGATTATTCCAACTGGCATATTATTAATAACACATGCATGTGTTTGGTCCAAAGGCGCATTAACTATGATACTTTCATTAAAAATTATAATTACAGTATCAGGAATATTTTCAGAAATATTATTAACAGTTATAGCTTCAGGTATTTCGATAAAACATTGACAGTATTTTTTTATTTCACATATTTTGCTAACAACATCTATTGTATTATTAAAAATGTATCCCCTATTATTTAAAATGTATAGTATATTATTGTAGATATAGAATATACAATTGTATATCGTAACCAATATATATATTAAACTTGTTATCCAACAATATAATGGTTTGCAAATAGTATTAATATTCTTATATTCATCTGTTTCCGCAAAACAAGGAATAATAATAAATATTATTACCCCAAACAAACATAGTAAAAACTTTAATTCATATTCTAAATTACTTTCATAATATATCTGAGTTGAGTTTGTGATATTCATTTCTATTTACATAATTGTAATACTTATTGATTCAATTTATATTAAATTGAATCAATAAGATTATGTAAATAGATTGGTAAATTATGTCGATTAACGAAGATCAAGAAGAAATTACAACCATTACACGATTCGGTACTAATTGTATTATATGTGGCACATGTATTCGCGATCGCGTGTCCCCATCTCTCGCTGTTGGTGCTGTTTTGACATATTATATACTTGCGATCAAATTTTTGGTTGCAAACTTTTATGATGCAATGGAATGTAATATTTATTTATGGATTTATGTTTTAATTTCTATCCTTTTATCTTTTATACGTTTGTGTTTATTTAAATCATCGGATAGTAATGACGATAAAGAAACTCCATATATTTGTATTGGATTAATTGATGCGGGGTTGGCTGCATGGGGTGGTGTGGAATTGTGGGAGAAATCTTGTGTTCCACTTAAAGAAACTAATCTATGGGATATTGGTTTTGCCACCTTTATTATTCAAGCTTCATCGGCAGGTATTTGTTTGTTTGTGATACCTATGTCTATCTGTTGTATAGCAAAAAAATCAGGCACTTATCATGTTAGGGAGGGTGAATCGGTTATTGTTTGATTACTATTATTACTAGAATTAATGTTTACTATCCAAGGTCCTGCAATTCCAGTATTAACAATATTTATTGATTTTAGCCAATTTTTGAAAGCTTTTATGTAACCTTTTGCAACAGCACTTTTTTTAATTTCTTTATTAATATCATATTTTGGCATCATATGATATATAACATTAACTGATAAACAGAAACGTTGAATTCTTTTAATACAACTTTCATTTTTTTTAATTAAATCATTATCACTTTCTGCATCTAATACATGTATATTATTTTTAATTAAACGAACTTTCATAAAATCATTATATAAGAAAGCATTGGATGTTACAAAAGACAATAATATTAAATATAATTTCATTACTATATTTAATAAGAATAATATCTTTATATAATTATGTGTTAAGATTATCCCACATACTACCGACAAAATTTAAATTATCTTTAAAGTAAAAAACAGAGTCTAAATCATCCAATATCATATCTTTATAAACAAATTTAAAATTCTTAATTTTAACATTCATAATAACCGGATTAATTAATGTATTATCATAATAAAGTTTATCCAGAATTCCATTTTTGTAGAATATATTATCAGTGTATTCTAACAAATCAACCGATAATTTTGTAGGATATACACCATTAGATGAGAAATTTAAACACAAATAAATATCTGAAAAATATGATTTACAAAAAATGTTAAATATATCATCATTATTTTTATTAAAAACTAATTTTTTAAGATATTCATTTTTTTTAAATAATGATATAGGATCCATAGAAGGTCCATCTGTAATATAATCCAATATTAGTGTTCCTTTTGTACCGGTTTCATCCATTACATATGTATTTAGCTCACACCTAACTACATTATTATCTGTCATAAACACTGGGCTCGTCGAATTGTAAATATTAACACTCAAGTAATAATTTGCAGGTTTGTTTTCATACAACCTAATTGGTACCAATGTGATAGAATCATTAAATTTATTAATATAACTGTTTAAATTGTCAACTTGTTCGGTATTTAATTTAAAATTTATATATGTACTATGAGGTTTAATATCAATAGGCACATAAAGTCTATTATTAGCCAATGGATTATTCATAACATTAGGCATAGTAAAAGTTATTGCTTTAAATAAAGTTTTTAATACAAATCTAGGATTAAAAAACATATATTTACTAATTAGTAAATATATTTTTATATTATCTTATTAATAGGAGTTTTATGTTTTTTTTTTATTTTAGAAACTGATGTGAAATCTTCTACATCTGTAATGATTGGTCCAGGTCTTTTACTATTTAGATTTTTATTATATTTTGGTTTTCCTTCATATTTATCTTCCAGTTTCTTTTCTGACCTTTTATCAAAATTAAATATGGTTTTTAAAAATGATGTAAAACAATTGCACATATATAATAATTAAATTTAATTATTAATATCTTTTTTTGTAACTATATTTTTGGTATAGACTAATCTTTTCCTACGAACTGTGCAATGACCTGGTCCAAATTCTTCCCTAAGTAATTTTATTATACTTTCTTTCGTTGGTCCTCCAAATCTCTCATGGTAGTTTCTCGAATAAGCTAATAATTCATCATTTCTATTAACTAAATTAAAACGATAGCTATCAGGCATATAATATTATAAACATTATTTTTCTATATTAATTTAAAATTGAATATCAATTTTAAATGGTCCTGTAAGTAATTATATAAAGATGATCGATATTCACGAAGAAGATTTTGATGAAGAAACCGGTGTACTTGATTCTCGTATAA
>MDTB01206994.1_pt1 | contig 13844 bp, 7 predicted proteins | sample 811161 | NCBI WGS metagenome assembly MDTB01 (sample SAMN05326650, study PRJNA326480) | marine metagenome | isolation source: seawater | place: Mediterranean Sea | collected 2009
ATGGATCTACTACACACTTAGTCAAATACTCGTCTTCCATAAACCTAGACCAATTACTTAAGTAGTATATATGATTGTAGAATAGAAGTCAAGTTATTGTGTCCAAGTATTATGAGAAGTAGAATTTGTTTTCACCCATTCCCCATCCTTTCTTTGTGGATGATCTTCCCAAGTTTTACCTTCATACTCTACAACAAGACCATCAACATCTTTTCTTTCACCATATACATGATAGAAACAATCTATTGGGAAATTTGCTTTTGACTGTAGATATATTTTAGTATCATCCCATCTTTTTATGATAATATCTTGATGAGCACCTATTGGTTGTAACTGAACAGAGATACTATCAGTATGAACCAATCCCTTCCAATAATGAGGTAATTCTATAACTTTCTTATTCCTTAATCGTCCTCTATAATATACACCAACTTCTGGTCCCTCAATACAAGCATGTGCAAGACGATGACCTTCTCCTTTAGTTGGGTGAGGAATATCAAAAAGTTTTGGTTTACCATCTGCTGTTTTATGTCTTGATTCTAATCTACCCGTAGAAAGGCAATCAACAGTACCAGTAACATACATATTACCAACAACCATAACCGCTTGTCCTGGTCCACTTACCATTAAAGAATGGGGAACAGCAGGACAATCAGGATCATCATTACCAAGAGGTCCTACCATCATAGTAGCAGTTGCTGCTGGATATGATTGAGGTGGACCAACAACCATTGGACCTTCTACATGAGCAGATCCATTAATTTTATTATCACCTTGCCCAATAGCTGGAACAACTCCTGTTCCTACTTGCAACTGACCGCCGCAACTTACATCATCGAATGCAAAAGACATTTTTACCTCCTAGTCTTGATTTTGATCTGCTTGATAACGTTTACCGCCAACTTTAGAATCTTTGACGGAACATGCATCAGTTACACCACGGATTATAGACCCGTATACTTTTAAAACACTGTTAGCAGTGACTTCACCAATTCCACTAGTAGAAAGTTTATACATCACCGAAGCATTAATTAAGACCTTTTTGGTCTCGTGAATCATAAAGGATTCAGTAGCACTGCATACGATGTTTCCTTTAGAATCACCTTCACCAACAGCAACCAACTCAATATCAGTTCCCTGTAATCGAATTTTACCATTATGTGCTTTAATAATAATGTTACCATTTTTAGCTTCTAAAATCAAGCTATCTTCTGCTTCTACATTATCACTACCACATTCAACTTGAAAGTTTCCTGGACTAAATGATGAAGTCCACCCCTTTCTTTGTCCATCATTATCCAAGGAAAATGTGTGACGAGAATCCTTTCCTTCCGCTATAAAAGCAGAAGTTACAGAACCCACATAATCAACTTGACCTAAAGTAATAGTACCATGATCATTTCCCCAACTCTGAGCAGTATAATTCTGCTTGGCAGTATCACCATCCCTATCAGGACCAACATTTTTAGCACGTTGGTTTATTTGATCTATGTTTATCTTTTCATTTGCCATTTTATTTAATAATTAATTTACTGTGGGGTTCCTGGAATATTAAGTCTAGGATCGTTGCTACTAACATCAGTACCCTGTCTGAGGATTGCAGAAGGTGGAGTAGTAACTTGAGAATCAATACTTTCTTGCTTGGTACTGTAAACACGAATCAATACACCAGCAGTTTCATAGTATCCCGCATACCGAACACCCTCTTTATAGAAGACAGCACCAAAGTATTCTTTACCATTATACCATCCAGTCTGTTTTAATCCAACTAAATCAGTAACCTGAATTAATCTATTAGGAGGAATTTGTAATCCAGTAGTAGGATCAATATCATCTGGTAAAAGAACTCTTGGTCTAATAATAGGAACAGCCGAAGCATTAACTCCTGAAGGTGGGAAGACTGCACCTGTACCACTAGCAGGAGGAGGAGTTAGTCCACCACCTATACCACCACCAAAACTAATACCCGTAGAAGGAGGTCCAAATGAAATATTTGGCCATTCAGTTATAGATGGTGGTGGAGTGGTACTCAATTCAGGAGTAGAAGGTGGTGGCCAACTAATGTCTGTAATTTTTCCAAACTCACCAAGTTTTACTGGTGTTTCTATAGGATCTCCTATGCCAGTATCTATTTTTGCAACTGTATCAGGAGGATAGTTTATTCCTGGATCAGTTATAACGAAACCAGTTATTTCATTAACAACTGGATATGCTCCAGGTGTTTCTCCTTCTGGTGGTTGATCAAATTTATTACCAGGATCAATAATTATAACATCATCAACAACTCCTTTACCATCTAATAATTTTGCACAAGGTGGAGGAATACATTCAGCAGAAACACCTATTGGATTTTTAGTCCAAGACTCACTATTAATAATACCATCAGCATCATATGTTGCTATCTCAAGAGGTTTTGTAATTTCTAATACAACACCTGTAGGATTATCAAAGAAAACTGGACTATGAGTAGGAGTATTTTCTAACTCAATTCTAATACTATAATGACCTGCAGTACGTATACTAAAGATTTTTGTTACAGCATCATCATCACTAAATTTACCTTGTTTAGAAATTAATACTTCTTCATCATTAATAAAGAATTTTGCATTATCATCTGCAATAAAGATTGCTTCATAATTTCCTTCATGCTCAAAAGGAACATTTGACCAACTTAAAATTTTAGTTCCAAGAATATTATCATTAGGAACACTTAAATCCTGTGTCTCACTCTCGATTACAGACACTGCATACTTATTCATAACAGCTCCCCAATCTCTCTCAAGATAAGAGAAAAGATAAGGACCAGAATATGTTATCCCTTCTCTAGCAGTTCCTGTTCGAGTTAAATCCTTTGCAGTTTTAACAGGAGGTTCCCAAGGAATTTCATATTCTAACTCATATGTCCACACACCTTCTCCCCGTTGTTTATCTTTCCAAGTAAAATCAGCAACATTTTGAGGAACATATGCATTTCTACGTTTCTGAGTAGATATAAAGTTTCCTTCACTAGCACCTACTTGTAAATCACCACCACCTTCACCACCAGAACCAATAACATCTCCAAAAATAGTTTTCCATTTAGATCCTACTGGTAAACTATTTTCCCATTCTTGATGCCATTTATAAGGTGCAGGAATCTCTTGACTTCCTAATCTCGGAGTAAAACCTTGCTCCATTCTATCTTGATCATCTCTACCAGTTAAACCTCTAACAGATGCCTTTACCACATATTTGGTATTAAGTTTTAAACTCTTAGTAACAACCCCAGTGCCCTCATATCTACCATCTTCATTCTTACGTACATTTCCTACTTCACCACCCTTTATCTCAAACGTATGACCTCCACTTTTTTCAGTGAAAGTAAATCTTATATCATTTGTATTCCAATCTTGATGTATAATATCTCCTTTAGGTGTTTTTGGAATACTCCAAAGAATTTGACTATTGTTACTTGGTAATGGTGTATGTCCAAAAACACCTGTATCATCAGTGCCATCAGAACTTCTCCACTTTCCACCAGAACAAGTAACAATCATGTTATTCCTTGCTTTACTTCCTCCCCTTCCTAAATCATCAATTCCTATTACTGTTCCATTTTTCGTCATTTCAGCAGTAACATTACTTGTATTACCAGAACTAGTAAAATAACACCCATAATCTACACCAGATTTTAATTCTACTTTTTTAGTCTGGGTTCTAGTTAAAGACATGACTTCTTTAGCTATTACATCACCACTACCACTTAACCTTACAGTCTTAACGGCACTACCACTACCTTCATTATTAATATTCCACGTTTTACCAGCAATAGTCAAAGATTTTATATGTTTACCTGCTTGACTACCATCACTACCATAATATCTGATCTCAACGTCAACAAATCCATTCTTTTTATACTTTTCTCCATGTGGAATTATTGATCTGCCATCAGCACCAAACTTTGCATCTTGCCAATCATTAATTACTAGTTGTCCATTACAATCATCTCCATGACCATCCTTCAGGCATATAAAATTATCAACACCAGCAGGAGCATCATCAGAACTTCTTGGTCTCATACTTTCAAGAGTATTGGCAGAATGTAAACCATTATATTCCACTAGAAATCCTTCTTGTGTAGAAAGTTCTACGAGATAAAATCTATTTGTACACCCTGCAGAAGATGTACTTTTAAAAAGAACATCAACATCCCCACCATTACCAGTAGATGTAGGAAGAGGAGCAATATCAGCAAAACCATCAAAAGTTACATCCTCAAAAACATCTCCACTATCTTCAGCAACAAATGTTTGTCCTTCTTTCTGCTGAACAACAACACCTTCCACTTTGGGTGTATTAACCAAATCTAATCTTATAGTATGCAACTTTCCATTATCACCAGCTGAATCAGTTGGCCAATTCATTTCTTTCTTTAAAACCCAAGGGGCAGTATTCCAAGTAGATAAATCTCCTACTAATTGACCATCCAAATAAAACTTACATTCATTATCACTCTGTCCTATAAAAGTATATTCACCTGGATAAGGGAATAGCATATCCCATTCCATCGTGAATAATTGATTAGCATAATCACTTCCAAGTTCATTAGACATTGGAACTGGTGATATAGCATACTTATTCATAAAGGATTGAGTAACAGATCCTTCTTGTTCTGTAGCAAATAGATCATCAGTAACACCTGCTGTATCCTCTAATTCCTTACGAGTAACAGTATAATACAAATCATAAGTATCAACTCCCGCAGTTCTAAAATCTTCTTTCCAAGTACCATCTGAATTATGGGTAAGATGAGATGTGGGGAAATTTTGTGTAGTTCCATCTGAAGTATACCACTTTCCTTCTGCAGTAAATTTTCCTTTCTTAGCACCTATCTGTATATCATCATTATCATTTTTAGACGAAAGTAAATCTGCAAAAATCTTTGTACCTATTTGCTGATCATATTCATCCCCTAAACTAATTCCTTCACCTCCATATCCTAAATCACTCTTAAGAAGACCTTGATGTATACTCTTACCTCCACTAGAACCTAATGCCTGAACTTCATAAAGAGTATCAGCTTTAATTTTTTTAGTAACAGACTGAATTCCTTCACTATCCCAGAAGTAATCACGTGGTACACCATCCACAATCCCATGGTCCTTTGTATTAACATCAGTAACCTCCGTACATTTTATAGTAAACTGATGTTTCCCATATCTACCTTGTTCTGGTTTAGCTTGCCTATCAAGAACTTCTGTAAACTTAAATCTTAATCCACCACCACCTGTACGATTTGCATGACTAACATGAACAAAAACATCAAAAGTAATATTTACTAATTCCTTATCAGTAGATTTATTTCCATCTGCAGCATTAATATCAGCATCAAGATTTCTAACATCATATCCACCCCATCCATGATGCTGTACTGGATACAATCTTCCTTTATTTGGAGGATATTGTTTTCTAACTTCAAAAATATACTCTGGATTTTTTACCAAACCACCATCAGAAGAAATCTGACTTGGTTGAAATATATTACCCTTATATCTTGTGGCAAACCAGGGAGATCTTAAATTATTAAGATACTCTTGATATTCTAATATTCTTCTTCTAAATAAATTTTCTTCTAGATTAGCATAAACACTTGGATCCCATTCATTTAATTTTTCACCATTAATATTATAAGTGTATCCATAAGGAACCTCCGATACACCTCCACTACAAATACTTTTTAAATTAGCACCATCAGTAGTTCTAAGAGGAAAATAATCTTCTATATCAGTTTCTTCACCATAAGTTTCATATCCTAAATTAACTTCACCTAACATTGCTTCAGCAACAACTCCAGATCCAATCTTAACATTATCTTGTATATCAACTAAAGGTGCATATTGATATCCAAAACCACCCTCAACTAAATGGACAGCAAGAATTGAACCATCAGTACCAACCACAGGATTACCTTTGGCCCCAACTCCACCACCACCCATAAATTCAACTACAGGAGGACCTTTTGGATCATCAAAAGTAATTCCCTTACAATTATTTGGAGGAACACCAGAAGTATCATAAGCAGTATCAGGCGTTAAATTATTAACATCATTTATATTCATAAATCTCACTTTATCTCTATTCTTGAGAATAAACTGAGCACCTGGATTATTTTTAGCATGAGTATTAGCATCACAGATAGTAACACCTGTTACATATCCCCTATCTGGATGAATATATCCCACACGAATATCCTGTTTCCGCATAGGTCCAAACAAGGTGAATTTAACTTCATCTTGTGAACGTGGAACAAAAATTCTTGATTGAGAATATGTCATTATAATTTTATACTTAGCATAAAATCGACCTTAAACATTATTTATAGTCAATATCCACCGCTTGTAGAACCACCAGAAGTACTACTTTGACCACCTTGATTATTAATCATCTTACCAATCTCCTTCGCAGTTCTTTCATTCACAGGAAGATTCTCTAAATCTGGAATTGATACGGCACCTCTACCTTCCAACCAAGAAATATCTGGTTGATTCTTAGAAGGTTCTAAGAATGGAATCTGCTTACCTGGTTGAAGTTCTTCAGAACCAAGAAGATGCTTACTAGCTTGTTCCAAAACTCCTTTCATGTTTGGTATATTAGCATCAGGTTGTGATCCTCCACCTCTTCCAAATTGATAAAAATCAGAAACTGCTTCATTACGAGGAGCCTCAAAAGGAAATACATTTGCTTTTGTATTTAAGAATTGGAAAGCAGCAACCATATTAGTCTCAATACTTCCACGCTGAAAAGATTCTGGTGTAATATTTGCTTTCTTTCCACTTGGAAGACTAATATTTGTCATTTCTTTAGCAGCATCTCTTAAATAAAAATTAGAATTTTCAAGAAGTTTACTATTAACCTTATCAAGTCTACTTTCAAAAGACATTATAGAATGCCCAACCAAATCCTCTGCAAAACATGAAGGAACTTTAGGAGCAGTAAGCATTTCATTACTAGCTTCTTTTATAATTGTTTTTTCACCAGTATCAGGATGTATATAAAAAGTTGCATTTTCATTTGCAACTCTAGCTGCTATAGACGCTTCTGCTCCTTTTATATCTAATGTTTTGTTTAAGGTACCTTTCATTTGTGAAGCAAGTTCATTAGTAATATCAATATATTCCTTTAGAGTCAACTCAGTAAACTTTTCCTTTACATCAGAATATTGCCATCTCTTACTCGCAGGTAATGCAGAAACTGCTTTTGTCTGTTCTTTATTATATGTTTTTAAAGTATATTCCATCATTTTATTATAAATTATCTTTTCATACTTTGCAATTTCTTTTGCAGTATCCTCAACCTCTTTCTCCATATCTATCATGGGATTAGAAACTGCATCAGCATATTGTTGTTTACCACTCAAATGCTTCTCCATCTTTGCCATCAAATTTTCCGTTGCTACTTGTATAGCTTTCGTAGCAGATTCTACTTGTTTATCTGATTTTACCAGAACAAGCTTTTCATTTCTTTTATCATCAAGTTTTATATCTCCAGAATTTATTATATGAGGAGAAGTTGATCCTGCCTCAGTACTAGCTCCAGGAGCAGCAGCTGCCTGTGGTGAATTTGCTGCTTTACATCTATTTTTCTTTCCTTCCTGAACTACATTTTTAACATAATTATCAATTGCCTCTTGTCTATAACGTGGTCCAAATTGCAATTCAAGATTCTTAAAAGGAACTCCCGTATTAGGATCCGAAAGATCTAAATCTTCTATATCTTTACGTGCTTGTTGAGCATCTTGGAATTGTGTAGCACTTAATGGACGATCAGGACGTTGACCATACTGATTGAGCTTCATTCCTGGTGGAGGAGTAGCACACTCCATTTGTTGCTCTGGAGTTTTTGGTTTATCTGTTATTAAATCCTTATCTGGAACCCTTGGTCTTGCATTTTCTTTAGGTGGATTAACACCTTCAGCATATCCACTTTGTGCTATAACTCCAGGTGTATTATTGGTTACTTTAGGATTCTTTGCACCAGTTTGGTATGATAATTCTGTTTGTGTATTATTACCAAGAATTCCCATAATAACAGGAACTTCTTGATCACTACCATCCATCCAAAATCCAAAGACAATATTACCTTGTCTTATTGCTGGAGTTTGATGAGCACTTGTCTGGTTACCACCTGCTGTGATGGGATACATGACATTTGCCCAAGGCAATTGATCATCAGGGATACCATCTGCTTCAGATCCACCCCAATCATGCATCCCTAAAATTCTTACTTTATATCTTCTACCCCAACCACGAACCGTATCTTTTTCTTTAAATTTTCCAGGATTTATGTTATCACGCCAAGTAGCATCATCGGCAATTTGACCGATCCACCACTTAAACTCTGATCCTAGATAACCAGGATTAAATAACGATCCTCCTTCTGACATATTTTAATCGTCGTAGACTCTACACTCAAATGAATCAGGATGATTATCACAATAAACTTCTAAGTGTTTATCTTCATGACGAGTATGCCAATCATTAATCTTAGCACCACCTTCATTCTCTTCATTCTCTTCATGAGCATGAAAAGCATCATTATGAAGTTTTAAATCCTCTTCACTATACTCAATCATACCATGATTAACATGTTCTTTATGATCTTTTGGGTCAATATAAACCTCATGACTTAAATCATGGTCTGGAACTTTAGTAGTCATAGTTGATTCCTCCTTAGATTACTATCCGTTTTCTGCCGTTCCTTTTCTACCTACTGAATCCCTTACTACATTAATTTTAGTATAGGTTGATTCTGCAGACATAAAGTGGCATAGATCCCTTATAATATATAGTCCTCCACTTTGATTGTCAACCTCTGTTTGCTGTTCTATCTTCTTACCAGCATCTAACATAGGAGAATCTACAAAAACCGTATCTCCTGCATGTAAAGTGAAATCACCAGGAAGAGTAATAGAGATTTTAAAATTATTCATTTGATTTAATCTCATAATCGCCTGATTTAAAATTTTTGCAGGATTTGAATTTTCTTCCTCTGCTTTTTCAATCTGTTGTTGTCCTTTAGGATCATCCTCCCCACCACTTCCTTCAGGTAGAGTTCCTACATCAAGATATTTAAAAGTGGTTCTTGAAAAATCATTTTTACCACCTTTAGCAGATTTTATTGTTGGATTTAATACTGGTAATTCTTCACCTGCAAGTTTTAATTTCTTTTGACTACCTTTATTGTCACCATCTGGTGCATTAGGTTTATTATCTGCATTTGGATAAGTAACCTCATAAAAACAATTAAATGGATTAAATGTTATTAGACGAGTCGAATATGCACCCTGATCTAACTTACTCTTTATATCGTTACGATTATCTTTTTCAAATGCAAGTGCTTTTATATCATATCCAGCAGGAATATTTGCACCTTCAGAATCTGGTGTTTCATTGTATATGATAGATTTCTTCTTTGGATTTAACTCATTATTAAATAACCAATCAACAGATCTAAAATGAAATCCCTCAGATGTTTCCCAAAGTAAATATCCAGCACTATTTCCAGAAGCATTACCACCATCTCCACCCTCTCCAGGAACTGCAAGAGTAGAGAAATAATTCATCATATAAAAAGGTTTCTTATTATTCATTATCTTATTATAATTATTTTCAGTCTGCTCAATATGAAGTTCTTTTTCTGTTTCAAGATACTCTGGATCAGTTAAAATAGTTTCTATATGATCCGATATTTTACCATCAAGTCTAGTATTTAATCTTATCTTATCATTATCAAATAATTCTTTAGAATTCATATCTAAAGTAATCATAGTTTTTCCAGAATCTTCTAGAACTTCAGTTACTTTATTAACCAATAAAGTTACTTCAATTTCTTCTTCATTAACATCTTGAAATGTTAACTCAACTGTTTCACTTCCAGTTATAGGTAATCCCTTAACTGCTGTAGTCAGATTTCCATCATCATCTTTAACAGAATTACCTGCATCAATATAAGTAACAGAAGCATATATTACATCTTGGAGTAAACTCTCATAATACTTAAAATTAACAGGTGCCCCTAAACTAGTAATATCAAATACCTCACTCTGATTGCTATTAGATTTAACAACCATTTTATTAATAGAACCAGGACCAGTTGCTCTGGTACTTATTTTATTTGCCATGTTAGATTATTCCTCCCATTCTATTTAACCATCCCCACGATATAAAGCCATGAAAGGACTCACAGATTTTCCACCACTTTGACCTGTAGGTGCAGATTCTTCAACAGCAGCACCTCCACCACCACCAATAAGAATAGGAACTTCCTTAATTATTAAACTACTACCTTCAGGATCTTCATAAAAAGCAAATTGTTCCAATTGACCTATTCCTGCACTATTTTTTGCTTTATTAACACCAGCAGCAACATCAGAGAAAGAAGATTTGGGTTTTGAACTAACACCAGGTAATTGGGATTTATTCTTCTCTATACTTGGAGATTTACTCTTATCTTTACTAAATAAACCACTCAATCCCCCATCACCACTTTCACTAATCGGTACTAATTTAAATCCATCAGGAACACTTGACATCATTCCCTTGGTAAGATCCTTAAGACCTCCCCAGATGTTTTTACCAATTTCCTTTGCTCCTTCTATAACCTCACCAGTTTTTTTCTTAATCTTTTCCCAATCTTCTTTTGCTTTTTGCTTTTCTGCTTCCTTTTTCTTTTCCTTTACTGTTTTTGCTGTAATTGCTGGAGGTTTACCTACCTTATCAACTGGTGCAGATGACCCTGCTGCAGGGAATATTCCTGGTAAAAATGAACTAGCAATATGTTTAGCTAAAAAAGGAATTCCAGGAGGAGTTAACATAAAGAGATTAGGAATCTCGGTTAATTTTCCACCCTTAACATACGTATTAAGACCAGGAACAAATTGACCAATAAATCCTAAAATTTCTTGTACTCCTGGAAGTTTTCTTAATGCGTCAATTACTGACCACCCGCCAATAAAAGGAACCCAATCTGGTATTGATACTGAAAGGAATTTTGCACCTCCAGGAATGTTTTGAAGAACATTACCGATTAAATCACCAGGTCGAATATCTGGTACAGGAATAGTTGGAAAATTCTCAATCATCCTTGCAATTCCATCCTTAAAGAAATTGTATATAGGTTCAATAAACGTCTTAAACGTATCTTTAAGTTTCTTACCAACTCCTTCTATACCACCACCCATTAGTAATTCATATACTAAATCACCAACAAAAACACCAATAGTTTCACCAATCAATGTTCCAACAACAGGTATGGGTATAAAAGTTCCAAGTGCTCCACCCAATGCCGCACCAAGTGCTTTAAATATTGCCTGACCTGGTGGTTCCCCTGACATGATGGAGACAACACCGACAATAAGAGGACCAAGAATAGGAATTCTACCAGCAAACTTAGCAACTTTTGGTCCTACCGTTTTCATTACTGGACCAAGAGTTTTCGCTGCTGGACCTAAGAACTTAGAAGCAAGTCCACCAACTTTACCTACTGCTCCACCACCAACTTTACTTAAAAGACCTTTACCTGCACCTAAAATTTTACCACCAACATTCTTAGCAATATTTCCCGCACCTTTTAATACATTTTTTCCTATCTGAGCTCCACGTTTTGCTAGATTTTTAAAGAACTTCCGAAGAGTTCTTCCCATCATTCTTCTTATAGTAACCCAAGCTTTTCTAACAACACCAGTAACTACCTTCCAAACATTTTTTATATTATTAACAAGTGCCTTAAATATCTTTTCACCTACCAACTTCCATATAAGAAATCCTTGGAAAAGATTCTTCAGGTTTTCCATGAAGATGCCAAATTTCTTCGCACCTTCTTCACCAAAAGCACCCTTAACCATACCCTCCATAAAACCAACAAATTTATATGCACCATCCACAAAAGTTGACAATACATTAACTGCAAATACTGCAATCTTAGCAATCCAATCTATTGCTCCAGCAATTATAGGAACTGCTTTCATTAATGCAGGTAAAAAATCTACCATTCTTACAGCAACAAATCCCAATACTATGCCTGTAAAGAAATCTAATAATTTTGCCCACAAACTTTTAACCTGTTTAGGAACCAATTTACCTATATTTGGTCCTCCCTTCTTCTTACCTTTCTCTAAATCTTCTTCTGCAGCAGCATCTTCCGCTTTCTCTTCTGATTTTCTTTGTTGTTCTATTTGTTTTTGTTGTAGAGTATAAGACCCTTTAAGAAGAGTATCAACTGCTATAACACTGGTTTTAATCTTTAATAAAGTTCCTTGTATTTGTTCTGATCCACCTTCTCCTCCACCTGCAGCAGGAGTTTTCGCAATAGCCTCTGTAGAATTAGCAAGAGGCATTGGTGCCATCTTTGCTTTAACAATTGCTCCTCCTCCTTCTTCTTCTCCACCACCCATTACTTTCTTAGCACTTGCTCTTCTAGCATCAGTAGTCTTTTTTCTATTGAGTAATTTATCAGTAGCAATTTTTTTTGCCTTACCTTTAACGGCACCTACTGCTGCTTTTCCTAATGCTGCCCACATAATATTATACCGTTATCCCCATTACAGCAATCTTACTTGCTGATATCTTTTTAGCAGGATCCATAAGAGGTAGCATTTTACCACCACCCGCACCTGCCATACCTTGACCTCCACCTAATCCCGTGGTTAATGATTTATCAACCTGCACTCCACCTTGACCAGAAGATTTTGCAGGTGGTTTAATAGCATCTCCTGCTGGAGGTTTAGCAGACTTCATTAAAGGACTTCCTTTCGGAATATCTGCAACTGCAATTCCAATTATTTTATCTTCATCACCTCCCTTATCACCCATCACATCACCCAACTTATCCTTAAGACCACCGAATATAGTTTTACCCATATTGGCATTCATTTTCATAAGATTCTGAATACCAATCTTTGCTGAAGATGCTTTATTCATTACAAACTCACCAGGAGTAAGCATAGCAGGAACAGTATCTTTATTACCACTTCCAGGAACATTACCTCCACCACTCATAGTCATTATATTAGATATATTAGATATATTAGATAATGCTGGAACAAGACCACCAGCATTCATTCCAACAGCTTTTGCAGTTTCTCTTGGATCTAAGAATTGCGTTCCAGACTCTTGATCTATTCTAATTGCTTCATCCCTTCTTGCATCTGATGCTTTCCATGCATCACTAGCATTAAAAATAGGATAAAGTTTTTCTTCTGGCATACCTACCAGTTTTCCTCTACCATCAGGATATTGTACAACATCCATAAAATTAATATCTTCATATCCTTTTTCCTTGCGTATAGATTCCACAAGTTGGGTTTGATGTTCTATCAAATCAGGCATCCCAATAGAACCACCCAATTCAGTCAAGGTTTCTTTATCCTCTATTACCTTACCACCTTTTGTTTTGTAACTAGATGTAAATGTTTCCTTATTATACATAAATTGATCTGGTAGAACTTGACCCATTCTATATCCAGTTGTTCCAAAATGAGATTTATCTCCAACAGGACCACCGCCTGAATAAGCAGGTTTTCCATCCTTTTCTGTAGGTTTATTTGTACCACCAGCAGCAGCATTCATACTTGCAAGAGTATCTACACCATATGCCTGTACTGCACCCTTACTTAAAACAAACTCACCATCCGTAAGCATTGCAGGAACTTTATCATCTCCTTTCTCACCTCGTATTTGTCCACCTTCTTTAGATTCTACAGGACCACCCTCTTTCATTCCTTGAGGTTGTTTAATATTCTGCAAATCTTTTTGAGATTTATCAACGTCTCCAAGTTCTGCAGGTTGAGGAGATTTTTCTGGATCTCC
>MDTB01072893.1_pt1 | contig 13842 bp, 15 predicted proteins | sample 811161 | NCBI WGS metagenome assembly MDTB01 (sample SAMN05326650, study PRJNA326480) | marine metagenome | isolation source: seawater | place: Mediterranean Sea | collected 2009
AAAAATTTTCTTTATTTCATTTTCTTTAACAATAGATTTGTTATATCCATACTTATTATTAAAATTTGCTGATCCAATTATTAATTTATTTTTTTTTTTAAAATTTTCTAAATAATATTTATTTAACAAATCATACCAGGATATCGAGAAAAGTCTTTTATTTTTAATTTTAATTTTTTTAAAAAAAATATTTAATTTTTGAAAGTCTTTTACGGTATCAATGCTCAATTTTACTTTTGATAAGTTTATTAAATTTAGATCACAGTTTGTTAAATTTTCTTTTTTATTAGTATTCCTAAAAATCCATGGAGTGACATGTTCTCTATCGAATTTAGAGTGTGATCTCTTAAAAGCAAGTCTTAAGTTTTTCACCTTGAAGATTTCTACACTCAGTCCATATGGAAGATTATTTAAAGGAGATTTACAAAAGAGAAGGTCTAGTTTTTTTTTATAAAAAATTTCAAGGGCTTTTTTAATAAATTTACCATCAGGAAAAATATTATCTCCTGTTACTCTTGTGATTGTATCATTAGAATTTAAATCTAAGGTACAATTATAATATCTTGATAAAACATCATCCAAGCTTCCCCTATAAACTCTCATTTTATTTTTTTGAAAAATTTTACAAAGTTTGTCATCTGTTTTGTTATTTGATGAGGCAATAATAAAATCATTCTTAATATTAGTCAGCCGCTTTGCGCAGATTAATCCTAGTGGGGTACCTCTAATCTTTCTAAGTGATTTTAATGGTAACCTTTTTGAGTTGGATCTTACCTGCAGTATTATTCTATTTTTTGATTTTTGTGATTTTTTTAACAAAGGCTATGATTTTTTTTTGTTGTATAGGTTTAAGACTTGTAAAAATTGGTATTGAGAAAGATGTTGTTGCATATTTTTCAGCATTTCTGCAATAACCCTTTTTAAAACCTAATCTTTTATAATATGGATGCCAATATATTGGTAAATAGTGGAGATTTACACCTATTCCATTTTTTCTAAACAATTTAAAAATTTTTGAATATTGAATTCTAGAATTTATAAATTCATATCTAATTACAAATAAATGATAGGAAGATTTAAAATTTTTTTTTACTTTTTGTAAAAGAATATTCTCATCTTTAAAACTTTCGATATATTTTTTAGCAATTGCATTTCTTTTTTTTACAAATTGATTTACTTTTTTTAATTGATTAATTCCCAAAGCAGCTTGAAAATCCGTAATCCAATAATTATAGCCAAGAGTTTTTTGCTCATAGTACCAAGGTTCATTTATTTTATTTTTAAGAAATTTTTTTTCCCTTGTTATTCCGTGACTACGAAGCATTTTAATTTTTTCATAATACTTTTTGTTATTAGTAGTAATCATGCCTCCTTCTCCCGTAGTCATTATTTTAACTGGATGAAAACTAAAAACTGAAATATCCGACCATTTGCAGCTTCCAACTTTTTTTCCCTCATATAAGGAGCCAACAGCATGGGAAGCGTCCTCTATAATTTTAAATCCGTACTTTTTCGATAATTTAAATAATTCTTTTTGATTATATGGATTTCCACAAAAATGAACCGGAATAATTGCTTGAGGAGACTTATTTTTTTTTTTAGCTGAAATTAATTTTGTTTTTAATTTCTCTAAATCTAAATTAAAATCTTCTAGGTTAATATCTAAAAAATCAACACGTGCGCCGCAATATCTAACACAATTTGCAGTTGCTGCGAATGAATTAGCTGGCACCCAAACCACGCTGTTGTTATCTATTCCTAAAGATTTACAAGCCAAATGTAATCCCGAAGTTGCGCTGTTTATCGCTAAAGAATATTTAGAATTTGTAAATTTTGAAAATTTTTTTTCAAATTCGTCAATTTTTGTTCCTCTTGAAATTGTTTTTGACTTTAAAACTTTAATTACAGATTGAATATCTTTATTATCAATTTCTTGAGTGCTATAAGGAATCATTATTCTAATTTAGACTTTATTTGTTTTATCGTTAAAAATTCTGGGTTATTTATCGAGTTATACTCAAATCTTTTTTTTATTATCTTTCCTTTCTCTCCATCAATATTTGTCAGGTAATTAATTTTTCCATTAAAAAAAACTATTTCGGGTTTTATGATAAAATATTTTTTAAATTCAATAGTAAGATGTGAGCTATCAGCTGGACATAGAATTTCGTGTAATTTTTCTCCTGGTCTTAGGCCTACAATTTTTAACTTCATATTTGGATTTATTGCTTTTGCGATATCAACTATTTTGACAGAAGGAATTTTTGGAACAAAAATTTCTCCTCCTTTCATTACTCTTAAACAATCGATTACAAATCTAACTGAGTCTTTTAGTGATATCCAAAATCTTGTCATCTCCTTGTGAGTAATAGGAAATTCTTTCAATTGTTTTTTAGATAGATCTTTAAAAAAAGGGACAACAGATCCTCTAGAATTTAACACATTTCCGTATCTTACAATAGAAAATCTGGTTGATTGATTCCCAGATAGATTATTTGCTGCAATAAAAACTTTATCGGATACTAGTTTTGTTGCTCCGTAAAGATTTATTGGATTAGCTGCTTTATCGGTCGAAAGAGCTATTATTTTTTTAACATTATTTTGTAGCGCTGCCTCAATTACATTTTGAGCTCCTTGAATATTAGTTTGTATAAATTCTTGGGGATTGTATTCTGCTGTATTTACTTGTTTTAAAGCAGCAGCATGAACTATATAATCTAAATTTTTCGTTGCCATTTTTAATCGATCCTTATCTCTGACATCTCCAATAAAAAATCGTAAAAATTTATATTTTTTAGCAATGTATTTTTCGGACATAGAATATTGTTTAAACTCATCCCTCGAGAATATAATTAACTTTTTTGGTTTATAGTTTTTTACAATATAATCAGTGAAAGACTGTCCAAAAGAACCAGTCCCGCCTGTAATTAAAATTGATTTATTATTAAACATTAAGTTTTTAATTTTATAATTTTATCGAATTTTTTTGCCAAATTTAAATTATGGGTCACCATAATTATAGTTTCCTTTTTTTTCATAGACAAAATAAAATTAATCACGTTTTTTGCTGTATTTTCATCCAGAGAGCTAGTCACTTCATCAAATAATAAAATAGGTTTCTTGACAAATAAAGCTCTAGCTATACCCAGTCTTTGTTTTTGTCCACCAGAAATTTTTACTCCCATTTCTCCTATTTTTCTATCTAAGTTATTTTTTGGAATAATCGCTCCTAAATTTAATTTTTTTAGTAAGAAAATAATTTTTTTCCGATCAATCATACTTGGTTTTTCTTTTAATGAAACATTAAAAGATATTGAATCATCATAAATAAAAATATTCTGTGATAAATAAAAAAAACTATCAGTAAATTCTTCTTTAACTTTTTTGATATTTTTTCCGTCAATTAGTATTTTACCCTTATAAGTGTCAATTAATCCAGTTATCAAATCTAATAAAGTTGACTTGCCACTACCTGTCTTACCAATTATTGCAATTCTTTCACCCCTCTTTATTTTAAGATTAAAATTCCTTAATAAATAATTTTTTCTTTCATATTTAAAATATAAGTTTTTTAATTTTAAATCCTTTTTAAATAATAGTTCTTTACTCTCTTTTTTTACTTCTTTTTTAAATTGTACATCTCGTGAAAGATTTTTTGCAAGAAACTCAAAGTGTCTCAAGGCATTTTTTTCTGTTACAATTTTTTTAGCAGAAGGTAAAAGTTTCAGAATTGCTATAGCCATTAGACTTAAAGTTGATAAAATATATTGAATTTCATAGTTTTTAAGTAAAAAAAATAGAAAAATTATCGATACGATAATTATTAATAAAGTTTCATATAACAAAGGTGGTATTAAATTAATTGTTTGTTGCTTCAACCTTACCTTGTTTAAATCAAAATAATTATTTGAAAATTTTTTATGAAAAAAATTTTGCAGTTTAAAAAAAATGATTTCTCTTATACTTGAAAAACTTTCATTAAAAGTTTTTAATGAGAGTGTACTTAAAGTTTCATTTTTTTCTCCAAGAGTTTTCATAGTTTGAGTACTTGCCTTTAAAAAAATTAACGAGATAAGAGTTGTTATGGAAAAGATAAATAAGGTTATTATTGGATCTTGAAACATTAAAATTATTAAAATTCCAGAAAATAAAACTAGTTCTGTAAAAATATTTGTTATACTTAACAATGCTTTTGTGACTCTACTTGTATTAGTTAAATTGTGAATATAGTAAGATTTATTTTTTTTAATAAAGAAATTATATTTTTTAGCTAAATAACTTTTATATAAATTTGTAGTAAGTTCATTGTTAGATATCATTAATAATTTAAATCTTTGAAAAGAAAAAGTAAAAATTAAAAAATTTTTAATAATGTATAAAACAACTAAAAATATGAATAAAAACAAAAATTGTGAATTTTTAACACTAAGATTTAATATTCTAATTTCATTAATTGAAAAAAAGAAATTAAAAAAATCAAAAATAAAATATACTTTATCAGATTGATCAAAAATAAAAGGAATTATGGCGAAGAATAAAGAAATTCCTAAAATTTCTAAAAAAGAGATTATTATAGAAAAAAAAATTAATAATGGTATTAATTTTCTATTATAGTTATTTACTTTTTGTATTAATTGATAAACTTTACTCATTTTATTTCTTCAATAGCTCTTGATAATAAATTTTTATAATTAAACGAATTAATTAAAATATTATCTCTTAAATTATCTATTTCTTTTTTATTTTTTTTACTTTCTTTAAAACACCTAATAAGTGTATTTTCCATGTCTTTTAAATTTCTAGAAAAAAAAAATAATTTATTATTTTTAATGATTTTTAAATGTTCAAAATATTTGAGATTTCTCCTAGGTGTAGTAAAATGATAATCATCCTCATGATTTATAATTAAAATTTTTTTATAAAAAATTAATGACTCTAGTAACATAGTGCTTAGTGGTGCTATCACTAGTTCACTATTTTGAATAAGAGCTGGATAATATTTTAAAGCAGGATAAAAACCAGATCCTTTTTTTTTATAGTATGTTTTAGATTGATTATCTAAAATTATATTTTTAAATTTTTTTTTAAAAAAATTATCTTCGGACTCCCTAGGATGTCTGAATGGATGCGGTCTATAAATTAATTTAATTGATTTAAAAATTTTTTTATTATTTGTAAGAATTTTATCTATATTATCTAAAACTCTTAATTCATCAAATGGTAATGCTGGTCCAAAAAATAGGAAATATTTAAACCTATAAGGACTTTTAATTTTTTTATTTCTAATTTGAAAATATTTTGTATAAGTTGGTGATCCGGTAATAAAAATATTTTTTTTTGGTATATTTTGGATATTTGCTGCATGCTCTCTCATTTGATGACCCCAGACGCCTAAAAATTCTGGTTTATACCAAAAGCTTCCTTTGCTAGATAGATTGTCCCAATTGTTAATTAAAACTGCTTTTTTTGATTTATTTAATTTTGAAATTCTGTCTAAAATTAAAGTAATTGAATCTAATCCAGATGAGGGCATTAAGATCAAATCAATTTTTTTTTCATTGATTAAAAATGTTTTAATTTCATTTGGTATTTCTATTTTTTTTGTAATTACGTCTACTATCCAGTTTTTAAAATTCAGTAAAGTTATGACTGGCAAGATAAGATACCATAATCCTCGCAGTGAGGTGAAGCTATAAAGAAACTTCACATACCTAGTAAGCACATTTTCTTTTTTATTAAACAAATAATGTAAATTAAGCATTCTCCAATAACGATATTTAAAAGTTGAAGATTTATTCCAATTCTTAAAGAAAAAAATTGTGCTTATTGCTAATTGAATATTCTTGTACTTTTTTGAGTCGAAAGTATAAAAAAAATAATTTTTTTTCTTCAAATTTATTTTTATTTCATTATTAAAAAAAAATATTAATTCATGTTTTTTATCTAATTTGCTAAATGCAGAGGTTGATATAAAATTTCTATACATCACCTGGTTGTCTATTATTACTAAAATTTTCATACTTTTTTGGGAATAGAAATTTTGTATTTTCGTGACTTTATTAGAAAATTAGCTAGATCGAAATCATGCTTGTAGTTTATATCTACCGATTCTTCGTGAGATTGCACTATTGGAAAAATTTTTCCATTAATAAATGTTTTATTTTTTTTTTAAAAGAGAGCTTTGAGTAATATAAGTGGAGGCGTTATAAAAAAATAATTTTTTATTATAAAATTTATTTTTTTGTAAAATAAACTTATTATTTTTTATCGAACCAATAAAATTATCCTTTTTTTTTATTCCTTCTGATAAAGATACAGCACTAGCACAGTCTGAATTAAGAAATTTTATTAAATTAAGGTCTATTTTTTTTTTAATTCTGATTGGTGAAGTTGCATGTAATAAAATTATGTAATCATAAATTCTTCCATTTTTTTCCTCATATTTCATTACATCCAAAACCGTACTTACATTTCTTACATTTTTTTTTGCTAAATTTTTATTTCTTAAATATTTTTCTTGATAACCATATTTTTTTGCAATCTTAAGAATTTTTTGACTTTCTGTAGAAATTATTATTTTATTTATTAATTTCGATTCTTTTGCATATTGATAAGTCCATAGAAATAATTCATGACCAAGAATTTTTTTAATATTCTTATTTTTTAATCTAGAAGATTTTTCTCTTACAGGGATAACAGCTAAAAATTTTTTCAATTTAAATATTATTAGATTTTTGTTTTCAATTTTTTTAACAGTGACAAGAAATTTTTTTTAAGTATTTTTTTTTCGTTTGTTGAAGGGGTCCTGTAGTAACTTGATACCTCGCCTGTCCCTATACCTCGCAATTTTAAAAGATATTTTTCTTCTGCTGCTCCAAGAAAGTTATCATTTTTTAAAGTTTTAGGCACAGAGTCTAAAAAATTATTTAATAATCTTTGATAATATAAAGCTTTTTTTAAATTCCCGCTTTTAAAATTTGAATATATTAAATTAACTGACTCTGGAATTAATCCAGCAACACTAGTGGTTGTAGCTTCAACCCCTGCTGATAAATTAGAAATAAATTGTTTAACTACTGCAGTAATAACTTGAAAATTATTAGAATTTAGCTGAATTGCTTTTATTTGGTCTGGTGCATTAGAAGTTGAATACTTTATTCCACAAATTCCTCTAATTAAAGACAGATCTTTAATAAAATCATAATTAATTTTTTTTGACCAGTTAGCGCTACTGTAAGCCCAAAGAGGTTTTCCAAATTTTTTTGAAGTAAAGTTAGATATCTTTAAATATTGATTTTTAATTTGTCTAAGAGACAATAAAGGATGATACGGCATAAAATGAAATGCATCAAAATTTAATTTACCTACTTTATCAATAAATTCATAAACATCCTCTTCACAGAAAAAACTGCAACCAATGATTAAAGGAACTTTACCTTTATTTTTCGTTGTTATTATTTTTGTTAACTCTACCCTTTTTTTCATATTAATATTCATATCTTCACTTCCAGTACCAAGAACCCATAATCCACCAACTTTTTTTTTAATCAAAAAATCTATATGTTTCTCTTGTGCTGTCTTATCTATTTTATTTTTACGAAAAAAACTTTGAACCACTGGCACAGTTCCATTAAGTTTCCTACATTTCATAATAATTACTTCTTTAAATTATTTTGAAGAATTGCTTCTTCTTTTTTGAGGTTTTTTTTAAGTCTTCTTCCAATTACCATTGAAATTTGATTTTGCCTAAAACCTGAGAGATTTCCGTCAATTTTAAGAGTTAAATCATTTTTTTTTATTACATGATTTTTCTTTAAACTTTTATTAGCTAAGAAAATCTTTGTCATCTTTGATAAGGGTAATTTTTCTACTTCATAAATTTTTTTTATACCGTCTCCTAATGATAATGATGCTCTATATAAGTCACGAGTTAATCTTCTCATGCCGTTTGATGATAGAGATAAAGCTTGATCAGTTCCTTTCAATGTCCGGTCTATTGTAAAATGTTTTTCGATCACTCTTGCACCCAAAGCAAAGCATGCAATAGGTATACTTACACCGTTTTCGTGTCCTGAATAACCAATTAAAATATCTCTAAAATTTTTTTGATAAGTTTCAATTACTTTTATGTTTAAATTTTCAAACCTTGGTGGGTAACCAGATGTGCACTGCATGATAACAAAATTTTTATGGTATTTACTTACAGTTTTATAAGCTAATTTCACGTCATTAAAAGTTGATCCTCCGGTTGATATAATTAATGGTAGTTTTGTTTTAGCAGCCTCTTCAATTAATTCTAAATTGTTACAATCACCCGAAGCTATTTTAATAGCATGACATCCAACTTTTTTGAGAAAATAAAGAGAATCTAAATCAAAAGCAGTTGCAAAAAAATCAATTTTAATTTTTTTACAATAATTTCTTAGTATTTTATATTCTTTTAATCCAAATTCTAATTTTTCTCTATGTTGACCATAAGTTTTTCCATAAGAATTAGTAGAGTTATAAATTTTATTATATATTTTGTTTGAAAAAATTTTTTTGTTATTTCGTTTTTGAAGCTTAACGGCTGAAGCACCACATTTTTTTGCCTCTAAAAATATTTTTTTACAAAGATCGATTGATCCTTGGTGATTATGTCCAACTTCAGCAATGATATACGGAGCGGTATTTAAAGTAATCAATTTTTTATTAATTTTAAATTTTCGTATCATTAACTGATCAAAGATATTTTATATCTTTTCTTCGCGTTGTAGGAAGTCCTTCTGCGTCTTTAATGCCGAATTTTTTTTCTACTCTTACTCTATCATTAAAGTGAGCTGATGAGGCTTCAATAATTTGACAGTCACTCAAAGCTTCTTCCTGATGTATTGCTCTTGGTGGAAAACTAAAAGAGTCACCTGCCCTGAGAATTTTTGATTTAATCTTTCCTTTTACTATAAATCTAACTTTCAATTTACCAGAAAGAATATAACCGCATTCATTTTTCTTTCGATGAAATTGTAATCCACCTTTTTTATTTTTTTTTATTTTCAAAAGTTTCAGTGTTAATAATTTAGGGATTCTATTTAGTAAAATTTCTTCTCCCCAAATTCTCTTTCCCATAGTTATTGGTTTACTGAAAGAAACCTTATTTTTTTTCTTCTTTATTTTCTTTATCATTTTTCCATAGCTCCGCACTTTGTAAAAATCGTTATTTTACAATTAATAACCATAAATTATTAAATTGGGCTAAATAAAAACTTTTTTCTCTTTACTGATGTTTTTACATTACCCATCAAAATATCAATTTTATTTTTTTGTAAATTGATAATTTGAAATATTTTTTCCACAAAAGGTCCCGAATTAAATTTATATTTAGATTTTGTATGTAGTTTATAAAAATTATTAGACAAATACCCTAAGTTATTTTCTGAACTTTTACATCTTTCAATGAATATCTTAATTTCCTTTTGAGATTGAATAAATCCAGATAAAACATATTTAAGTCCCCTACAAAATTTAATCTTATTAAGTGTTTCGATTTTTTTAAAATCCTCATGAAAACAAAAAAAATAGTCTCCTAGCAGGCTAAATTTTTTATTTATAAGTTTATTATTTTTATATTTTTGTATAAGAAATTCAGGATTATAAATTTCGTAGTCCTTGCCTAACTTATCTCTAAAATCATTTTGTAATTGAGATATTTTTTTCTTATCAATTTTAATAATAGCCCACATTTATTTATCCAATTCTTTTTTAAGCTCATCATATTCTCTCATTTTTCTTTTCATGAAATTAAGAGTAAGTTTTGTTCTTTCAGCTGCGCCTTTAGGTGTAAGTACGTATCTTAGATAGCTTATTTTATTATCTTTTTTTTTAAAATTTTGTATTTTAACCAAACCCTTTTTTTTTAAAGCTTTAAGACAATAGTTCAATTTGCCTAGACTGAACCCTAATTTTTCCGCCAATTTTCTTTGTGTGGAAAGTGCAGATACGTCAATTTTTCTTAAGACTTCAAACTGATCTTTATTATCTTTCATAATGTTCAAATTTTGAACATATATTATGTTCAAAATTTGAACAGTCAATACAATTATTTATAAAAAACTATATGTAGCTCTTTTTTAAAATTCGTGACAATATAATGATCTTATTTTTAAGATTAATTTTAGGTTTAGCCTGGTTAAGAGAATTTTTAATTAACCTCCAGTTAAATGATCAGTTGAAATAATTTTATTTTCTAAATCAATTCTCAAGAAATTTCCATTAATTGTCTCAGTTTTTGACTCTAATTGGATAATAGCAACTCTATTAAATTTATTATCTAGATCTTTGAATATTTCACGTATATTTAAATTTAAGATCGGCCTGTTTACTTGATGATTTATTTTTACAACTTCTTCAATATCTGTGTCTGTATACAATCGTAAACAAAAACTTATTTTTTTGTTTTTTTTGTCCACACCAACGTATAAAGTAAGAAAATCGTCCTGTAATTTATTACTTCTTTTAAGAATATATCCAAATTTTCTTGATGAACCTAAAATTTTTGAAGATGGATTTAAGATTTTGTTTTCGATATTCCAATTAATTTTATGTAAATGAACTTGATCACATAAATTCATTTTTTCAAAATTATACAGCACATGTGCATAAATTTCAGAAAATGCGTCGAACTCTATTACAATTATATATTCTTCACCTATGTTAAGATTATAAAAAGAAGATATAGATCTACTAAAAAAACCATTTGACACAAAATTTTCTTTATAGATCTCCAAGTTATCTTTATCAAAAATAGTAATGTTAATATTATTTTTTTCTTTTCCAGTCTCTAAATTATCTATAAAAATTGTTGGGTTTAAATTTTCAACTTTAGGAATAAATAAACATTGTTTTTGGCGTTTTAATATTTTATTTTTGCCTGGTTTTAAAAAATATGAGTGATGAGTAAGAGATCGTATATTAGAATCTTTATCTTCTATTGTATTAAAACCAAAAAAAGTTTGCGCTCTTTTTCCTTGTTTAAACGTATCAACAATTGAAGATCTAGAATAGTCTTTATGTTTAAAACCATGTAATAGATTACAAAATCTCCTTCCATTTAAATTTTTAAGTTCAAATTTAATTCCTTTGCGAAGGACTAATGAATGAGAAGTAGACAAATTATCTAAAATTTTTCCGCTATGAAATCTTACCCAAAATCTAAATTGGCCGTCTGAACCGCCATGATTTTTTCTAATAAATGGATGAAATAATTCTACACATACTGTCTGGCCATCAAATTCACTAAAAATTTTCTTAAGATCTAAATCTAAAATTGTATAACCTGGAAATAAATATAGTTTTTGACAGATAATAGTATTTTCATTCAATAAACTTATTCTCAAAAGTTTCTGCTTTCTTATAGAGTAGTTTGATGCAAAAAAATCATAAATTACTAAATTTGTTTTATTTTTTTTGAAAGGAACCCATCCAAATACAGAGGGTATCTTGTTGTCAATTTTTTTATTTTCAATTTCTTGAAAATGTTCGCCTGGTAAATTGAATAATTTATCATATAAATTAATTCTTTTTTTTAAGTGATTAAAATTTAAACTATCCCTTGGTATAAAAAAACTTCCTCTTTTTAAAAATCTAAAAGCATTAATTAAAGTTGGTGAATTATGAAAAATTGATTTTATTTTTTTTATCATTTAAAAATCTTTCTTTGCAATATTAGTTATCTTTAAAGGTAATTTTATATTTATTTTTTTATCTGTTAGTTTTATATTTTTATCGTAGTTTCTGTAATAATGTTGATCATGTAAATATATTAAGGATGAGTTGTTTTTTAAAGTTTGAAAACCATGGGCAATATTACCTGATAATAATAAAGAAATATTATCATCCCAAGATAATTCAATTTTGAATAAATTATAAGGCTCTGTTCTATTTTTTTTTATATAAACACAAATGTCTAAAACTTTGCCACTTACGCAAGATACTATCTTTTTGTCTTGAAACGGTGAGCTCTGATAATGAAACCCTCTAAAAGTTCCTTTTTTTTTTATTAAAAGAATAATTCATTACTTTTGGAGAGAAAGCAAATTTCTTAGATTTAAATAATTTTATATCAAAAATTCGATTTAAAAATCCTCTTTTATCTCCACTGTGTCTATGTTCTATAATGTGAACTCCAGGAAAGTTTATTTTTTTAATTTTAATACTACTCATATTTTAAATTTGACCTCAATTATAATTTACTCTAAAAAATTTTTTTTGGTATAACAATTTTAAACATAATTTATTTTATAATCTTAATATTCAATAAATAATACTGGTAGCCATAATGGTTTTGATGTAATTGTCATATCAATGAAAATAGGTGTTATTTGTAAATCCGGTGCCTCAATAATAATAGAAAATTTAAATTATTTTAAAAAGAATAAAATAAATTTTAATTTCGTATTTGATCAAAAATGTCCAGCAATTGCAAAATGTAAAAAAAATAATATTACGTATAAAAAATTTAAATTTAATAAATCTAGATTTAAAAAAATTAAAACTTATTTTAAAATAAATAAGATCAAATATGTAATACTACTTTACAATAAAATTGTTGATGAAAATATTTATAAAAATTTTAAAACTTTTAATATACATCCCTCTTATCTTCCAAAATATAAAGGTCTTAATGCTTTAAAACGTCAAATTCAGAATAAAGAAGATAAAATTGGTTGCACATTACATTGGGTCAATAAAAATATAGATGCTGGAAAAATTATTTTTCAAATTAAAGATAGATATAATATGAAAAACTATAAAAATATATCCTACCAACAAAAAGTTCTAATAATGAAAATGTTAATTCTAAAAATAATTAATAAAAAAAAATTTAATAATTTAAAAAAAAAAATAAACATTAATAATTCAAAACTTAAATTAAAATAAGAATGAAAACTATTGCAATAATGCAGCCTCATTTGTTCCCTTGGTTTGGTTACTTTGAAATTGTTAGAAATTCAGACATTTTTGTATTTTTAGATGATATAAGATTTCCTCATAGAAGTTATGTTAATAGAGTCAAATTTTGCTTTGAAAACAAAATTGACTGGCTAAGTTTGCCTGTAGAGAGAAGAAATAATCAAACAATAACTAATACAAAGTTATTTGAAAAGGAAAAAAATTTTGAACTTTTAAAAAAAAAAATATTTTATTCTTTAAAAAAAAAATGAGAATTTTGATATTGTTGAAAATGAAATAAATAAAATTCAAATAGATAAAATATCTACAATTTCTGAATTTAATAAAATTACAATTAAATCTATTTCCAGTTTTATATTTGGGAAAAAAATAAATATTGTAGATTATCCACAAATCAAAAGTGAAAAAATTAAAAGTGGTAAAATTTTAGAAATTATTAAATATTTTAATGCAACAAATTATTTAACTGGGCTCGGTGGTAAAAATTATCTTGAATTTGATTTGTTTGAAGAGAATAATATAAAAATTGAATTTCTTGATTATAAGCTGAATAAATATTCAAGTATTAATACTAATAACTTAAGTATCTTAGATATATTGTCTTATAAGGGAAAGGATACTAAAAATTATTTTTGTTCTAAAAAAATATATTGGAGAGATTTTCTTAAAAGAGAGTAAAATAATCTATAAGTATTAAAAATAAAAATTGAACAAATAAATAAAATTTTAATACTAATATTTTTTCTCTCAAAATTAAAAATAATTTTTAAACTATAAAAAAATTCTAAAAATATAGCGGAATTTATTGTTTTTTTTAATGTTTTTTGAGCGTTAAAACAAGGTATTAAAATTGAAATTTTTTCATAATTTGTCTTTGTCATTTTTAATTAACCC
>MDTB01097072.1_pt1 | contig 13842 bp, 12 predicted proteins | sample 811161 | NCBI WGS metagenome assembly MDTB01 (sample SAMN05326650, study PRJNA326480) | marine metagenome | isolation source: seawater | place: Mediterranean Sea | collected 2009
ACTAGTTGAATCTTATAAAAACTAGTTGAATCTTATAAAAACTAGTTGAATCTTATAAAAACTAGTTGAATCTTATAAAAATCTAAGAAACAATAATTAAATAATGTTTAACAGATAATTTATTTCTTTTATATTTTTATATAATGCTTGTTCTAATTGTATTACTTTCATGTCTAGTTAGTATTTTAGTAATTACACTTTTAAACGTTGTAGATGTTAATATGCAACTAATTGTATTCCTTTCTATATTAGTAGGATTAATGCTTTTTAAAGTTATTTTTGATAAATTAGTAAAAAGAAATAGAAATAATCCAGTTTCAAAAAATTTAATATCAAATGTGAATCTCAACAATCAATCAGTAAATAACCCAGTTGTTCCAAGCAACTTTAATTTAAATTTAAATAGTAATAAAATAAATAATCCTAATGACCACGCATTTGTAAATGTTGATGTTAATGGCAACAAAGTAAATAACTCTAACGTAAACAACTTAGTCAATGGTAATAACGTAGTCAATGGTAATAATGTAGCTAATGGTAATAACGTAGTCAATGCCAATAACGTAGTCAATGGTAATAACTTAGTCAATGCCAATAACGTAGTCAATGGTAATAACGTAGCAAATGGTAATAATGTAGCTAATGGCAATAACTTAGGCAATGGTAATAACGTAGTCAATGGTAATAATGTTAACGCAAATAATATTAACACACCAAATGTTAATTTAGCAAATTCAAATGAAGTTTTATCAAATAACTCTAATGGATGCCATTGTACGGGAAATGACAACTCAAATACAAATACACATTCACACGCATGCCTTTTAGAAAATGCTCCTTGTGCTCAAGTAAATCAATTAGCTTGCTCAAATGCCAGGAATTCTGACCCTAATGCCATATGCTCTGCTCGTTCAGGAACAGATTTTGTAAACAACCAAAATGTTTCAACTAACTGTGTCACAAATAATAACGTTAACTACAACGATGTATTTAATGTTGATTCCCCATTAAATAAATATAATGAAACAATACTTCCAGAATTAGGTGTAAATTCAAATGATTGTGCCTTTGATAATTCATGTATTGTAAACCCAGACTCTGGAAACATGCATCTTTCATCAAATGTTTCTCCAGGAGATCCAGAATTCACAGAATCAAAAGATTTCTGGAAAATTCAAGCAAATACTAATGATATGTGTTATGTAAAGAGATCTATTCCAGAATTTTATAATTTATAATTCCTAAAAAATTATTTTATAAATTTATGTTAAATGACTGGAGACAAAATTATTTTAACTATTTTTCAGATATTTTTATCGGCAATAATAATATTTACTTTATACACAAAAAATGAAAAGTTAGCCTATTTTCTGTTAATTTTATTACTAATTTTAATAATTTGGAAACAATACATGATAACTATACACCCTTCAATTTGTTCACTTGTGAAGAAAATGCATTGTTCCAATTAAATTTCTTTTGAAATATTGTATTTTTTATTATGAATATGACAAAAATCACTATCTTTTGTTTTATATTTTCTACACTGTTGTCCTTTTGATTTACCGGTTTTTAAAATACAAAAACAATATTTGGGATTAAAATAAGGTTTACAAATTTTTATAACCTGTTCATAATCGGAACAATTTATGCAACTTTCTATATTAGAAAATTCTTTATGAATATGTTTAATAGGGAATGCGTTTTTAGGTAATTCAATATATCCAGTTTTATTTCTACAATAGGGGCATATACGAATACTTTTACCAGATGAACTATAAGGATATTTGAGACTCCTATTCTTAAACCATTCTAATATACATTCGTAATGAAATTTGTGTCTACAATCTAATGTAACTACAGAAGATTTAACTTTGTCAAATTCATTCATTTTTTTATTTTTGTCAGTATTTGATTCTTCAACATTTAAACTATCAAAACATATAGGACAAATATTGTCATCTCCCATAAGTATGTTTTTTATATTATATTACGAAAAATCCTTATATATTTAGAAAAAAATATTTAAGTCTAGAAGATAAAATATGTTTAATATATTTAAGAGAAAAGTATGGATTTAGAAAATGAAATAAAAATAAGGAGACCAAGAGAGATTGTTGTAGATCAAATACAATTTAAAAAGAGAATATCTGTTGGTCAGAATATTTTTGAATATCCAATCGCATATCATACCAGAAAACTTATTATTCAAACTCCAATAGTATACATACCTTATTCTACATATAAAGTGGATAACAAGATAACATTCGATTTCTTCTTTTTGAATCTTGATGTTGATAGAGATATGGAAGATTTAAAACTGTTTGTTCAAGATATAGACAAAAAGGCAATTGAGAAAATTAATTTAGATTTTAATAATTCTAAACAAAAATCTAAATCATCTAGAGAATTTATTTCAAATATTAAGCAATCTAAAGGAGGATGTATGGGTGAAAAACCAGATAGAATGAGGGTGTCATTATATGATAATATACTTGCGTTTAATGATTTAGGGAGTCCTATTTCTCTTGATTATTTAAAATATAAAACATATTTGAAACTTCTTATGTCTCCTACAAAAATATGGTTAAATGGTAATAAATATGGTATATTTTGGGAGGTTCTCCAAGTTAAAATATATCCAAAGACAATGTTAAACAAATATATGTTTATAGATGATTCAACGACTCCAAGTTTATTTGGAGAATCAACTACAGATTTTGAATCAACCTCGTCTTTATTATCATTTAAACAAATAAATAATAATAACCATCCTAAATTTCATAAATATTTTGATATGTTAAAAAAAGGAGTTCCTAGAGGCGCGGTTAAAAATAAGATGTTAATGGAAAATGTAGACCCAAATATAATTGATAATGTTGATAATAATTCATATAAATCTATATCAACTAGTAATTTATCGTGTTATATTGTTCCACCGCCACCACCTCCACCACCGATAAATTTTAATCAACATAATTCTATTAATATTACACTATCAGATAGACCAATTAATGAGTCTAGTTCAACAATAACATCAGAATCGTCAATGAATGCTGTATTTAGTCAAATACGTCAAGGAAATACATTGCTTCGAAAGTTAAAAAATGATGATAAAAAACATTTTAGTAAAAAACGAAATAATAGAGATAGTATGAGCGCATTCACTCCTAGTTTAAATGACATAGTAAATGCCCGTAATTCATTAAAAAAACAAAGAACTAATAACCTTTTTCCTTGATAATTTGAAAATCATTATTTGGATCATTTCCATCATTTAAAATTACTAATACTTGTACAAGTCTATGTTTATCTTCATTACAATTAACCTGTCCAAATGCTCTAGAAGCACCAACATCAACTCTCCAAATTCTATTATTTATAGAAGAATTTATACCTCTATCATACATAAATTGAGGAGAATGACCCATAACTATACCTTTTGCTCTCAAATCGTTGTTTTTAGTATTCCATATATTTATTAGATTCATAGTTTTATTGAATTCTATTAGAGCATCTTGTCCCCAATCATCCATATCAGAGTAAGTTCTATTCCAGAATGGAGAATGTTCATCGTCGTCTCTATGATATAAATTATAAACATGTTTCATATTTTGAGGAGAAGTATCTCCTTGTAACCATCTTCCAATATGCTTATTAATTTTTTGAAGCGAATAATTTTTAGCGCATTCACTTGTGATGCCACCATGAACAAATAACCAACTTCCAATTTGGACTACAGAGTATCGTGTCTTACCGAATTGTGTAGCTAAAAGACCTCCTGGTTTAAACACTTTCTTCCTCTCTTTAAATCCAAATGGGACAAGTGAGTTATATTCTAATTTACCATCAAAACGATTACCAAATTCTCTAAATTCCTTTGGACTAACATATCTAAAATCTCCGTCTACATTCATAAGTTCATGATTACCCAGAATACTTATAACTGCCCCACCATCTTTTTGTGCCTGTAAATTTAATCTTTCGAAAAGATAAATTATTTTAAGGTCAGAACCTTCGTCCTCATAAAGTTCGTCGTCTTCTTCAGTACATAGGTCATTAAATAGTTTACTTGGTCTAACTCTATCTATTTGATCTCCAAGTTGAACGACAAAGGTGTTTCCACCAGTCCAATTAATTTTAGATACGTCAAGTAAATTATCAGGTATTCTTATATCAATTACTTGTGCTAATTTTAAAGCTTTTATAGCAACAGAAAGGTCACCATGAATATCTCCTATTGCAACTAGTTTTCGTTGTGGAGGAAATACACAACTTTCGCATCTATTTACGATATTTAAAATATCGTTATTTTCAAAAGATTGAGATGAATTTGTATTTAATGAATTTAATGACTTTGACCTTCTTAAACCACATGCTTCGCCTCCGCCACCACCACCACCACTCATATTAGTAAAGTTATTTTGCTCACTTATACTTTTGCTTCGTGATTTTATATTTTTTTTTCTTCGTTTTATTTCTTCTTGAATGGCGTTTTTAAGATAGTTCATATTACGGTATGGATTTGTGAAGTTATTTGTATGACCTTGTAATTCAAGTTTTTTCCCCAAAAGAACTAAGGAATTACGATTTAATAAGTCTATTTGCTTTACCTTATTTGACATAATATATTAAAATATCTTTTTTTTAAAATATAAACTAATTCGCGTTTGTTCCACCAAGAAAAATATTGTGTATTTTATCGTGATGAGTTGAAAACATTCTATCCATTCTTCGTTGATTTTCTTCCCTGCGTGTTTGTTCGCGATTTCTGTTTATTTCCATTTCTTCAATCAAGTTTTGTTCTTCTCTTGACATTTCACCCATATTTGCTCTGGCACCTTCTAACTCATTAATACTTCTATATTGTTTATATTTGGCATTAGGGTCAACTAATCTAGAAGTTGTGTGTGCTTCTTTTAAATCCGTATATTTAATTTTCCCTCCTCCCGAACCAGACTCACCGGAATAGTTTTCAACTCTTTCTACGCCAAGTTCTTGAACATTACCACTTGTTGAACTATTTAATACTTGTGGAACAGTATAAAGTTGAAGTTCCTTTCCGACTTCTACACGAGAATCAAATTGAGTATTAAAGTTTCCATTAGTAATTGATGTATCTCTTCTTATATCTTCAGTTTTATACTGGTTATCTTTTATCCAATTATTATAACCTTCGTTTGAAGGGTCTTCTAGTTTGTTTTCCTGAAATACTTGATTAAACCTATTTACATTAAAATTACCTCCACCTAAATCACGATTCATTACCCCTGACTTAGATTGTGTTTCTAAAAACCCTACAGAAGCGCTTTTTAACTGGTTGAATTGTTTATCGTTTTCCATCTTTTTATGTTCTTCAATTAAATATTTATAAGCATTAGTTACAATTGCAAAATTTCTGGCACTGCCGCCATTGTCAGGGTGTGTTTTATAAGCGTATTCTTTATACTTATCTTTTAAAGCGTTAAGTGAAAAAGGTTGACCCTTTTTAAGTTCGTATAAAGCGTAAGGATCAATTTCATTTTCGCTTTTTTTAATATCATCGTAATTTCTTTGTCTATTCTGTGGTGTCTGTGGGTTTTGATAATTCTGAGAAGTATTCTGTGGGTTTTGATAATTCTGTGGTGTCTGTTGCGATTGATAATTTTGTGGTGTCTGTTGCGATTGATAATTTTGTGGTGTCTGTTGCGATTGATAATTCTGTTGGGTGTTTTTGGTAGATTTTTCTCCAGGTTTCCAGTTTGTTACAGGTGATGATTTAGAGTCTATATCTCGATTAACCCCTTCTAGAAAATCATTAACTTTATTGTATTGATTTTCTGGAATTTTATCACGAATGCCATTTTGTTTTTGAAGTAAATTACCAATTAAATTTTTGTAATGTTGTTCTTGCTGTTGATTAATTCTTTTTTGTTCATTTAAATCTCTTCTCAAAGATTCAAGTTGTATGTTATTCATAGAGTAAAGTTGTTTGAGACGTTCAACATCTGTAGAATTTGAATTACCCATTTATATTATAGATTAAAAATAAAATAAAAAAGAAAACGAAAAATTTACAGAAAATTGATATAAAAAAACATAAAAAACATAAATAAACATTAGCACCCATGAAAACATAAGTCAATGTTTAAATCCACTTTTAAAACAGATAAAGGAAGCATTAATAATAAATTAGTTAATAAAGTAAATCAATTTTGTCCACATTGTAGTCATGAGCATAGAAAAGCGTCAAAAAATGAATATACACAGAATAAGTTATATTTTCTAAAGGATACCGGATGTTATCTGTGTAATCCAGACATAAACTTAGATACGTATATGATCTCACTATCATGGTCATGTTTAAATTTTACAAATACAATTCAACATAAATTATCACTAAATCAAAAATTAATGTTTTACATGATAACAAAAGATGATAATTTTAATTGTTTTCTCCCTTTAGAGTTAATTTTGATTATATTCAAAAAGTGTGAATGGAAAGAATACACTAATAAAATAAATAAAGTAACTCCAAAATTAACTGAGCATTCTAGAAATTGTAGATATTGCGCTGAAAAAATTGTATCAACAAATACAGGATTCACATGTACTCATCATATAATTTCAAGAATTCCAATAAATCGAAACAATCATTATTAGGATATAAACTATAATCCAGAATTTTAATAAATTTATATCAAATATATTTTTTACATTGAGCAGATACCTCTTGAAATAACAAGATAGCCTAGGGCACCAAGGATTAATCCAATCTTACATCTTAATTTCATTTCTTTGTAAATAGCTAACCACGCTTTGTTTTGTTCAGTGCTTCTAAGATGTTCAAGCATATATGTTGATTTAGGATATAATGAATACATGAGATAATTAGTTCCTAGAGCAATAAGAATAAAAAGGCAAACTTTTGGTGTTTGACCCATTTTCTTTAAGTTGAAAACAACTAGAACAGCAAGCACTAAACCAAGAATTAAACTCTGGACATAAATAGTAGCGCGTTCCTGAACAATACTTTTGTATACTTGACGTTGATTATCGTCAAGAAGGTTGTCAAATCTCTTAAAAACACCAGCAGTTTTGCTGGTTAACATTGTTAAAACAGATGAACCGAGGAGTGCCGCACCGAGTAAGCAATAACTAACACAAGACATTTATAAAATAAAGTAATAAATTAATTTTCTCGATATTAATATTTTTATTAATCTATTTAAGCATTCACATTTATTAACAAATATTGTAAGATATGTCATTGTCAAGAATACACTCTAGATTATTGCCAAAAATGGGCAAATATGCTGGTATCGAACTTCCTCTAACATTTTCAAAATTTAATAGTCGTGATGTTGTAATAAATACACGTAAACCAAAATTTACAACAGTGTTTGATGTTAGTCATATGGGAATTTATGAAACAAATATAGACTTACAACCAACTAAATATAATCTTGAGAAATTACTTCATTTAGATTTAGATAAATTAAAATCAAATAAAGGAAAATTGGCGGTTATTTTAGACAATAATGGTCGAGTAATTGATGATTTAATAATAAGTAATATTGAAAATAAAAAATATAGGTTGGTTGTAAATTCTGGTGAGAAAGTAGATATTTTTTTTGATAATTTTGATTCCAAAAATTTAAAAAAAATAAATAGGTCTATAATTGCTCTTCAGGGAGACGGATCACAAAATACACTTGAAAAAATTATTAATACTTCATTGAATGATTTATATTTTATGGAAAATAAAGTTATTGAGTTAGACAAATTTGAAATATGCCGTTGTGGTTATACTGGCGAAGATGGTTTTGAACTTTATTTAAATGATAAATATGCTGAAGAAATATATGAGATTTTAGTTAGTTTAGCGGAAGATTGTGAAAAAACCAAAGTTCAGTTTGGAGGTTTAATTGAACGGGATAATTTAAGAACAGAGGCAGGGTTAAATTTGGCGGGTGTCGAATTTGGTGACAATATAGACATTAAATTTAGCGCTTTAAATATGCCATTTTTGGTTGATAAAAAATATCGCACCATTTATAGCAAAAATTTTGACACACCTATAACACAAATAAGGGTGTCTTCTAAAAATCCTATAAGAAAAGGAACCATTTACATGGATTCAGATAAAGAAATAGGTTTTATTACATCGGCAATTAAATCGCCAAATTTAAATATGTTTATAGGAATAGGTTATATCGATAAACAAATATATAAAAATACTCAGTCTAAAATATTTATTAAAGATAGAAAGGATAGAAGAAACTATCTTAAAGTTCACGCAAATTTAATTAAACCAAATTACTATAGAAATAGTAAATAAACTATAAAAAATATAATTAAATAAAATTTTAAATAAAATTCTAAATAAAATATATACAATGTTAAGTTATCATGATATTATTTATTTAATGCATTTCTTATTTATTGGTCCTCTTCTTATATATGTAGGATATTATAAGGAGAAGGCACCTAAACAAGTATTAAATTTAGTTCTCGCTTTAGGAGCAATCGTAACTGTTTATCATGGTTATGAATTTATAAAAACTATGTATTATAAATATTCGAGTGTTAAAGTTATTTAAATCTTTCTTTCAACTACTGGCATTTTTTTTGGTTTGTTTTTACAAACTACTTTTCCATACATTTTCTTTAATTGTTTATAACTCATGTCAGGTAGAATAGGTTTCGTCTGCCAGAAAAATCTTTTATAAAGCATATCAACACCATATTGGTCTGGGTAGAAATAATTACCTGTAAATAAAGATTGGTATTCTATTGGGACTAAACTTCGCGATTGTTTAGGAAGAATATATAATAATTGGTTTACAGGTTCAACTGGTCGTGTTGAAGAAAATTTAATAGCGTTAATATTTATATTCGACAAATATTCACATATACTACTTATAAGGGGAGCATGTCTCCAATCATATTTCCAATCCCATGATGGACATCCTTTAAAATAGTAATGAAATACCCATTTTATTCCAGTAACATAATTATCACATATAACGTCTATTTCTTCCTTACTTTCTACATCAAAACAAACTTTATAATATCTAGATTTAAATTTATCTCTACCTAGATTTATATACTTCTCTTTTTCAAAATTTATTTTATCGGTAATAGGAAGGTCATTAAGAATTGTTTTTCTATTTTCATATGGATCATTAGATGTATCTCTTGAAGGTCGTTGGCGTTTTCGTTTTCCTACAAATTTCTGATAAATTTCTCTTTCACTTCCAGCAAGTTTATTTAAGAAACTAAATATAAACTGGTTATTTATTCTCATTTTTGATCTATCTACTAAATTTTCTCCAAAATTTACGAGTATTGAAATATAGTTTTTCAAAAGTAAATCGTGACCATCTTCTTTTAAACTGATTCCAGGAATGTGAGGTAAGAAATCATTACCTAAAAAGTAACAAAGAAATATATAGTCATCTATTATTCTGTCAACATTTTTTATTAAATAACATGAATCGTATTCAACTATATGTTCTTTCAAGTCCATAACTAGTCCAAATTTTAAATAGTCTATATCAAGTAGCAGAAATTTATTTGGAACTACTTTATTAAACATAAGCGCTTCTCTAAGAAGATATATGTGCTGTTTTTTACTACTCATCGATAACATTATTAGGTCGGCATCCAAACCATAGATGATTAGATTATCTTCTTCTGACAATCCATTTTCTTCTCCTTTACGGATGTAATCTAAAATTTTGTGTTCTCCTTCACCTGGTTCATACGCGGAACTAAATATAATTTTTCTTGTAACACCCGAATCGGCATCTAGAGCACCCTGTTTAATTTCATAGACAATTCTTTCATAAATACTATCCATAAATTTGGTTCCTGGAGAAATCGCATTTCTATCCCAAAAATTAGGTATATCTAAACCCATTTCGGTTCTAACATGGTCATCAATAGTTTTATCAAGTCTAGATTTATATCTACGCTCTCTTTGTTGTGCCATTTTAGAAAATGGAGCAACACCATCAATTGCTATAAAAACGGATTCTGGAGAAATTAAATTGATAATTTTTTTCATATATTCAATAATTTCTGTAAGCATGCGTTTTTCAAGAACTGTATCTTTGACCTTTTTATCATTGTGTGATTTAAGAATATTTTGACAACAAGGATGAATAGCGCAATTTAAGTCGAAAAATAGATGGGTGTCAACCGTTTTCATTCCATTTCTCGATTTTCTAGATAAAACTTGTTGAAATTCTGATATTATTGTTTCGGGGAACTTTTTAGATATTGTTTTAAAATATAATGGAATACCCATAGTTAATTAAAGAAGTTTATAAGATTTAATATTATATGTAATTGATTCCCTATATCAATTTTAAAAATAAAAAATAAATCAAAGACAAATTAATACTAAAGTTTATAAACTATCGTCGAATTAAATATAGTTACCGAAAATATCTGTTTCTCTTTTTCCTGATGATTCTTGTGCTTCCTCAAATTCATCATTAAAACTAGGTAAGTCTATTCCCGCCATGTAATTTTCATTTTTATCATTCTTCTTTTTAATAGTTTTACCTCTTGTATAATTTAAACTTGTATTTATATCCATATCTTCATCCGAAAATTCTTCGTCATCGTCAATAAAATTAATGCCATCACCTTCATTACTCTGATTAAACATAATATCCTGTGGACAAAATCTATGTTTTTTTACAATACTGTGATGTGTATTTGGATACTTCATTACTATATCTACAATTTTAGAATCCTTTGTAAAACCTCTTTCGCTCACTAATACTATATCTCCTGGATTTACGTATTCTCGTTTCCTCATACTTCCTCTTACATTTCCTATCATTTCCTGTTTTCTAAATGATATACGTTGGTCTTCTTTTCGTTTATTTTTATCTTCGTCTTTTATTTCATAAAAATATACTTCTAATTGAACTTTTAGAGAACCAAGTGGTTTTATTGCTTTAGCGAAATATTGTCCTTCTGTAGGTTCAGCAAATGGTTTGGCAAATGTATTGATATTTTTGCCTCGACGTTTCTTTTTACCTCCTTTTGGTGCGCTCATTATTAATACTATATATAGGGTTCTAGTTTATTTTAAGTTATTTTAATATATTTAAATATATATATGAATCAATTTTTTTTGATTTTAAGACTGAGATTTTTGGTTTGGCAGAAAAAGAAATACACTAATGAAAGATTGAAACTTCTTGGTTCTATAAATAATATAATGAATAGGATAAATGAGTGTTTTGAAAAAAATATCATTAATCAATATTATTTTAATAATTATTTATCAATCTTAGAAGAAATTCATAATCAATATAAACAGATAAGTAAAATTACTTTATTAAATCTTAGTAAAAATAGAGTATTAATTAATCGAATAAAATCTAAACTTATAGATTTATCAAAAAAAACTGGTATGATGAATATATCCTCAATTACTTCACTAAACTTTTGTTTAGATGTTAAGGATTTAGAATTACATGATAAAAATATTGTAGAATTTGTAGACTTAGTATTTAATCCATTTTCATATACAATTTATGATATAGATTATGATAGTAATAAAACAAAACAAAAACAGGTTACAATCTATAATATATCTGAAAAAAATAAGTCATTATCTAGTGATTGGAATAATATAATTAAGTTAAAAAACATAATGTTTACTAAACTTTCAAAAAAGAATTCTTTAATAGAAAGTATAAATGGAACCAGACTTTATTTGTCATTAAAAATTGGTTGTAGAAAATACGCCTTAGTTATTGATGGATATTTCAAGAAAGATTCTCTTAATATCTCTAGATACAATGGGTTTATATTTGAAAAGCAGCAACTTTTAGTTAATTTAGCAAAATCGTTAGAAATTAATGATACTTTTAAAAACGGATTTATTGAGCAAATATCTATAAGAGATATGTTAATGTATGACGTTAACGATTTAATAATAAATCTTAAAACGGCATATGAAACTATACTAGAATTTAAGAAGAAAACTATTTCACAGACTGTTAAGGAATTTTTAAGTAAATCATTAGAAGATCAACGAGACTTAATCACATATTTTTTGTTATGTGATGAAGATAGTGAACTTCAGTATTTTTCATTTCTACTTTATGATTTAATAAATAATGAATCCTATTTGTTAAAAGCACAACCGTTAGCTGACCAGATATTTAATTCTCTTCATTGGACAATTCAGAAAAATTTTAAAAATACAGTAGAAAAAGTTGAGGAATATTCCAAACGATTAATGAATATTGGGGAGGATGCCTTTTCTTATGAAAAACGTATTTGTCTTTTAAAAACTAGTGATTCGGTAAAATCAAAGGCAATGGAAAAACTAAAGGAAATAAATAATAAAAATAGTGAAAATTGCTCAAAGGCACAACAATATTTAGATAGTTTGCTAAAGGTTCCTTTTGGAATTTATAGAAAAGAAGAAGCGCTAAATAAGTTAGATAATTTTAAAATTCAACTTGAGAATTATATTATTATATCTTTGAATTTGATTGAGGATTTTAAAAAAAATAATTTAAATTTGTCAAATACAAAGAAGAGTAGTTTATTAGTGCTTGAGCAAATATATAAAAAGTTTAAAAAAATAAATTGGAAATATAATACAATTCCTAAATTTCTTGAAGAAGTAGATAAGAATTTACATAGTATTTTAAACACTGATTTAGTAATACCAAATAAATGTTCAGATGATTTTGTTAAATTTGTCCAAATGGTTGAAAACGATTTAGAAAAGTATAAGAAAAAGGAACTTGTAGAAATAATTTATAAAATTAATTCTACGGCATTTACTAAAAATATTAATCTGCCACATATTAAAAATAAGGGTAATAAAGATGAATTAAGGAAAAGTATTTCAGAATTGTTAATAAATGTAGATATTCATGATAAAAAGTTTAATTTTATATTAAAAATATTAGATATTGAATACTTGTTAAATGATTCTAAAAGCGAAATTTTACAACAGGAGACATCAAATAATATAAAAATTACAATAGAGGAAGATCTAAATTTAAATAATTCATCATATATAGGTCTAGACAAGTTTGTTGAACTTTTTAGAGAAACAAAAAATGCTTGGATAAATTTTAAGAAGGCAACATCTAAATATATTGATAATATAGATGACGTTTTAGATAAATCTATTTATGGACAGAAAGACGCTAAAACTGAAATTAAAAGAATAATTGCGCAGTGGATAAATGGTGAGAAGAGTGGTTATTGTATTGGATTTGAAGGTCCTCCAGGAACTGGTAAAACATCTTTAGCAAAATATGGTATATCTAAATGTTTACAAGATGTAGATGGAAGTTCGCGTCCTTTTTCATTTGTGGCTTTAGGAGGATCAAGTAATGGTTCAACTCTAGAAGGTCATAATTATACATATGTAGGTTCTACATATGGAAAAATAGTTGATATTTTGATAGAGTCAAAATGTATGAATCCAATAATATATATAGATGAATTAGATAAAATAAGTAATACCGATAATGGTAGAGAATTAATTGGCATTTTGACACATCTAACAGATAGCACACAGAATGACCAATTTATGGATAAATATTTTGCTGGTATTCCTATGGATCTTTCCAAGGTTCTTTTTATATTTTCGTATAATGATTATAATTTGATAGATAGTATTTTAGCGGACCGTATCCATAGAGTTAAATTTGACTATCTAAAAGTCTTTGAAAAGTTATATATAATTGACAATTATTTGGTGCCATCTATGTTAAATACGATTGGGTTTGAGTGTGATAGTATAAAAATAACACGTGAAGCACTTCTTTATATTATTAAAAATTACACGTATGAAGCAGGTGTTAG
>MDTB01194969.1_pt1 | contig 13842 bp, 12 predicted proteins | sample 811161 | NCBI WGS metagenome assembly MDTB01 (sample SAMN05326650, study PRJNA326480) | marine metagenome | isolation source: seawater | place: Mediterranean Sea | collected 2009
CATTCAATGATTTTATATAAATTTTTTTTTTTTAAAAATTTGTATATAGAGCTACCTACCATTCCCTCTTGACCGGCAATTAAAACTTTTGGTTTCAATATCTTTATTTTAAGTTTGATTTTCTAATGTTTTCTAAATCTGAGTCCATCATTTCTTTGATTAAATGATGAATATTAATTTTTGGTTTCCATTTCAATAGTCTTTTTGCTTTACTTGCATTACCTATTAAGTTGTCAACTTCATTTGGTCTAAAGTATTTTTTACTAATCCTAACTATAGTCATGTCCTTTTTTAAATGAGTATATTTTTTTTTATCAAATTTAATTATTTTAGCATGTTCATTTTTACCTCTCCCAACCCATTTAATTTTTATTCCTAAATATTTAAAGCATTGATCAACAAAAAATTTTACAGAATACTGTTTTTCTGTTGCTATAACAAAATCATCAGGTTTTTTGTGTTGTAAAACTTTCCAGCACATTTCCACATAATCTCTCGCATGACCCCAGTCTCTCAGTGAATATATATTTCCTAGGTATAAGCACTTCTCTAAGCCATAGATTATTTTACTTAATCCTATTGTTATTTTTCTAGTAACAAATGTTTCTCCTCGTCTTGGAGATTCATGATTAAAAAGTATTCCATTCGATGCAAATATTTTATATGACTCTCTATAATTTTTTGTGATCCAGTAGGCAAACAGTTTTGAGGTAGCATAAGGACTTTTTGGATAAAATTGTGTTTTTTCAGATTGTTTTTTTTCTTGTATTTCACCGAAAAGTTCAGAAGTTGATGCCTGATAAAATTTAGTTTGTTTTGACAAACCACAATCGTTGATTGCTTGTAATAAATTTAATGTTCCAATAGAGTTTACATGAGATGTATAATTGGGCATTTCGAAACTAACACCAACATGACTTTGGGCAGCAAAGTTATATATTTCATCTGGTTTAATTTTTCTAATAATTTTAGTAAGCGAATTAGGATCAAGTAGATCAGCATAATGTAAAAAAAATTTGTTTTTATATTTCTTATTATCGTAAATATGATCAATTCTTGATGTATTGAATGATGAAGATTTTCTCTTTATTCCATGAACTATATATTTTTTTTTCAATAAAAATTCTGCAAGGTAGGAACCGTCTTGACCTGTAATACCCGTTATTAATGATTTTTTAAATTTCATAAATTAAACTATATCACTATTATATTAAAAGTTTTATTATGCAATAATTTTATAAAAATGAAAATTTCGATAATAACAGTTACATTAAATAGTGAACAGACGATCAGAGACACTTTAAATTCTGTTTTATCTCAATCTGATAGTAATATTGAGCACATTATAGTCGATGGAGGATCTACTGATAATACACTAGAAATCATCAAAAAATATCCACTGAAAAATAAAAAAATCTTCATTAAAAAAAAATTTGGGATATATAAATCGATCAATTTTGGAATTAAAAAATCTAATGGTGGTTATATATGTATTCTTAATTCTGATGATATATTTCATTCCAATAAAACTATTTATAATATAAAAAAAATTATCTCAAAAAATAAAAAAACTGAAGTTTTTTTGGGTGATGTTGCTTATTTTAAAAAATTTAATTATTACAATTTAATTCGATTTTATTCATCTCAAAATTTTAAAAAATGGCAGATGATGCTAGGTTTAATGCCTCCTCATCCTGGTTCTATAATTAAAAAAACGACTTACGAAAAATATGGAGCATATTTAGAAGATTTTAAAATTGCTGGTGACTTTGAATTATTTTTAAGATTATTCATTATTAAAAAAGTGAATTTTAAAATTATTAAAAATGTAGTTGTTAGAATGAGATCTGGAGGAATTTCAGGGAAAAATTTCTACAGTTACTGGATTTCCACTTTTGAAATTTTAAAATCTTTTAAAATAAATAAATTATCTTCTAATTTATTTTTTATAATTATGAGAATTCCAGCAAAAATAAATCAACTATTTTTTTTTGATAATGAAAAAATTAATAAAGAGTTTTCAATTTTTAAAATCTTATTTGATAAGGATTATTACTATAAAAATAGTTTCAAAATTTTAGATAATATAAAAAAAATAAGATCAAAAGATAACTTTATCTTATCAGGGATGAATTTAGCTTTTTTAGGTTATTATGCTAATAATGAAGTTTTTCCAAAAAAAGATCTTTTTCACTGGCCAGATGGTATTTGGGTTAAAAATCATATAAATGTAAAAAAAGTGCCAGGAAGAAGTTTAGTTCATGATCTTAAATTGCCAAAAGATATAAAAAATATTTTAGTATTAGGAAATATTTCTAAAAATTCGTTAGATTTTATGGAAAGTAAATTTAAATTAAAAGTTCTTCATAAAAATCTTCCATTTGGCAATATAGAAAAGATAAAAAAAACAAAAATAAAATTAAAAAAAAATACTCTTACATTCATTACTTTGCCAACTCCAAAACAGGAAAAGCTTGCTTATCATTTAGCAAGCAAAAATGATAAATACAAAATTATTTGTATTGGGGCATCAATAGCAATAGCTTCCGGTGATGAACGGCCAGTACCAGATATTTTAAGAAATTACGAATTTTTATGGCGACTTAGATCAGATTTTTTTAGAAGGTTAAAAAGAATGTTTGAAACATTTATTTATTATTTTAAAGGTTTATTAATTAATAAAATTTTCGATAAAACACGATTTTTAAAAATTGACTAAAAAAAAATTATATATTTGGGTTTGTGATTATTCTGAAAATACCGGTGAAGGAAAACTAGCAAGATTATTTATCAGAAATCAAAAACTTAAAAATCAATTTAATATTAAATTTTATCAAACTAAGAAATTAGAACAAAAATATATTTCAACATTTCTTGGTATTTTGTATTGCTGGCAAAAATACCTTAAAAATGAGAGAGTTTGCTATTTAAATTATCTTCCTTTTTGGAATTTTTTATTATTTTTCTTATTACCTCCTAAAACAATTCTTGGACCAATAACTGGTGGTGCTAATTTTTTAAAATCAAATAAATTCAATTATCTCTTAAGAGGACTCATTTTTCCTATATTTTATAAAATTAGTGAATTTATGGTCAATAAAAGATCAACAAAAATAATATTCTCAACTGATCTACTAAAGAAATATCTTAACAAACAAACTATAAAAAAAAGTAAATTTAATTTAGTTATTGATAATATTAAATTTAAGAAAAAGAGAGTTAAGAAAATTGATTTTTTGATTTACTTTAGAGATCATAAAAATAAAAAAAATTTTTTTCCATTTTATTTTGTAAAAAAATTGATAAAGTTTAAATTTTCTGTTTGTGTAATAGGTGATAGACTAAAAATTCCACTTGTGAAAAATTATGGTTATTTAAAAAATAAAAAAGTTGATCAATTACAATCATTATCAAGATACACCATCTCTTCTGGGGAAAATTTATTAAGTTTTTTTATTTTAGAATGTTTATCAAATAATATGAAAATACTTGTAGATAAAAATAATAAAAATAAAGTTCCAATCTTAAGAGATAAATTTATTAAAATAGATTATAATTCTTCAAAAAGTCTCAAAAAAATTTTTAAAAGAAAGCAATAATGATCAATGACTAGCACAAAGGTTATAATCGGTGTAAATGCATATCACGCAGACTCCTCTGCATGTATCATTATAAATGGGAAATTGATTGCAGCAATTGAAGAAGAAAGGATTAATAGGAAAAAACATTATTCAGGTTTTCCTTTAAACTCGATCAAAGAATGTTTAAAAATTGCCAAAATAAAAGAAATCGATATTACTGATGTTGCCTTCAATACAAGGCCTTTAAGTAATTTACTTGCAAAAGGAATTTACTATATAAAAAATTTGGCTTTTAGGAAAAATTATACAAATGAAAGATTTTTAAAAAAAAAAGGTTTAAATAAAATATTTAAGGAACATTTCAAGTTAAATAAAAATATTAAGTTTCATTTTATTGAGCACCATTTGTCACATTTAGCCTCTGCTTTTTATCCTTCAAATTTTAATAAAGCTAGTGGGATTTCAATAGATGGTTCTGGTGATTTTGTCACAATGGCTTATGCTGAGTGTTCAAATAACAAAATAATTATTAAGAAAAAAAATTATTTTCCAAATTCATTAGGAATATTTTACCATGCTATGACTCAATTTTTAGGATACAATAATTATGGAGATGAGTATAAAATAATGGGTATGGCAGCCTATGGCAAACCGTTATATTTCGATAAAATAAAAGATAACTTATTTAAAGAAAGAAGTAAAAACTTTTTTGATTTAAATTTAAAATATTTTAATCATCATAAAAATAATTTTAAATATTTAGCTGATGAAAATCTTTTAATTGATCAAATTTTTAATATTGAGCTTGATGATTTATTTTTTGATGACAAAAAAAATGAGAACTTTACAAAAGACTTTGCTTGTTCAGTTCAAAAAGTTTATGAATTTTATTTCTCAAAAATAATTAAATATATTTTTAAAAAAAATTTTTCTGAAAATCTCATTTTTTCTGGTGGTTGTGCATTAAATTCAAGTGCCAACAATTTTATAACAAATAATAAAAAATTTTTTAAAGAAGTTTACATCAATTGTGCACCTGGTGATAATGGTGGTGCTTTGGGTGCAGCTTTTATTGTTGCCTCAAAATATAACCTGACACCTAACAATTTAAAATCCCCTTACCTTGGAAATAATTATGATAATGATTATATAAATAATGTTTTAGTTAGATCCCCTTACAAAGATAAATTAAAATATGAATTTATCAAAAGTGATAGTGAATTCCTCAAATCAGCAGCCTTATTTATTTCAGAAGGAAATGTCGTTGGTTGGTTTCAAAATAAAATGGAGTTTGGACCAAGAGCTCTTGGTAGCAGATCTATACTTGCTGATCCACGTAATCCAAATATGAAAGATATTATTAACTCAAAAATAAAGAGAAGAGAATCATTCAGGCCATTTGCTCCATCTGTTCTTCAAAAATATCAAAATATATGGTTTGAGTCTAATTTTGAAAGCCCTTATATGTCTTCATTATCATTAGTTAAAAAAGAAAAAAGAGAAATTATTCCTGCTGTAACTCACTTTGATAATACAGCAAGACTTCAAACTGTAAGTAAAAACTATAATTCTAAATTTTTTGATCTAATAACTCATTTTTATAATTTGACTGGTGTGCCAATACTTTTAAATACATCATTTAACGAAAATGAGCCTATAGTTATGAAACCTGAAGAAGCTTTAGAATGTATTTTAAGAACAGATATGGACGCAATTTTTATGAATAATTTTATTATAAAAAAAATTTAGATTTATCCTTTTAAGATCTTTAGTGTTTCTTTAACAGTGAAATCCCAATTAAATTTTTTGTAATGAGAATTGCCTAAAGAAATTAGATTTTTCCTAAAAGAGTTATTTGACAGAATTTTTTTCATATTGTTTTTGATTTGATTTATATCATCAGGATCAAAATATTCTGCGGCATTATCATTAATTTCAGGTAAAGCAGATTTATTTGAAATTAATACCGGACAACCTTGAGACATCGCTTCTAATGAAGTTAAGCCAAATACTTCACAATAAGATGAAAAAATATATAGATTTGCTTTTTTATATAAGTTTACAAGATAATTGTTATTTAAGTTGTGAAAAAAAATAATTTCACCTTTTTCAAAGTTTTTAAATACATAGGAATTTATTTCAGAAAAATATTCTTTATCTAAAATCTGAAGAATAAAAACAAATTTTATTTTGGACTTAGTTTCATCTTTAAATAATCTAAATGCTTTTAAAATATTAATAATATTATGATATTTTACACACGATAAAACTGAAATAATATAATTAGAATAATCAAAGTTTTTCAAAATATGTTCGTTTGAATTATGTGTTAGATATTTTTTATCAATTCCTAGATATACAACGTTTACTTTTTCATCTTTAAGTTTAAGAATTTCAACAATTTCTTTTTTTGCAAACTCAGAATCTACTATTAACTTATCACAAACATTAATAGATAGTTGCATTATAAATTTTGTAACAAAATTCCTGAAAAAATTTCCTGGCATCAAACTGAAATATACCCATGGTAAATTTGAATGAAGTCCGAGAGTAAGCTTAATATTGAACATTTTTAAAATTAGTGGACTTATATTCATTGGTGAATATAAATTATTCACTTTTAGTTTTTTTAATTCAAAAGGTAAAAAAAATTGCATCCATAAAATTCTTAAAAAAATATTTGTCAAAATTGTTGATTTAATTTTGTATTCAATATTTGAGTCTTTATTTATATCTATATTTTCAAGATAATCTTTAGTGATAAAAATAAAAATTTTTTGATCTATATTGTGTTTACTAATATATTGGCAAAAATTAATATTATATGTTCTAGTTCCACTTCCTTGGTGTGTTCCAATCATATCAATAGCTAAAGTCATCGAATCTATCTTTTTCTAAAATACTTTTTGTACCATCGAAATAAAATGGGAAGAGTTTTTGTAAATTGGTATTTTGGTTTCCATCCTAAATATAAATTTATTTTTTCAAAATCCATTAATTGAGTTGATATTTCACCTTTTGTTTTTTTTTGTTTCATTTCCCGATAAATAAGATTTAAATCTTTATTTTTTTTTGCATATTTGAAAATCTTTGTAATTACATCTCTTATTTTATGCATTTTGTTTGTGCCTGCATTAAACACTTCACCAGAAAATTTTTTAGGATTAGTATATAAATTTTTTGAAAGAAGTTTATATAGATCTGTTATGTCCTTTATATAAATAAAATCCCTAATAGCCTCACCATCGCTTCTTACGATAAACTTTTTGTTTAGCAAACAAGATTTAATTGCATCTGGTACTAATGCTGAAAAATTTAATTGTCCTGGTCCATAAATATTTGCAAATCTGGTAATTACAATTGGTAATTTAAATAATTTATTTGAATAGGATTTTGCAATCATGTCTGCACATGCTTTTGAAGTATCATAAGGGAATTGAGCTTTAAGTTCATAATTTTCCTTATAGGGTAGTTTTTTTAGTGGATATTCACCATAAGCTTTATCAGAAGATGCTATTATAATAGATCTTACTTTTTTTTTACTTTCTCTGATTGCTTCTAAGAGAGTGTAAGTGCCCCTAATGTTAGTCTCCCATGTTAAAAATGGATACTTGTATGCTAATCCAACTTCAACTTGTGCCGCTAAATGAAAACAAATATCTATTGGATATTTTAAAAAAATACCCGCTAAAAGTTCTTTATCAGTAATTTCACCAAATATTAAGTCTATATTACGATCTAATTTTTCAAAATATAATAAGCTATCTACTTTTTTACTTCTTGTTAGACCTACTATTTTTGCACCATCGTTAATAAGACTCTTAGCTAAATTTGAGCCAACAAAACCAGCTATACCAGTAATAAAAATTGTTTTGTTTTTCCAGAAATTATTTTTTTTCATTAATATTAAAATTTTTAATTTGTTGTTTTGCCTGTTCTAGCTCCTCAATTGTATTTACTGTTATATGATCACCTCTATGTTTATAAGCTCTCATAATTTTATTCCTAGACAAAAATTTCAATAAATTCTCGAATATTGAAAATTTATTAAAATACTTAAATTTATCACTAGAAAAGATTAAGTAACCAACATTAAACCATATATCTAGAGTTGGTTTTTCTTTAAAACTTTTAACTATATTGTTTGGTAGCATTTCTAAAATTCCAAAATTAGATTTTAATTGATAGGAAGCCAAACTTACTTTATTCATTTTTGACAAATAAAATTTGATATACTTATCTAAATCGATATCAACCATAGTATCTCCATAACAAACTAGAAGATATTTTTTTGAATATTTTGATGATATCTTTAATCTTTTTATTATATCTGAATTTTCACCTGTATAAATTAATTTTATTTTATTTTTTTTGAATTTTTTTTTAACAAATCTGTTTATCAACTTGCTTTTATAACCTGTTGCTATAATCAAATTTTTAATTTCATAACTTAAAAAATATGAAATTATATTTTCTAATATACTTTTTTTGTTAATCAATATTAATGGTTTTGGTGTCTTATTTGTTAGTGGTCTCAATCTTAAACCTTTTCCACCACATAAAATTACTACGGATAAATTTTTTTTAAATTCATTTAAATTCATAATTCAATAATTTTTTGATAAGTTTATTTATTTGTGAAATTTGAAAAAAATATCTTATATCAATAATTCCCGATAAAAAAATTGAATTAAAATTATTTCCATATTTCATATAAATTGCATCTCTTTTAATAATATCTTTTTTATTATTACTAAAATTATTTCCTCTTAAACTAGAATGAATAAATCTGAATTTTGACAAAGCAATTCGAAGAGATTTTTCACTTATGCTTTTATAGTTACCATAAGTAAAAGCAAAATGATTAATTTTAATATTTAGTTTTTTTTCTAACATTTCGGCACTTTTAATTATTTCGTCCTCCAAGATTTGTTGGTTTGAAATTTCAGCTAAATTTGGGTGTGTTTTGGTATGAGCACCTATTGAGTGACCGTTTTCTAAAAGTTTATTTAAATTTTCGAAATTCATATTTTTTGTGCTTATAAAATCTTTTGGCAAATCTTGATCTAGAATATTTGTTCTCATAAAAGACATTGCCTCTTTATTATCTTTTATTTTAATAAATTCACTTGGAACAAAAAATATTGCTTGTATCTCTAAACGTTTTAAAATCTTTTCTGCAACTAAAAAGTTAGAGCTCATTCCATCGTCAAAAGTTAATAATAAATTTCTTCCTCTAAGTTTTTGGTTTCCTAAGATATGATTTTCAAATTGATTTGGACTAATAAAATTCCAATTCTTTTTTCTAAAATAATTTAATTGGTTTTCAAAAATACTAAACTTACCTTCTTCGATGTGATGATATATAAGGATTCTAATTTCATTCCTACTAAAGGGATTTAAAAAATTATATATTTTCGAAAAAAATAAAATTAACAGTTCAAATTTAATAAGAAATTTATGATTAATAATCACTTTATCTGTTTCTTTTTAAAATATATTTAAGAATACCACTTTTAAAAGCTATTATTTTTATAATGCTTTTTAATTTAATAAAAAAAACTAAAAAAATTCCAAAAAAGTTAACTGATTTAAGTGTCATACACGAGTAAGTTTTATTATTTGACCAATTCTTTTTATATTCCTCTGATCCAATTGTAAAATCAAAATAATCTATTTTAGATTGTTCACAATTTTTTATCAAAAAATTAAGTAAAATTTTACCTGGTGAATATTTGCTAAAATTCTCATCATATACTGGAAACAAATAATAAAAAATATTATTATAAATAAAGCCTGAGTGAGCAGCAATGATATTTTTATCCAATGTTAAATATGATAAATTAGCATCAAGATTTAAGTTTGACTGAATAAAAAAATTTTTATTTTCTTTAATGTTAAATAAATTCCACGCATTGGTTCTATTATATTGTGATATTTTATTTTGAATAATGAATTTTAATGCTTCTTTTTTTTCTTTTTTATTTTTTGCAATATTAAATTTAAGATCACCAATTTTATTAAGTCTATTAATTTGATATTTAACATCTGATAACTGGCTTTTTTTTATTAAAAACTCTTTATTCAAAAATATACCAAAGTAAAAATTCGTTTGAGTTGTATTAAAATAATTAAAAAAAGGATTCTTTTTTTTATTAATAATTTCAGGCTGATTTTCTAAAAAAATACAATCAAACAAATTTTGATTATTTTCATATATCAATTGCCAAATAAATTTAAATTCTTGTCTACTTATATCTAGATTTTTTTTAATTAATGGAGCATTGTAATCAGAAAAGGGGAACCCAGACCACATTAAGGTTCTTAAAATTGAAAACTTTTTTATACAAAATGGAAAAATAAATAATATTTCCTCATTATTTTTAACAACCACAATGTGCATTGAAATAGAATTACTTTTATATTTCTGGATTTGTTTGAACCAATATTTTTGCCAAAAATATGTCTGAAAATAATAATTATCAGACTCTTTTTCAAAATTTACCCACAATTTTTCTAATTCATTATTAAGTTCTTTATAAACTTTAATATTTAAATTCTTTAACATCATTCCTTAAATCTTTGTTTAGTGGAAACAAAACTAGCTTTCTTGAAAATTTAAAAATTTTGTCGTTTTCTCTAACTTCTTTTGAAAAACTAGGCCAAGAAACTATATCTATATTATTTCTCCAACCCCAATCATATATTTTTTTTCTAGTTTCAGAATTATTAACTTTTACAACTAAATACCATAAAATATAATTACTTTTTTCTGAATAATTAAAATATGGTTTTAAATTATATTTTTTAATTATTTTTTTCCATATATTAAATCTGGCAACTCTTAGTTTTTTCTCTTTTTTAAATGAAAATTTTTTAATATCAATTCTGATTTTATTATCTAAAACACTATCACTAATTTTGGAGTCATTTTTTGAGATAGATAGTGACTCGTAGTTAGGTCTGTTTACAAAATATCTATAATTTTTTTTTATAAATTTGTTGTTCTTGATTTTAGTTATTAAAAAATCGAAAATTGTTTGTCTATGTTTTTGTATGTTAGATAATTTAAAATTAAATTGTTTCTTATAATTTTTAATAAACAAAAGCCCACCTTTATCTATTCTATTGATAATTTTGTATGGTGAGGTAATCATAATATCACCTGATAGATTAGTATTTCTAGTTCCATTAAAGCCATGACAATTATCTTCTATTAAATAAATATTTTTTTTTTTACAAAAATTTTTAAAATTATTTATATTTTGTGGCTTTCCAAAAAAATGAACCATCATTATACCTTTTATTTTACTTGAATATTTTTTTTTAATATCCTTCCAATTAACATTGAAATTTTCATCAATTTGGTAAAAAATAGGATGTATTTTCATGTCTTTCAATTCGTCTACAACTACATCACAAATAAAGGACGGTACGTATAATTTATCACCTTTATTAAATCCTAAATATTTTAGTCCATATTTGAGAGCCATACGTCCCTTTAAGAAAAATATTGATTTCATTTCAACCATTCCTTACTTAATAAAATTCTTAATAATTTATAATAATAATTATATTTACTTACATTTTTTTTATTTTTTTTTAATATTTTAATTAAATTAGTAATTTTTTTAGAATATGATCTTGAAGTAATATTGTCATCTCTTTCATTATAAAATCCTAAATATTCATCTATAAAATAAAGACTAAAATTATCACCAATCTTTAACCACAAATCATAATCTTGTGCATTAGATAATTCTTCATCAAAATAACCTGCGTTGATAATTAATTCTTTTTTTAATGTTACTGATGACGTAGATAAAAAATTTTTTAAAAATAGTTGCTTATAAACTAATTTATCATGTGAAAAAAATTTTTTATAATTAAATTTAATCTCTTTTCCATTTTTTTTTCTAAATATCTCATTATGAGATATACAATTATAATTCTTATTCATTTGAATAACTTGGTTTATCTTTTTTAATTTGTCTTTATCCCATTCATCATCAGAATCTATAAATGCAATCCAATCAAAATTGGCTTTTTTAATTCCAAAATTTCTTGCAGCACCCGGTCCTTTATGATTATTTTCCAAGACTTCAATTTTAATTTTTTTTTCAAAAAAATATTTTTTATAATCTTTTATTAATTCCAGGGTATTATCTGTAGATCCGTCATCGGAGTAAATAATTTCAAAATTTGAATATGTTTGATTTAAAATTGAAAATAAATTTTTTTCTATAAATTTTCCAGAATTAAATGTAGGACAAATAATCGAAAAAAAAAAATTATCTTTCATTACTATTCTTATACCATTCGTCAAACATACTTAATGAAAAAAGGAGTCCCGCACTATCCTTTTTAGACAAAAAATCGTTAGAATAAAAATCTTTTTTAAAGAATTGATCATAAAAATTATGATTTGAAAAATTTTTTTTAAAGAACGTAAAATTTTCAACAAACCATTCATTTAGAGGAGCATTAAAACCAATCTTTTTCTTATTTAAAATATTTTCTGGAATTTCTGTTTTAAAAATTCTTTTTAAAACACTTTTTGCATTAAGTGCTTTTTTTTCATAAAATATCTCAGAGTTATTTGAGAAAACATGCTCAACAATTCTATGATCTAAGTAAGGGACGCGACCTTCTAAAGAATTCATCATTGTCGTTTTATCCAATAAACTTAAAACATCATCAGGTAAATAATTATGTAGGTCAGTTATCATAAATTTTTCTTTATGTTCAATTATTTGATTATTTAAATATGGACTAAATAAATTTTCAATTTCATAAATAATTTGAGATTGTAATTTTTCATCTCTTAAAATATTTAAAAGTACCGAAATGTTAATACCTGATGTTTCATTACAATATGCTAAAGATTTACTGTTCATTTTATAAAAGTGATTGCGTAATTTATATGGAATTAATTTAGAAATTTTATTTGAAAAATTAGTATCTAGTCTTAATACGCCATAAAAAAAATTTCTAAATGAAGAGTAGTGTCTAGAATAACCTCCAAATATTTCGTCACTACCTGCCCCAGATAAAATAACCTTAATATTTTCTTTTTTTGCCATTTCTGAAATTATATATGAAGGAACAACCGCGTTATCAGAAATAGGTTCATCTATTAGGGTTGATATTTTTTTTATTGTAGAAAAAAAAATACTTTGATTTATTTCTTTAAAATAATGATCAGAATTTATTTTTTTTGAGACTATTTCAGCATCTAAACTTTCATTTTTATTCTTTCCTAAGAAATCAAGACAAAAAGTTTTAATTCTATTATTAGAGTTTTTTGAAAATAAAATTGAAATTAGTGAAGAATCAATTCCACCACTCAACATTGATGCTACTTCAACATCACTTCTACTTTGAATTTTGATCGAGTCACTTAAAAGATATTTGAGTTTTTCGTCAAATTCGTCTAAAGATATTTGTTTTTTATCTGAAGGCAAACTCCAATATTTTTTAAATTCTACTTTTTCATTTTCAATTTTTATATAATGTGCTGGTTTAAGTTTTTTAATATTGTTGTAAATAGAATTTGAATTTGGAATATAATTTAAACTTAAATAAAGCAAAAAATTAACATTACTAACTTCAATTTTGCCTAATATTTTTTTGATAGATTTTAAATTTGATGAAAAAATTATTTGTTTTTGATCAAAAAAATAAAATAGTGGTTTTATTCCAAACCTATCTCTAGCTATTATCAGAATTTTTTTTTTTCTATCAAATAGACTAATAGAAAACATGCCATTTAGTTTTTTTAAGAAGTCTTCTCCAAACTCTTTGTACATATAAATCAAAACTTCTGTGTCAGAATTTGTGACGAATTGATAATTTTTACTTATTAATTCTTTTCTTAATTCAACATAATTATATATTTCACCATTAAAAACTAAAACTATACTTTTATCATTACTCAACATTGGTTGATGACCATTATCTATGTCTATTATTGACAGCCTTCTCATTCCTAACCCAAAATTTTCTTCTTGATAAATACCAGAGTCATCTGGGCCTCTTAGAAACATTTCCTGATTCATTAAATTTAAATCTTTCTCTGCTACTTTTGTATTATCAAAATTGTAAATTCCACATATTCCACACATAAATATTTTTTAAAATTCTAATTTCATTGTTGAATTAAAGTTACTTTTTCCAAAACAAGTTATATTAATATATTTTGAATTTTCAGATTCACCATAACTTTTACATTGGCCAAATTTTGACTTATTATTTTCTTTCA
>MDTB01205219.1_pt1 | contig 13842 bp, 16 predicted proteins | sample 811161 | NCBI WGS metagenome assembly MDTB01 (sample SAMN05326650, study PRJNA326480) | marine metagenome | isolation source: seawater | place: Mediterranean Sea | collected 2009
ATTCAAAGATGGTTATGGCCCAGTAGGAGCATATTTTTTACATTTAAAAACTTACACTCAAAATGCTAATGGGGAAAATTACGAGAAGAAATGGTACGAGCACACTAAAAATTTAGTTGGTGAATATATTGATCATCATCCTACACCTACATGTTTAAGAAACCATGCTTTTATTCAAGAAGTTATGGCAGGTGGGGGACCTATACAAATGGTAACAAAAGAAGCTTTTCAAGATCCACACTTAGAAACTGTTGGCTGGGAAAATTTTTTAGGAATGACTGTTGGTCAGGCTGTAGTATGGGCTTCACAAAATATTGATCCAAAATATACAAATCCAGAATTAACAACTTCTGAGCCTTATGTAATGGGTTCTCATGCAACTTGTTCAGGAGCATGGGTTAGCGGACCAGAGGATCTTTCACCTCCAGAATATTTCTGGGGTTATAATAGAATGTTAACCGTCGAAGGTCTTTTTGGAGCAGGGGATACAGTTGGAGGAAGTGCTCATAAGTTTTCTTCTGGATCATTTACCGAAGGACGTTTAGCGGCTAAAGCAGCTTGTAAGTACATAGAAGATAAAAAAGCCGAAGGAATTAAAGTTAGTGAAAAGCAATATACAGATCTTAAAGAGATAATTTATAAACCTCTTGAAAATTATACTGTTGGAAGAAATGAGATAACAGGCGGAACTGTTTCTCCTAGTTATATTTCTCCAATTCAAGGACTGCAAAGACTTCAAAGAATAATGGATGAATACGTTGGAGGTATAGCAACCAATTATATGACTAATGAAAACATGCTTAACAGAGGTTTGGAGTTATTAAAATGGTTAGAAGAAGATTTAGAAAATGTTGGAGCTGAAGATTATCACCAATTAATGAGAGCTTGGGAACTAAAACACAGAACTATTACCTCTCAATGCGTAACAGAACACACTAAATTTAGAAAAGAAACTCGTTGGCCAGGATATTACTACAGAGGTGATCATTTAAAGTTGGATGATGAAAATTGGCACTGTTTAACAGTTTCAAGAAGAGATCCTAAAACTAAAGAATTCACCATGGAAAAGGTTCCTGTTTATCATATCGTAGACGACAAAAAGGAAAAGAAAGCTTCATAATTTTTTATGAAGTTACTTGAAAAATCCGACAAAGAAATACAAGAGATAGCCCAACCTATTTGGGATAATCTAGTAAAAACCTCAAATATTAAAGACTATGGTGGCTTTACTAGAGATTTTTCATCTCAAATGCTTTACGGGGCAAACGAAGTAGAGTTAGGAAAACAATGGGCCAACAATAAGTTGCTGACTAGCTTATCAGCAAAACAAGAGTTTTTAGGCTGTATAAGGCGAGCTCAATATATCACAGTTCTCTATAAACAGACTAGTAATACAATGCCTGGAGAATTTTTGGGGCGATTAGTTCTGGGTGTTGAAGATGAGTCTGTAAAAATATTTGGAGCAACCATTTACTAGGTGCGTCAAGTTGTCAAAATATAATTTTATGAATTATATTAATCATATGTTAATAAAAATTAATGCTCGTAGTTAACTTTAATCAAAAACTTAAATTAAAACTATCAAATTTATTTAATATTAAGTTTTTACTCCAATTAGGATTATCTGCATTCTGGGCAGTGATTCTCACCGGCACCTTTATTAAGTTTTTTTAGACTTACAATTAACAATAAATCCTTAAATTTACAGGCCTATCTATTCATTGACATAGTAATTTTAGAGGCATACTCCTAAGTATGCTCGAAATTTATCTGCCAATAGCACAAGTGAATGTAGATATTTTTTTGCTACTTTTTTTAAGTTTATCAGTAGGAGTTTTGTCAGGACTTTTCGGCGTTGGAGGAGGTTTTTTAATGACACCTTTTCTTATTTTTATGGGAATTCCTCCGGTCTACGCTGTACCAAATGAAGTAAATAATATTTTAGCTACCTCAGTGTCTGGATCTCTAACTCATTGGTTTAAAAAATACTTTAGATTATAAGATGGGATTACTGATAGTTAGCGGAGGTGTAATAGGAACACTTTTGGGAATTACAACATTTACTTATTTTTCAGAAATCGGAAAGATAAGTCTTATAATTTCTTTGCTTTATATGTATTTGCTGGCAATAGTCGGAACTTTAATGATTATTGAGGGAGTAAAAGAGGTAGACCAAGCTAGAAAAAAAATAATCATTAAAAAAAAATTACATGAACATAATTGGTTTCAAGGGCTACCATTTAGAACTAGATTTCCAAAATCAAAGTTATATGAAAGCGCTCTTACCCCAATTTTACTAGGATTGATCGTAGGTTTTGTTGCTGCAATGATGGGCATTGGTGGAGCATTTCTTATGGTTCCTGCAATGATTTATATCGTAGGAATGCCAATTAAATTAATACCAGGAACCTCTTTGTTTGTTACAATCTTTATTAGCGCAATTGTAACTATACTTCATTCATTCAACTATGGATCGATAGATTTATTTTTAGTAGTACCGTTAATACTTGGTTCAATTTTAGGAGTACAATTTGGACAAAAACTAGGTCAATTTTTGGATAGTTCTCACTTAAAAACATTATTTGCATTATTGCTATGTTCGGTTGCTATAGCTATAGCATACGACTCTTTCTTTAGGGATAAAACGAACAATTTAACAAACAATCAAGTTGTAAATTCAGAATTGAGCGGTCTTGCAAAATTTACATTAAATTTTTCTAATGAATCTCCTCTTTTATACGGAGCTTTAGCAATAATTTTAGCTATTGCTTTAGGCGCATTAGCTGCTTTGATTAGAAGAATTGCTAGTCCAATAATCAAAAAATTGTTAGAGGATTTTAGAGATAAAAATAAAGTTAAAAAGAATGAGGTAAAATTTCCAGAAAAATAAAAATTAGGCGCTTCTATAAAGTTTTGTCATAACAAATTCTTTATGACCTAAAGCTTCGGCGCATGTAAGTCTACCATTTGCTACTCTTAACATTGTTTTAATTAATTCATCCCCCGCTTGCGATAAATTCATTTCTCTTGATAGAATTTTTGATACATCGCAGTCTACATGTTCTTTCATTAATTTCGCTGTTAGAGGATTAGCTGTAAGTTTTACTACTGGCTCAATTGGGTTTCCAATAATGTTTCCTTGTCCTGTTGGAAATAAATGGATATTGAAGCCACCGGCAGCTTGTAAAGTTACACATTCTGCTGCAGCTGAAGACGTGTCCATGAAATATAAACCTCTACCTTTTGTTGGTTCTTCCGCTGGCTCTAAAACATCAATAAATTTTAAATTTCCAATTTTTTGAAAATTACCAAAAGCTTTTTCTTCAATAGTTGTTAATCCTCCAGCTATATTTCCTGCAGTTGGTTGACTTTCTGATAGGTCATCTGTTGCTTCTTTCAAAATAAAATCATTATATGAAGTCCATGTTTTCATGAACTTTTCTTTAGCTTGAGGTGTAGCTCCTCTAGCAGCGCAAACTGTTTCAGCACCTGTTAATTCTGAGGTTTCACCAAAACACAAATGCACTCCATAAGGCTCTAATTTTTCCATCAAATTACCTACAGTTGGATTAGAAGCTAATCCAGATGTGGTATCAGATTCTCCACATTTAACAGATATCCATAAATCACTTAAAGGACATTCTTCCCTTTGTTTTTCAGAGGCCCACTGAGAAAATTCTTGAGCTTTTTTTGAAGCTTTCATAATTGTACCAATATCTCCAGTCCTTTCGATATGAAAGCCTTCTACAGGTTTTCCAGTTTTTGCTATTGCATCAACTATCCTTTTTGTCCATTTAGGCTCAATACCAATTACTATAACCGCTGCAACGTTTGGATTTTTCCCCGTACCTATCATTGTTCTGAAATGTAATTCAAGGTCTGCACCAAATTGTAATCTTCCGTATGAGTGAGGAAGCGCGATAGTGCCTTTAATATTGTTTGCAACAGCTTCAGCACACGCGTTGGAAATATCGTCTACTGGAAGGATTATTACATGGTTTCGCGTCCCAGCTCTTCCATTTTCTCTTTTATATCCTAAAAAACTTTTTGGGATTTCCATTAAATTACCATTTCTTAGTTTTTACATTGTGAACATGAACATGATCACCTTTTTTAATTGATTTAACAACCTTACCTATATCATGACCATATTTTAATATTGTATCTCCTTCATTAAGGTCTTTAAGAGCTATTTTATGGCCCAAAGGAACCTCGTTAGTTGAGCTTACTTTGATTGTTTTGTCATTTTCCATTATCCAAGCGTTACATTCTTGGCCTTTTTTGGTTGTTTCTATAACGACAACTCCTACGTTATCTTTTTCGTCATGTATTATAAGGTCTGGCTGTGACATAAAATATTTAATGGATATAGACTAATTTTTGATATATTTAAAGGTAGTTTTAAAACTAATTTTAAGGATTTCTATGGCAAAAATGACAACTGAGGAAGCTTTTGTAAAAGTTTTACAAATGCATGGTATAGAACATGCCTTTGGAATAATAGGCTCAGCTTTTATGCCTATCTCAGATATCTTTCCTGATGCAGGTATTACATTTTGGGACGTAGCTCACGAGACTAATGGTGGCCTGATAGCAGATGGTTACACAAGAGCAACTGGAAAAATGTCAATGGTAATTGCCCAAAATGGTCCAGGTATAACAGGTTTAGTAACCCCAATTAAAACAGCATATTGGAATCATACTCCATTATTATTGGTTACTCCGCAAGCAGCTAACAAAACAATGGGCCAAGGCGGTTTTCAAGAAGTTGAACAAATGAATTTATTTAAAGATATGGTTTGCTACCAAGAAGAAGTAAGAGATCCATCTAGAATGGCAGAAGTATTAAATCGTGTTATTGAAAAAGCTATAAGAGGATCAGCACCAGCACAAATTAATGTACCTAGAGATTATTGGACTCAAGTTATTGATATAGAATTGCCTCCGATTGTTAGATTGGAAAGACAAGCTGGAGGAGCAGAAGCAATTAATAAAGCTGCAAAATTATTATCTGAAGCAAAATTTCCTGTTATTTTATCAGGAGCCGGAGTTGTTATTGGTGGAGCAATAGATGATTGTGTAAAATTGGCTGAAAAATTAGACTCACCAGTATGTTCAGGTTATCAGCATAATGATAGTTTTCCTGGTAGCCATCCTTTATCAGTCGGACCATTAGGATATAATGGCTCTAAAGCTGGAATGGAATTAATTTCTAAAGCAGATGTTGTTTTAGCTTTGGGAACGAGATTAAACCCTTTTTCTACTTTGCCTGGATATGGAATTGATTATTGGCCTAAAAATGCAAAAATAATTCAAGTAGATATGAACTCAGATAGAATAGGCTTAACAAAAAAAGTTACAGTTGGTATCTGTGGTGATGCCAAACTTGTTGCTCAACAACTATTAAGCAAGTTATCATCAAACGCAGGAGACACCGATAGAAAGAAAAGAAAAGACTTAATCCATCAAACTAAATCAGCTTGGTTACAAAAATTATCTAGTTTGGATCATGAGGACGATGACAAAGGAACAGTTTGGAATAAAGAAGCAAGAGAGAGAGATAAAGATAGAATGTCCCCAAGACAAGCTTGGAGAGCTATACAATCAGGAATGCCTGAGGATGTAATTATATCAAGTGATATCGGAAACAATTGTGCTATTGGCAATGCTTATCCAACTTTTGAAAAGGGAAGAAAATATTTAGCACCTGGTTTGTTTGGTCCATGTGGTTACGGATTTCCAGCAATTCTTGGAGCTAAAATAGGTTGTCCAAAAACACCTGTAATTGGATTTGCAGGAGACGGAGCCTTTGGAATAAGCATGAATGAAATGAGTTCATGCGCTAGAAAAGAGTGGCCAGCTATTTCAATGGTAATTTTTAGAAATTATCAATGGGGAGCGGAAAAAAGAAATTCTATATTGTGGTTTGACGATAATTTTATTGGCACGGAGCTAGATCCAGAATTAAGCTACTCTAAAGTTGCAAACGCATGTGGCTTGAAAGGCGTAACAGTTAAAACCATGGAAGAGACAACTAAGGCGATTAAGCAATCCTGTGAAGATCAAAAAAAGGGAATCACTACTTTTATTGAAGTAATATTGAATCAAGAATTAGGTGAACCATTTAGAAGAGATGCAATGAAAAAACCAGTAAGAGTTGCTGGTATTAAAAAAGAAGACATGAAGGTTCAAAAAAATTTAAACTAAAGTATTTTATGCAATCAAAAAGTAACAACAAAGGCTTTGGCTTATTGTTTTTTGCTGTTTTTTTAATTATTGGACTATGGCCAATGATTAACGGACAAAACCCACGATTTATTTTTTTTGGTTTTGCATTAATTTTTTTAATACTTGGTTTAATTAACTCAAAATTGTTAACTCCTCTAAACAAAGCCTGGATAAAATTTGGAGAATTTTTAGGTAGAATTATAGCTCCAATAGTTATGGCTGCTGTATATTTTATAGTTTTAACTCCCTTAAGTTTTATAGTTAGAGTCTTTGGTAAAGATTTATTAAAAACTAAATTCTTAGACAAAAGTAAATCTTACTGGATTAAAAGAAATAGCGATCTAGGCTCAATGGATAAACAGTTTTAATGATAAGTTTTATAAAAGAATTTTGGGATTTTTTACAAGAAAGAAAAAAATATTGGTTATTTCCAATTATTATAGTTCTAGCATTTTTCGGTATATTAATAGTTTTAAGCCAAGGCTCAGCAGTAGCACCTTTCATATACACAATATTTTAAGTGACAACTATTTTAGGAATATCAGCTTTTTATCATGATAGTGCAGCAGCACTTATAAAAGATGGCGCTATAATAGCAGCGGTACAAGAAGAGAGGTTTTCAAGAAAAAAACATGACGCCCGATATCCTTTCAATGCTGTTAATTATATTCTAGAAGACTTTAATTTAAGATTAAGCGAAATAGACCATATTGTTTTTTTTGAAAAACCTTTTTTAAAATTTGAGAGATTATTAGAAACTTATATGGCTTTTGCCCCCAAGGGTTTTAAGTCTTTTAGCTTATCCATGCCAATTTGGTTAAGAGAAAAATTATTTCAAAAAAAATTTTTATTCGATAAACTCAAACAACATGATAAGAATTTTAAAGACATAAATAAAATTAAATTTTCAGAACACCATTATAGTCATGCAGCAAGTGCTTTTTTTTCCCTCTCCTTTTAAAGAAGCAATTATTTTGACATTAGATGGAGTTGGAGAGTGGGCCACTACTACAGTTGCTATTGGAAAAAATAATAATTTAAAAATATTAAAAGAAATTTATTTTCCACATTCATTAGGTTTGCTTTATTCTGCTTTTACTTACTACACGGGGTTTAAAGTTAACAGCGGGGAATATAAAGTTATGGGTTTAGCACCATACGGTAAACCTAAGTACAAAGATTTAATAATTGAAAAATTATTGGATTTAAAAGCAGATGGATCTTTTAGGCTCAACATGAAGTATTTTAATTATGCTACAGGTTTAACAATGACCAATAAAAAGTTTTCCGATCTTTTTGGTGAACCTGTAAGAAATCCTAAAAATGAATTGTTGACCCAATTTCATATGGATATAGCATCGTCAATTCAAGCAGTTACTGAAGAAATAGTTTTAAGAATAGTAAAAAATTTGGCAGAAGAATATAAAATTAAAAATTTATGTTTAGCAGGCGGGGTAGCATTAAATTGTGTAGCCAACGGAAAAATTCTAAAAGAAAAAATCTTTGACAATATTTGGATCCAACCTGCTGCTGGTGACGCTGGTGGCTCACTAGGTGCAGCTTTAGCATACTGGCATCGAGAACTAGATAAACCAAGAAATGATTTTAAAGATCAAATGAAAGGCTCTTATCTTGGTCCAAACTTTAATGAAAAGGTTGTTGAAAGCAAGCTTAAGGAATTGAAAGCAGTTTTTAAGAAACTTAATTTAAGTCAATTAATTTCAATTACAGCTAAAGAATTATCAAATAGTAAAACAGTTGGATGGTTTCAAGGTCGAATGGAATTTGGTCCAAGAGCTTTAGGAGGAAGATCAATACTAGCTGATCCAAGATCAGAAAAAATGCAAAAGGAATTAAATCTAAAGATAAAATTTAGAGAGAGCTTTAGACCTTTTGCTCCTTCAGTACTACGTGAGGATGTTTCTGAATGGTTTGATCTTAATTATGATAGCCCTTATATGCTTTTAGTGGCTGATGTGAATAGGGAAAAACAAGTGAAAATGTCAGATAATGATAAAAATTTATTTGGAATTGATAAGCTTAATGTCAAAAGATCTTCTATTCCTGCAATTACGCACGTTGATTATTCAGCAAGAATTCAAACAGTACATAAAGAAACAAATCCAAGATATTATGATTTATTAGTGGAATTCAAAAAAATACTAATTGTCCTGTATTAGTTAATACTTCTTTCAACGTAAGAGGAGAACCCATAGTATGTTCTGTGGAAGATGCTTTCAATTGTTTCATGGGAACTAATTTAGATATCTTAGCAATAGAGAATTTTATTTTATTTAAAGATGATCAAGATAAATCTTTACTTAAAGATTATAAAAATAAATTTGAATTAGATTAATTTAAAATTGAAGCAGGATCTAATTTAACATCAAACCAATTAAGCCTAATATCTAAATGTGGGCCAGTTGCTCTTCCACTTTGTCCTAAAGTTCCAACGATTTGACCTTTTTTAACTTTTTGACCAACTTCGACATTTATGTCTTTTATATGCATATACAAAGTGCTTATGCCATGACCATGATCAAAAATAATTGTTCCTCCAGTAAAATACATATCATCCTCCGACAGAGTAACCTCACCGTCCATCATTGCTTTTACCGGTGTGCCTTCTGGCGCATGAAAATCTATTCCATAATGAGGTCTTCTAGGATTACCATTTAAAATTCTTTGACTACCATAAACACCTGTAATTATATATTTATCAATTGGATAAATGAATTCATTTTTAAAAAATTCATAAGCTGTATCTCTTGATCTTGCTTTTCCAATTAAATTGTTATCTTTTTTTATACGATCATAAACATCCGGGGGAGGCGTCACTTGCTTTGGTGGCAGGCCATCAATTCTTTGAATTTTATACTCCCTTTTTAATATCTTTTTTTTTATGGTTTTCGATCGTTCATTCTTTTTTATAGAGATTATTACATCATTTTTTCTATCTCTGCCTAAACCAAAAACAAAATAACCATCTTTCGAAACCCTTATTTTTTTTTTATCAATAGTAACTTCTGATCCTGGTTCAGTTAACCCAAGAATAAATGATCCTTGTGAAAATTTACCTTTAAATTCAGCTGCGGACGACAAAGTAAAACTTAAAAAGAATAAAGATAATGCAAAAATTAGTTTCATATTAAATTTTATCTTTTATTAAATTAAAAACAAAATCATGTCCTTGTGATGATAAGTGCATTGGATCAAATTTTAGAAATAATTTTTTTGGTTGATTGATGTTACAAAAATCTCTCGTGTAATCAGAAAAATCAATTTTTAAATTTATTAATATATTACTAATCTTTTTTTGAGGTATTAAGTTTTTTTTAATACATATTCTTGTTTGGTATTCGTAAGGTAAAATAATTATTCTTAACTTAAAATTATTATTTAAAGATTTGTTTTTTAATGTTGAAAGATAATCTACAAAATCGTCTAGATTTTGATTTTGATAGAAGTTTAAAATATTTTTAAAATATCGTTCAGAAGGGTCCGTTACAATTCCCAGTAAAAGCATATATAAATAAGATTTGTTTCTTAAAAAGGCATTAATTTTGTTTGCAAAACCTAATGAAGAAAAAAAATTTTCTTTTTTTTCTTCATTTTTGTTTAATTGAACTATACTTTTTCCATCATAAATATCATTTAAAGTAATGAAATAAAAAACTTTTTTAATATTTTTGTAATTATCGATATCCTTTAAATTATATTTAAAGTGTCTTAAATTATAACCTGGAACTGCAGAATTATAAAAATTTATATATTTAAATTCATCTCTTAACCTACCAACAAAGATTTTATCTTCCTCAACACCATTACCAAAAGTGACGCTATCTCCAATCATGAAAATTGACTCATTGTTATTATATTTATAGTTTTCATGTGGAGATCTAAAGCCATATTTATCAATAAAAATTCTTTTACCGAAATGGATACCAGATGTTCTAGGTATCATATTATGAATTGAATGGTCAGTGTTCATCAATCCTTTTTCCATACCTCTTAAATTAGAAAATTTAAAAAAGTTTGCTACAAATTCTAGAGATATTAATATAAGAAAGATTATTCCTATATTAATTATTAAAACTTTTTTCATTATATTGATTTACTTCGCTGTCCAACCACCATCTACTAATAATGAAGTACCAGTTATCATAGAGGCTGCATCTGAAGCTAAAAAAACTGCAGCAGAAGATATTTCAGGTAACTCGGCGTATCTTCCTAAAGGAATATTTCCTAATACTTCTTTTCTAAAATTTTTATTTTTGAAAAACTTTTTTGTCATTGGTGTTACAACAAACGTAGGAGCAATACTATTAACTCTAATATTATATTTAGCTAAATCTATCGCCATACCTTTTGTTAACCCTTCGATTCCAAATTTTGTCATGTTGTAAACACTTCTTATAGGGCCTCCTACATGACCCATTTGTGAAGACATATTGACTATTGCAGCACCATTTTTTTTTCTATTCTTTGTCTGAACCATTTTTAATGCTACTAAATTAGCAACATTGAAAGCTGCAATAGTATTTATCTTAACTACCTTTTCCATGTCTTGTTTACGAATCTTTAAAAAATGTTCTGGAATATTTGTCCCTGCGTTATTAATTAAAACATCAATTCTTTGCTGATTGTTTATGACATGTTTTAATTGAAGATAGTTAGTTAAATCACACACATAAGTTTTGCATTTAACTTTGTGTTTTTTTGCTTTTTTTGCAACAGAGTCTAAATCTTTTTGTGTTCTACTGATTAATATTAAATTTGATCCAGCTTCAGCTAAAGCTATAGCGCATGCACGACCTAAACCTTTACCGGCTCCAGTTACTAAAGAAAATTTGCCTTTTAAATTATATTTTTTTAAATACATATTTATAAAATCAACGTAAGATCAGTGTATATTAAATCTACAGCCACTAGCAGTATAGCTAATAAACCAACCCAAGCAATCCACTTATATTTCTTAATCCATTGTGAAATTAAATTAGCTGCAACAGCCATCAAAATAATTGATAAAACTAACCCAAAAATTAATAAATGATAATGGTGTCCAGCAGCCCCCGCTACTCCTAGCACATTGTCCAAACTCATGGTAAAGTCAGCTAATAAAATAGTCCAGATAGCTTTCAGCAAGTTTGATCTATTTATTTTAATATCTTTATCATTAGTTTCTTTACCTTTGATAACATCTGTATAAAGTTTATAAATTACATAAAGCAGTAAAAGCCCTCCTATCAACCTTAGCCCTGTTGTTTGTAAAAGGTACGCTGTTAACAAAGTTAGAATTATTCTTAAAACTACAGCACCACCTATACCCCAAAATATGACTTTTTTTCTTTGATCAGGAGGAAATTTTGATGCAACCATTCCTATTATGATCGCGTTATCTCCGGCTAAAATAAGATCTATAAAAACTATTTGTGAAAATATAATTAATTGTTCAGGCATATTTAAGGATTCAATATCATGTCTGCTGCCTTTTCAGCAATCATTATAGTAGGTGCATTAGTATTGCCCGAGGTGATATTAGGCATGATTGATGCATCTATAACTCTCAAATTTTCTATTCCTCTAACTTTTAGTTTTTCATCAACAACTGAGTCGTCTCCATTTCCCATTTTACAAGTTCCAACAGGATGAAAGATTGTTTGAGTATGTTCACTACCAGCCTGAACTAATTCTTCATTGTCTGTAATGTGTACTCCTGGTCTATACTCTTCAGGTTTGTATTTTTTAAAAGCTTCTGTTTCCAACATTATTTTTCTTACAATTTTTAAACTTTTTGCTGCAACATCTCTGTCATCTTGTGTAGATAAGTAGTTCATTTTGATCTTTGGATCATCTCTACTGTCTTTACTTCTGATATTTATTTCGCCTCTGCTAGTAGGCCTAACATTTGCAATAGTCGGAGTGATACCATCAAAGTCGTGCATTTTAGTAGCACCCAAAATATCCGTACTAATTGGCTGCACATGAAACTGTAAGTTAGGAGTGGCTCTAGAGGGATCACTTTTGAGAAAACCACATACTTGACTAGCGCCCATTGTCATTGGCCCACTTTGATTAAATATATATTCTAATCCAATTAGTAGATTTCCAAATAAACTATTTATTTTACCATTAAGAGATTTTAACTTGTTTACTTTATAAACTGGTCTAAACATTAAATGGTCTTGTAAATTTTTTCCAACTCCTACCAATTCATGAACTATTGATATTCCATGAGATTTTAATTTTTTTGAGTCTCCAATTCCAGATACTTGTAAAATGTGAGGTGACCCAATAGACCCAGCTGAAAGCAAAATTTCTTTATTAGCTTTTATTGTTTTTAATTTTCCATTGTCATAAAAATTTACACTAATAGCTTTTTTACCCGAGAAATTAATTTTTTGAACATGAGCATTAACTATTATCTTTAAATTTGGTCTTTTTTTTATTGGATTTAGATATCCTTTAGCAGCACTACATCTTAATTTTAATAATTTTTGACGACTTGTGGTAAATTGAAAATATCCAACTCCAAAATTATCTCCAGTGTTAAAATCATTAGTTCTAGGAATACCATATTCTTCCGCTGCATTTTGAAATTCCTCTAACATTTTTAAATTAATCTTTTTATTAGTCACTGTTATAGGCCCATCGTCATTATGAAATTCACTTTTTCCTAATTCATTATTTTCTGACTTTAAAAAATATGGAAGAACCTCTTCCCACGCCCATCCAGCATTTCCTTGTTGTCTCCAGTTATTATAGTCATTGCTTTGTCCTCTAATCCAAAGCAGCCCATTTATAGATGAACTTCCGCCAAGTGTTTTTCCTCTAGGATAACGAATTGATCTATTAGCCATAGTTTCATCTTTTTCAGTCCGAAAACACCAATCGACTTTTGGATTGTGCAATGTTTTGTAATAACCAACGGGAATATGTATCCAAGGATATGTATCTTTTCCTCCCGCCTCTAATAAAAGCACTTTGTTTTTTTTATTAGCAGTAAGACGATTAGCCAAAACACATCCTGCGGATCCTGCACCAATTATGATATAGTTAAATTCTTCCATAAATAAGTACCTTATAGGATAGAAATTTAATGATTCCAATATATCGATTACAACCTGTGGTTTTACGACTTTAGTTTGACTTCAAGGCTCTTATCAAGTTTAATTTTAATAATTAATAAACAAAACGGGGGAATAATGAGAAAATTATTAACTATAGTTTTAAGTTTAGCTGTATTTGTTGGTTTTTCAATGACTACTGCAAACGCTAAAACTTTAAAATGTCAGACCGTTCTTAACACTAAAGCTGATGAAGTGAAGATGTTGAAGGATTTTACTGACACAGTAACAACATTAACTGATGGCTCACTTAAATTTGAAATTTTACCAGCAGGAGCTGTTGTAGGAGTAAAAGAAACATTAGATGCAGTTGACAAAGGATTGATTGATTGCGGATTTGCTTGGACACACTATTGGTCTGGCGATCACCCAGCGGCTATGCTATTTGGTTCACCAGTAGCAGGTGGTGGAGTAGGTATAGATAACTTAGCATTCTTATCTTGGTTCCAATATGGTGGTGGTAAAGAGTTATACGACCAACTTTGGA
>MDTB01084958.1_pt1 | contig 13841 bp, 12 predicted proteins | sample 811161 | NCBI WGS metagenome assembly MDTB01 (sample SAMN05326650, study PRJNA326480) | marine metagenome | isolation source: seawater | place: Mediterranean Sea | collected 2009
ATTAACTAACCAAATCGAATTTTCTTTAATGCATCATGAACCTTTGACTAATGGAGATTTGTCGTTTCATACAGCCGGGGGAACTTCAATTATGGCTTGGTCTCCCCTTGGAGGTGGGAAAATTGTAACAAGAAAAGGCGAATTGTTTAATACGTTAGTTCAAACTGCAAGAGAATACGATACAGATCCAGCGACTGTTGCCATAGCTTGGGTTTTAGCCCATCCCTCAAAAATACTTCCAGTTGTAGGCACTAATAAGCTCGAGCGAATATCTAAAATTAACCATGGTCTTAACATAAAAATGGATAGGAGAACTTGGTATGAGCTTTATGTGAAAGCTATGGGAAAGGATGTGCCATAACCGGCTGAAGGACTCCAGTGGGTTAAAGTTGTAAACTTGGGTTTAATGCTTTTTGAAAAGCATAATAGGAATCTTTGGGAGTTCTTACTTGCGTATTGAAATCTATGTAAACTAAACCAAATCTTTTTTCATAACCATATGACCATTCAAAATTATCCATAAGCGACCATGCAAAGTAGCTTTTAATAGGGTATTCTCTAGCTATTAGGTTGTTCAGTTCCAGTAAATGCGACTCATAATATTTTATACGATCTTGATCGTTTACGCTTTTAGTTTCTTTAATTAAAATATCATTATTTGCCATCCCATTTTCGGTAATATGAATTGGAATGTTTCTAGAGTAGTTTTTGACTTGTCTGTCTATCAACCATGTCAAGCCTTCAGGAAAAACCTCCCATCCAATATCAGTTTTGGGTAATTCTCCAGACCTCGAATTGAAGCCAATATTTTTCTCGGTCTTGTCAGCTTTAATAATTGAACGTGTGTAATAGTTTAAGCCAATCCAATCAATTTTTTGGGAAATTAATGGTAAGTCTTGCTCAAAGTTGGAAGGCAAATATCGCTCGAAGATTGACAAAGTATTTTGCGGATAGCAGCCCTTAAAAATTGCCTCATCGAACCAGAGATTATAAATTTCATCAGAGAGTTCACAAGCAATAATATCTTCATCTTTATTACTGGCCGGTGTCATATATTCCTTGTTAAGTACGACTCCTAAATTCTTTTGATTACAATCTCGCATTACTTCAATGGCTAAACCATGTGCAACCAATATTAAATGCATGCTCCTTGCGGCTGCTTCAAGACTTTGTAATCCTGGAGCATGGAGGCCTAGATAATAGCTTAGCCAAGAAACACACCACGGTTCGTTAATTGTTGCTACTGAATGCAATCTGTCACCAAATTTCTTAGTGATAGCTTCAGTATAATCAGCAAACCATTGGCAAGTGTCTCGATTTGTCCAACCACCTTTATCAGCAAGATTTTGTGGTAGATCCCAGTGGTACAGAGTGGCAAAGGGTAGTAGCCCTCTCTCTAGCATTCCATCAATAAGACGATCATAGAAACTAAATCCTTGATTATTTTTTTTGCTTTTTCCATTAACAAAAAGTCTTGGCCATGAGAATGAAAATCTATAAGCCCTAAAGCCTGCATCTGAGACTAAGTTCAAGTCGTTTTCCCAGTTGTGTATATGGTTACATGCTATGTCTCCATTGTGTCCTCCAAAGACTGCATCAGGTTTCCTGGAAAAACTATCCCAATGACTTTTACCACACCCTCCATAAGACGTTCCCTCAATTTGATAGCTGGACGTTGCTGTTCCAAATATGAAGTCCTTTGGGAATGACTTTATAATATTTGATAGTTCCATAATTCCAAATCTCTCTGTTTGCCTGACTATCTATTATTTAGGTAGTGATTTATATCATTATTGAGAGGTCTTTGCACTGATATTTCCTTTAAATAGACATAATATAGCTAAATACATAATATAGCTAAATATAGCTAATTACGACATGAGTTTAGACTTAGGATTTTACCGCCTAAACATGTCTTGACTCTAAGTACGAGCAGTGCATTATTGTGCAGTAATTATTAATTTATGATTAGTTTAAACTAAAATTTTAGTATTACTATGCGAATTTATTTAAATGGGAGGATTAAATGAAAAAGATTCTAACAGCTACTGTGCTAGTGGCTTCAATTACTACGATGTACGCAGGTTTAGTGCAAGCTGATGTCTGTGATACACCATCCAAACTGGGTGATATGGGAAGCTTTCCTGGTGAAGTAATAACAATTTCTGGTTCATTAATGGAAAGAGACGAAGAAATGATGACGAACACCCTAAGTTGCTTTGAAAAAGCGACGGGTGCGGTGATTAAATACTCAGGGTCGCGTGATTTTGCGGCTTTGATTGTAGCCGATCTGCGATCAAACAATGCCCCAAACATTGCGATTTTTCCTCAACCTGGATTAGCAGGTGATATGGCTAGAGAAGGTCACTTAGTACCTTTAGGGAATGATCTTGCAGCTTGGATGACTGAGAATTATGGAGCTGGCTCATCTTGGGTGGATTTGGGTACTTATGCGGACGCTTCTGGAAAAAAAGACTTTTACGGATTTGCATATAAAATGGACCTTAAATCTCTTGTTTGGTATTCACCAGAGCAATTTGAAGATAACGGATATGAAATTCCAAATACTATGGAGGAGCTTATTTCTCTATCTGATCAAATGGTTTCTGATGGTAATACACCTTGGTGTATTGGTGTAGAGTCAGGTAATGCTACGGGTTGGACGGCAACGGATTGGATGGAAGATTTGATGCTTCGTACTACCTCACCAGAAAACTATGACAGATGGGTTTCTAATGAGTTACCTTTTAATAGCCCTGAGGTGATAAATGCAATGGAAGTTTACGGTCAATTTTCAAGAAATGATGATTACGTGGCAGGTGGGGCTTCTTCGGTTGCAACTACATCTTTTGGCGATGCACCAAAAGGATTATTCTCTTCTCCTGCGAGTTGTATGATGCATCGGCAAGCTTCCTTCATTCCAGCTTTTTTTCCTAAGAAAGGAGAAGAGGTAGCGACGGGAGAAGCAGACTTTTTCTATTTTCCGCCTTACGCGTCTGCGAATTTAGGCAATCCAGTTCTCGGTGCTGGAACATTGTGGACAATGACAAAAGAGTCCCCAGCTACTAGAGCATTTTTCAAGTTTATGTCTGAGGCTTCTGCTCATGAAGCATGGATGCAGCAGGGAACGTTTTTGACTGCCCATAAAGGTGCAGACTTGTCTGCGTATGCAACACCAGCATTAAGAAAGCAGGGTGAAATATTGTCAAATGCTACAACGTTTAGATTTGATGCTTCTGATTTGATGCCGGGTGCAATTGGTGCTGGTGCCTTTTGGTCTGAAATGACAAATTTTGCTAATGGTCAGGACGCCAGGACTACTGCAAATAACATTCAAGCTGCATGGGACGCAATTAAGTGAGTTCTAGATAAAATTATAAATAAGAGGAGTGCGAATTAGTGTTTGTGCTCCTTTTTTCTAAGGATTATTTATTTGAAACTGTATGTCGGATATGTTCATGCGCTCGTTAAAGCCTATAATAGCAAGTAACGGGCTAGCCATAATCTTAACAGTCTGTTGTCTTTTACCGATTACAGCTATAATTGGCTTTGTGGCAACCGCTCCACTTGATGATTTAATTGGAAAACTTGGTCTTTGGCTTCATGATTTATTCGGTTGGTCACTGCCTGAGTTTGATACGAAAGAGCGTTTTGAAAAGATAGGATTTGCAATTCGAGTAATATTTTTATCGGTTGGCATTTCTTTTCTTTATTTTTGGATAACGAACTGGCTCAATATGGGTTTTGCTCGTTTTAGAGAGAAGAGCTCTTTAGGCCGACAATCCACAATTATTGAATCAATTCAGCCTTGGATTTTTGTTGGCCCAGCATTGGTTTTGTTATCACTATTTTTATTGTTTCCTGCCTTTTCAACATTAAACCTTTCGTTTCGAGAGGCAGATGGAAACTTTTCCACACAAAATTATGCATTTTTGTGGGATCCTACGGCGTTGGGTTATATTCAAATCAGGCTTGCATTACGAAATAGTGTTCTTTGGTTAATTTGCGTTCCGTCTGTTTGTATAATTCTTGGAATGCTTATAGCTGTTCTAGCTGACTCCGTTAAGTGGGGTGTAGTTGCAAAAACCTTTGTTTTTGTTCCGCTCGCTATATCATTTGTTGGTGCGGCAGTAATTTGGAGAAACATTTACTCAGGAGGAGGTATACAGGCTCAAGAGGCAATAAATGGAATGACTCCGTCTTATCAAATAGGGTTGCTCAAGGCATTACTAGGTCATACTGCAGAATACAATGAGCCTTTGTATAATTTGAAGTTTTGGGGGAATTTTTTTCTGATGTCGATTATGGTTTGGGTTCAAACTGGTTTTGCTATGGTAATTTTCTCTGCTGCGTTGCGCGGCGTTTCCAAGGATACAATTGAGGCGGCAATTATCGATGGAGCGACATCTTTTCAATTATTTTTTAAAGTAAAATTACCTCAAATTTATTCAACAGTTGTTGTAGTTTGGACTTATCTTGTGATTCAAGTCCTTAAAGTTTTTGATATTCCGTATGCTCTGTCTGCAAATGATGATGATAAATTGCTTTTGGCGACAATGATGGAAGCTGCAAGAAATACATGGTCAATTGGGGGAGACAATGTTGATAATTTGTTTGCATCCATTGCAATTTTGTTAATGTTAACTGTTTCTCCCGTAATGGTTTTTAATGGTTGGCGAATGCGTCGCGAACAAAGAGAATTTGTAGATTGAAGGACATAAATTGATGATAAGCCGAACCTTAAGTCACACTGTGTTGGCATTGATTGTATTTATTTGGATTGTTCCATTTATAGCTCTTGTGACAACGTCACTTCGTTCGGAAATAGCATCTAAAACTTCTGGATTTTGGACGGCTTTTACACCGACTGAACTTGGACACCGTTTTAGTACTCATGAAAAGGATGAGACTATCAAAATTTATGAATTAAAAGGCAACATTTTTGATCGGTTAAATAAAGATGATAATAGTTTCCCTGTTTCTGGAAATGTAAAATCTATTTTTATAAAGGGTAGAGTGCCAGATCCAGAAAATCCTGATAAGACCAAGCTGGTTCGTAAACTTGTGCCTCCAGGTGAACCTATGACGGTTCGTGGTGGGAGCTTTGTATTTCAAGCGAACGGCGATTTTATATGGAGCTTTGATGAGCTCAAGACACCAAAACCAAAAAAGCTAGATGCTTTTATTAATCAGGATGCAGTATTTGGCACTAAGGCCTACGTAGAAGTTCTATTTGAGGATAAACAAGTGCCCAACGCTCTTATATCATCGTTTATTGTAACAATTCCGGCTACCATTATTCCTATTACTATTGCTGCCTTTGCAGCTTATGCTTTTTCCTGGATGCAGTTCCCAGGGCGGGATTGGCTATTTATCTTAATTGTCTGCTTAATGGTTGTTCCAACGCAACTGGCTTTCCTACCTATTCTACAGGGATTTAGTGGAATTGCTTCCTGGGCAACTTCTCTTAATCAATGGTTAACTGATTGTGAGACAACGAGTACTTGTAAGGTTCCCTCAAAGTCTTTTGCAACATTATGGGTAACTCACACCGCCTTTGGTTTGCCTTTGGCAATATATTTGTTGCGTAACTATATCGTTGGCCTACCAAGAGAATTACTCCAGAGTGCACGCATTGATGGCGCAAATCACTTACAAATCTTTACGAAAATAATTGTTCCATTATCGATACCGGCTTTGGCCTCCTACAGTATTTTTCAATTTTTATGGGTATGGAATGATTTAATCGTGGCATTATACATTGGACCTTTTGATAATACTGACTTAGTGTTTCCTATACGACTAGAAAAACAACTTGGTACTTTTGGGGATAAACTTCACCTCTTAAACGCTTCGGCAGTAATATCCATGATTGTGCCTGTGATCGTTTTTTTGTCTATGCAACGATATTTCATTCGTGGCCTTTTGGCTGGTTCGGTTAAGGGAGGCTAGTTGGTGACTCTGTTGAGATGGTGGGAAACAGCCGTAATTTATCAGATATATCCTCGTTCTTTCCAAGACTCAAACGGAGACGGTATAGGTGATTTGCCAGGTATAACCTCACGACTCGGGTATATTTCTGACCTCGGTGTAGATGCAATCTGGGTGAGTCCATTTTACAAAAGTCCTCAGAAGGATTTTGGTTATGATGTTTCAGATTATTGTGATATCAATCCAGAGTATGGCACATTAGCAGATTTTGATGATTTTTTACAAAAGTCACATAAATTAAACTTAAAGGTTATGATTGACTTCGTGCCTGCACATTGCTCAGATCAACATTCTTGGTTTATTGAGAGTTGTAAGTCAAAGGATAATTCTAAAGCAAACTGGTTTCATTGGGTTGACCCAAAACAAGATGGATCAGCACCAACTAACTGGTTGTCATTCTTTGGTGGTCGTGCGTGGACTTGGGAGCCAAGGCGTCAGCAGTACTATTTACATAATTTTTTGCCAAGCCAGCCGAACTTAAATCATTCAAACCCAGAAGTTCGTGAAGCCTTAATGGATGTTGTTCGATTTTGGTTTGACAGAGGTGTTGATGGATTTAGACTTGACGCCGTTCATACAATAAATGGTGATAAAGGTCCCTATAAAGACAATTTAGCGAACTCAGAATTTAAATTAGGTCCTTTGCCCCAAGATCAGCAGCCTTTTTTTAGGCAACTTCATGGGAGTGCTCAACTTAATCAACCTTCCATTCAGCAATTTAGTCGATCGATAAGAGCTGTAGCTGAATTATATGAAGATAGATTTTTAATGGGTGAGGTAGATGGAGATAATGATACTGGAATGCAAGTGAGTGAACAGTTCACTGCACCTGATCGTTTACACGCAACGTACAACTTTGACCTCCTTGAATGGGGTGGATTGAGTGTACATGAAATTAAGTTGGCAATTTCTAAGGCAATAAAAATTTTCAATGGAACGGGAAGAATATCATTTGCATTTTCTAATCATGATGTTCCAAGGGTGGCTTCACGTCAACTAAAGGCTTTAGGTTTGAAACCTGATCAAAGTGATGCCATGCAGTTATTACTGCTTAAGCTGGAAACGAGCCTAATTGGATCGACTTGTATTTACCAGGGTGAAGAATTAGGTTTGGAGGATGCTGTAAATATACCTCTTGACCGGCTTCAAGATCCGTGGGGAATTGAATTTGCTCCAACATTTTTAGGAAGAGATACGTCCAGAACTCCAATGGTTTGGAACTCAAATGAGCTAAATGGTGGATTTTCGACTTCAAGTAAGACTTGGTTGCCAGTTGTCGAGGAACATTTGAAAAGATGTGGCATGTCTCAAGCTGGGAAGCTTGACTCGATTTATAATAAATTCGCTGCTTTTCTTAAATGGCGTAAGAATCAGCCTGCCCTAATGAGCGCAAATGAAATCACCACACCAACAGGTGGACCTAAAAAGATTATTTTTATCCGAAAATCAGAAACTCAAATTTTACGCTGTATTTTTGATTTTGAACATTTGACAGCAAGTTTTGAGGAAATTTAAATGCCACATGTCGTTCTACAAAATGTCAATAAAAAGTATGGTGATGTCGGCGTGATACACGACGTTAACTTACAGATAGAAAAAGGAGAGTTCGTGGTTTTCGTTGGACCTTCGGGTTGCGGAAAGTCTACTTTACTTAGATTAATAGCTGGATTGGATAAATTGACCTCTGGAGAAATATCGATCTCTGAAAGAACAGTGATGGACCTGCCTCCTTCAAAGCGTGGTATTGCTATGGTCTTCCAATCCTATGCACTCTATCCACATATGACAGTTTTTGGTAATATGGCTTTTTCGCTAGATTTACAAAGCTTGCCAAAGAAAGAAATTGAAGAGCGGGTCTATGCTGCAGCTAAAATATTACAGATGGAGCATTTATTAGATCGAAGGCCTGCTGCTCTTTCTGGGGGACAACGACAAAGGGTGGCCATTGGACGAGCCATTGTTCGGAATCCAGATGTATTTCTTTTCGATGAGCCACTCTCAAATCTTGATGCAGCCTTACGGCATGATACACGGGTAGAAATCTCTAAACTTCATCAGAAGCTTGGTGCTACCACCATTTATGTCACTCATGACCAAGTTGAGGCTATGACGTTAGCAGATAAAATAGTGGTACTGAAAGATGGTCATGTCATGCAGGTTGGTACTCCACTTGATCTTTTTAACCTACCTCAAAATGAGTTTGTTGCTGGTTTTCTTGGAGCCCCAAAAATGAATTTTTTTGATGGTATAGTATTAAATATTAAAAATAATAAAGGCCGCTTTAAAGGCGAAAGTTTTGAAAAAGATAAAATTCGTTTGGTTGTATCTGATAAAGAATTGGGTTCCGCCGTTCGTCTTGGTGTGAGGCCTCAACATCTTTTTAGAGATAGTTCTGGTCCAATTGAAGGTAAAGTCACTATGGTTGAGCGGTTAGGTACTGAAACCGTGGTAGAGCTCATGTCTCAAGATAATGTGTTGTTTCGTCAAGTTTCATCAGAAACGGTAGATCTATCGGTTGGAGAAGTAGCTAGATTTAATTTTAAAGCTGGCCTGGCTCATCTTTTTTAACTCATTGAGGAGTTATCAGCTCTTTCATATTTTCTTTGAGGTGATTTTAAATGAAATATAATTTTGAAGATACTGGTTCATTAAAATTAATTGGTAATACTCCACTTATAAAACTTCAGAAAATTGTACCAAAAAATGGTGTAGAAATATGGCTTAAAGTTGAGGCAGGAAATCCGACTGGATCCTATAAAGATAGAATGGCATTATGTGTACTTGTACAAGCAATGAAAGAAGGTAAAGTTAGGAAAGGAGATACCGTTGTTGAATATACTGGAGGAAGTACTGGGTCTTCACTTGCTTTTGTATCTGCAGCTTTGGGATTAAAATTTATAGCAGTTTTTTCAGATGCTTTTTCTGACTCAAAGAAAAAAACGATGGAAGCTTATGGTGCCAAAGTTTTGATTGAAGAGAGTTTTGGAAAGGGTATTACTCCTGAGCTCATATCTCGTATGAAATTGAAAGCATTGGAGCTAGCTTCGGAGCCAAATATGTTTTATGCGGATCAGTTTGGATCTCATAATGTTTTAAAAGGTTATGTCCCAATGGGTAATGAGATTTCTGCTGACTTGGAGTCACCAGACGTTTTTTGTGCTGCGGTTGGAACTGGGGGTGCAATAATGGGGACTTGGGACGGCTTAAATAAAGAAAACTCGAAATTAATTGCCTTTGAACCAAAGCAATCGCCTTTTTTGACAACTGGAGAAGGTGGAGCCCATAAAGTAGAGGGTATTGGTGTTGGGTTTGAACCACCATTTTTCGATAGATCTTTGGTTAGTGAAATTAGGTGTATTGATCAGGAAGCAGCATTTCTTATGTGTAGAAAATTAGCTAGGGAAGAGGGTATATTTTGTGGTGGCTCAACTGGATTAAATGTTTTGGGAGCTTTGGAGGTAGCAGAAGATTTGATACCTGGTAGCCGAGTTGTAACTCTAGCTTGTGACAGTGGACTTAAGTATTTAGGTGGCCATATTTTTCCATAATTCATTGGAGAATAATTGTATAGTAAATAGTGATTTCTCAGAAAATACTCATCTTAAAATTGTGATTGTTTTTTTATTATTTTATCTTTAGTAAGATTGGCTACCTTCCTGTAAATTAATGTTAAGGAGAGTAAATGGTTAGATTGATCTTTTTATTAGTAATTTTAAATTTGTACCCATTAACCGGTTTTGGAGATACCGTCATAAAAGGCTCTAAAGGAAATCTGATTAACGCTAGAATTATTACAAAATTTTATAATCCCTGGGCTATGACTTTTATAAGTGAAAGTCAGATGCTTGTCTCGTCAAAAGAGGGTAAACTTTGGTTAGTGTCCACTAACGGGGAAAAGCTTGAAGTTGGTGGAGTTCCTAATGCAGTTGTAGCAGGTCAAGGAGGCTTGGGGGACATTGTCATTCATCCAAATTTTAAGGATAACGGCTACGTTTATCTTTCATTAGTGGAAAGAGCGACTGATGACGATAGCTATACTGGAGCTGTTGTATACCGAGCAAAATTAAATTTTAACGGGGGACCAACGTTAAAAAAACCTACGTTAATCTGGACCCAGCTTCCAAAGGTCCAGGGTAGTGGTCATTTTTCTCACAAAATTGTTTTTGGTCCTAGCGGATCAAAACATGAGGGCAAGTTATTTATTAGCTCTGGTGATCGGCAAAAGCAGCTCCCCGCTCAGAGCTTTTATTCTGGTTTGGGTAAGATTATTAGGATAAACCAGGATGGAACAGTTCCTACCGATAATCCCTTTCAAGATACCGGTGAGTTAGGCAAAACTTTTTGGAGTTTGGGGCATAGGAATATTCTAGGCATTGCATTTGACAAAGAAGGAAGGCTCTGGGCTAATGAAATGGGGCCGAGACATGGAGATGAATTAAATATTATTTTAAGGGGAGAAAATTATGGATGGCCATTAGTTTCTGAGGGAAATCACTATAATGGAGTAGAAATTCCAAGACACAACACTCAGCCTAAATTTGTTCCTCCAAAGTTATTTTGGGTGCCTACAATTGCTCCTTCAGGTTTGTTTTTTTATTCTGGAGATCAATTTGCAGAATGGAAAGGGCATGCATTTATGGGTGGCCTTAGAAGTCAAGCTTTAATTAGGGTTAAAGTTGAAAATTTAAGTGCGGTTGAGGCTGAACGATTTAATTGGGGTAGTCGTATTAGAGAAGTGGAGCAGGGACCAGATGGATCAATTTGGGTTTTAGAAGATGGTCCTTCTGGTCGATTAATTCAATTATCAAAACCTTAAAAAAATGATATAAGTATATGTTTTTAATTGATTTAAATTTTATTTTTTCTTTAATTACCTTTTATTTTGTTATGTATGTTACACCTGGCCCTAATAACGCTATGGTACTTGCTTCAGGATTAAAATTTGGATTTCTAAGAACTGTTCCTCATATGTCGGGAATTACACTTGGTCACATTTTTCAATTAATAATTGTTTGCCTTGGCTTTGGAAAAATTTTTCAAGTATTTCCGGAACTCCAAGTTTTCTTGAAAATATTGTGTGCAATTTATCTGTTATTTCTTGCTTATAAGGTTTTAGGGTCGTTTAATTATAAGAAGGATGAAAAGATTAGGCCTTTAAAATTTTATGAAGGAGCTTTATTCCAAATTGTAAACCCTAAAGCATGGACTATTTCTAGTATAGCGGCATCAAGCTTTCTAAATATTGATCAAAATCTTATTTTTACAATCGTTCTTTTAGCTGTTGTGGCACTAGTGATGTGTCCATTATCAATATCTCCTTGGGCGATTTTTGGTGCAACGATTCGAAAAAATATCGCGAATCAAGTAATAAAAAGGATTATTGAGTGTTTTTTAGCCTTTTTATTATTGATCACTTCACTGCTAATCTTGATTAGCTAAAAAGAACATAATTATTTTGGTTTTTTGATTCCGGTTAGTTCAATTCTTGAAAGCATTTTGATTTACAAAAAGACGATCAAAAACTCTTTCTGGTATTAGCCGTAAAATTTTAATAACAAAATATACAATAACTAGTACGAACAATGCTCTACAAAACAAAATTATTGTTATGCTTGGCCCGAGTAGCAACAGAAGAGAGGTGTCTTCTATTAAAGAATGAAAAAGATTTATAAATACTAAGGCATTTACTGAATCTCGCTTTTGAACTTTTCCTTGTCTTACTTCTTTAATCATCAATCCTCCGCCGAAACCCAAGCCAATAGTCAATCCGACAACAACGATTGTAGAAGCAGTTTTCTTTATTCCCAAAAATTTCAAAAAAGGCTTCATAACTGTTGTAATTAATTTCTCCACGTTAATCGCTTTAAGGAACTCAATTAAAATAATTAATGCTATGATAATTATTTGTATAAAGATTAACCCCTTAATTTGTTCGACAACCCAATCGAGTAATGTATTGGTTTCCTTGAATTCTAATAGAGTTACAGTTGCTGGTTCTTGTAAAATGTCAAAGTGAGTTAAGATAAAATTTATAAGAATGCAGTATAAGATAGCTGTTAAGATACGTATTAATGCTAAAAATAAGATTTTTGTTCCAGCTTGTCGAGAAATAGCTAATTCAATTGGAAGTGCATGTGTAAAGAGCATGAAACTTGCCATTACACTAGTCTGAGCTATGGTAATATCCTCTGGAACTCCCGTTGAAGCTAGAATTATGAGACCTGCATAAGGGTTCGTTAAAATAGTTGTTGTTAATACTATTGTAAGAGATCCTGGGAGTCCGATCAATTCCGTAACTGGAGTAAATATCCAATTCAAGAAATCTACTACTCCTGTTTCTTGCCCTATCTTGACAACTATCAGTGTGGGTATCATAACTTTGAACAGTGACCATGATACCAAAATTATGTCATTAACTATTTTAGTGTAGTCCATTTAAACAAACCCATTCGCAAATTTTTTGAAAGTAAAAAAGTCCGACTCTTTAATCATCTTTTGGAAATTTCTGTGAATTTGCTTTCAAGGACTGCGCTTATCCTTTATTATTGTTATTCGATGCATACACCGATAGTGCGGCATATAATCATTTACTGCGTAATGCATTGTGACACGATTATCCCACATAGCTACATCATCATTTTTCCACTTCCATCGGACCTGATCTTCTGGCTTATTCATATGGTTACTCAAAAAAGTTTTAAGCGAATTACTGTCATTCATTGTTAGTCCAATTAGATGCATGCCGAATGACTCATTAAAATTAAGAAACTTTTTTTTAGTTATTGGATGAGTTTCAATTAAGTTTCTAACTTCTTGACCTAATGTAGCCATTCCCTCATTTAGCCGACTTACCTCAGATTTATCCTCATCAGAATGGGCAAAAGTATTTCTAAAATCTCCCATATCGTGAATGCATCTGATTGACTCAAGATCTTTTTTCATACCATCTGGTAATCTACTGTAAGCACCGTAGCAACTGGACCAAAGAGTATCTCCTCCAAAATCTGGAACAGACCTAGCAACCAAGATGGATGAAAAAGGCTGTTGGCTCTTGAAGGTTAAGTCAGTGTGCCAGGCGTCAGTATCTGGTGGATTATCTTGATCATTCTCCAACTTTACTATTCTTTCAAAGCCATCTACATGAGGATAAACTGGGTGAGGAATATCCAATTCTCCAAATGCTTTAGCAAAGTTTACATGCATTTTTGGTGAAATTTTTGAGTTTCTAAAAAATATTACAAGATTTTCGATTAATGCATCGTAAATAAGTTGTAGTGTTTTGTCAGAAATTACTTTTGTGAAATCACAACCAAGTACTTCTGCTCCAACATTAGGAGTAATTTTCCTAACTAAAATCATTTTTTAAAGAACCTTATTTTTATTCGTTCATATACAGTTCTATCAAGTAAAATTTTTCAATAACAGTGAAATCTTTCATGATAAAGTTTTATGACAATATTTAAAAATTTTTTTTTAAAAGAAGTCGAAAAAATTTAAAAGATTTTACAATTGAATTATATTATGTTTCATTAGACTTGATAGTTGTTTTTGCTTCAACGAATCTTAAAGTCTTAGGAAGACCATGTGTGTTTTTTGTAATTTATCAAATTCTAGTCTTCAGGCAAATCCTGAAGTTGAACCCGTTACTGTACTTGAGACTAGTGGTTGGATTTTAGGAGTCAGTATTTGGCTATTTGTTCTTTATCAAGGCTACTCAAGATGTAAATCTATTGGAGTAGTCATGAAAAACGAACAATCATTAAATTCCTAGATACATATAAGTCGACAATCAAACTCTTTGTCGCGTACATGATTAAGAAATACTAGTTTGATACTGCCTTTTAAGTATA
>MDTB01099268.1_pt1 | contig 13841 bp, 14 predicted proteins | sample 811161 | NCBI WGS metagenome assembly MDTB01 (sample SAMN05326650, study PRJNA326480) | marine metagenome | isolation source: seawater | place: Mediterranean Sea | collected 2009
TGAACTTTCTGATGTTTTGGTAGCCACAATTTGTCCTATTGGAAAAAAAATTAAAGAATTAAAGAATGATAACAAATACTTATTGGAAATTTTACAAGAAGGCACAGATAAAGCGAACGCTATTGCAAAAAAAAATATAGATAAAATCAAAGAAATTGTTGGTTTTATTTCATAGTAATAAAATTTAAAAGTGTGGTAAAATTTAAATATGATTCAGATAGAAAACACACCAAATCCAAATGCACTGAAGTTTTTGTCAGAAAAGCAATTCTCAGAAGTTGATACACAAGAATTCCAAAAAAAAGATATTGGAAAGATTAAAAATAATTTTATAAAACATTTGCTAAATTTTGACGGTATTGAACTTATATTAATTTCTAAAAATTTTTTAAGTGTTAAAAAAAATGATAAAATAAGCTGGGATACACTTAAACCATCAATTATTTCTTCAATTAATGATTATTTTGAAAAAAATAAAAAACCAATAATTTTGAAAATAGATGATAAAAAAGTTAAAGATGTAAAGGAAGATAATGAGATAGTAAAAAAAATTAATGAAGTATTGGACACAAAAGTTAGACCGGCTGTTGCTAAAGATGGTGGGGATATCAAATTTATTTCTTTTGACAAAGGCATCGTAAAAGTTGAACTTAGAGGTAGTTGCTCAGGTTGTCCGAGTTCTTTAATGACACTTAAACAAGGAGTACAAAACTTATTGTGTCATTATGTTGAAGAAGTTAAGTCTGTAGAAGCAAGTTAATTAAATGAAAAAAGATATTCCATATAGAGATCAACTTATAGAACTATCTAAACTTTATAAGATACCAGAAATTAAATCTTACCTTAAATCAAAGAAACATCTAACTACTTCTCAAATAGAACTGATTTTATTGAAGAACAAGATACCTTTACCAGCACATAGTTATAACAGAAAAAAGATTGCTGAAATAAAGTTTAAAGAGCAAGTTGCTACGAATATAATATTAACTTTAGTTTTATTAGGTTTTATTACAAGCTTAATGGGTATCAGACCTTACATCAAGGTTGTTACAAATGAGATTAAATTTACACATATTGCTAAAGAATATAAATCTAATTTTAAATACGAAAATAAATTTCCTGAAAAATCAAATAAAACAAAAAATTTGAAACCGGATATTGAGGATGTAAGTTTAGATACAAAAATTACTTTAAATTTATTTGAAGATTTAAAGTATGATCTAAAGGGCATTAGATCTGGAGCGCTTGTAAAACCTATTTATTTATCAAAATTACCAAAGGATTTAAAAAAATTAAAAAGTACACAAAAGAAGAAAGATACTTTTATTAAGATTGTTATGCCTCTCATACTAGATGAAAACAATAAAATTTCGGAAAATAGGAAAAAACTTTTCAAAATTTTAGGAAAACAAAATAATTCAAGAGGCGAAAGAGTGTGGCTTAAAAGAAGATTTGAAGATTATGGAATAAAAAACGAAGATGTAACGGCACTTAAAATAAAAATGGATGTTATTCCTGTTTCAATAGCTATCGCTCAAGCGGCAAAGGAAAGTGGCTGGGGTACATCTAGATTTGCTCTAGAAGGCAATGCAATGTTTGGACAGTGGACCTGGGGTAAAAAGGGTATTTCACCTTTGAAGAGAGAAAAGAATAAAGATCATAAAATTTTAAAATTTCCTATTTTACGTTCATCAGTTAAAGCCTACATAAATAATTTAAATACACATAACGGTTACAGAGAATTTAGAGAAAAGAGAGCAGAGTTAAGAAGAAAAAATAAAAAAATATCTGGCGTAGTACTTGTAAAATATTTACAAAATTATGCAGCGACGGGATCAGAATATACAAAAGTTTTAGAGAAAATTATTGAGCAAAATCAGCTTACGGATTTTGACAATGCTGTTTTAATGCATTCCAGCCAATCTTCCACTCTAAGCTTGTAGTTTATAAGTCAGAGATAACAAATTGAATTCCAAGCCATCTCCATTCCCCGGTATCTTCTCTTAGAGAACAATTTATTCTCCCTCTTTCAGTTGTAAATTTTCCCTCTAAAAGTATGTCTAATTGATTATTATTAATAAATTTAATTTTTGATTTTCTCCACTTATCTTCTTCATTTGAATAACAAGTTATATTTTCAAAATTTGGACCATTTTCAAAAAAAGTTATACTAACATTGGGAGGATTATTTTTTGGATTTAAATATTTTTCTTCTGGGGTAATTTTTAAATATGGAAACGGAATTGTCTGTAGTATTGATTTAAATCTTTTTTCCTCCCCATATTTTTCATTGATGGGAAATCTTGGCAACTCAAACTTATCTTTTGTTTTGTCCATAACTCCTGAATGTTGGCCAAACGCATACTCAAATCCTAATTTTTTGACAATTTCTTTATAAGATTTTTTGTATTCACCAAAAGGATATGCAAAAAATTTTGTTTGATAGTTTAATTTTTCCTTAAAAATTTTTATAGAAGTTTTTAAGTCTTCTTCTATTTCATTATCGCTCCAATCTACCAAATATTCATGAGAGTGACTATGGTTTCCAATATGAACAAAATCAAACTGAGCAATTTCTTTTATTTGAGACCAACTCATGTATCCTCTTGATCCTACAGTTTCAGTATTGACAAATATTATAAAAGGTATTTTTTTTTCTTTTAAAATTGGCCAAGCATTTTCATAAAAAGAAGAAAATCCGTCATCTATAGTTAATAAGATTTTTCTCTCTAAACTCTGCTCATTAATTAAAGATTCAAATTGACTATGAGAAATAAATTTATATTTGTTTTTTTCTATAAAATTAATTTGAGATTTAAAGTCTTCTAATTTGATATTGGTTGATGGATATTTATTTTCTTCAAAACGATGATACATTATAGAAAGAATGCCATAATCTTCAATGCTTTTTGCTTCAGAATAAGAATTGTTTAGCGTGGATAAAAAAACTATAAATAAAGTAATGATAAAGGATTTTTTGATAATTAATTTCACAGGCAAAAATAATTCAATTGGTTTAAGAGTTAATAATAGTTTCTTTCTTAAAAAACTTCAAACCAATATAAGAAATAATGAATCATTTGTGAATAATATATTTGAATTTGTTAAAGAAAAAAAAGCCAATATTGATAAAAACTTTTCTATTATAGTAAATATTGGCCCGGGTAGTTTTTCAGGAATAAGGATTTCACTTGCTGTTGCAAAAGGCATCAAAATATCAAAAGGTGCTAAGCTCTATGGTTATAAGGATTCTGATTTAGCTGTATTTAACCTTAAAAATATTGAATTATTAATTCAAAAAAATTTAATAGAAAATAATTTGATTAAACCAGTATATTTAAGCTAAATTACCAATAATTTATAATGAATAAAATTGAAGAAAAGTGCAAAACAAAAGGTGTTAGATTGACCGATCAAAGAAGGTTGATCGCTAAAGTAATGAGCGAAGCAACCGACCATCCTGACGTTGATGAGCTACACAAAAGAGTCAGTAAGATTGACAAGAAAGTTAGTATCGCCACTGTGTACAGGACAGTTAAACTTTTTGAGGAATCAGGCATTCTTGAAAAGCATGATTTCAAAGGCGGGAAAGCAAGATATGAACAATCACCTGATACCCATCACGATCATCTGATAGACGTCAATAGCGGGGAGATAATAGAATTTGTAGATCAAGAAATTGAAAACTTACAAAATAAAATTGCCGAGAAATATGGTTATAAGTTAGTTGACCATAGACTAGAATTATACGGCAGCAAAATCAAAAAGAATTAATACATTGTCAAAAAAAATATTTATCAAAACTTTTGGTTGTCAAATGAACGAATATGATAGCCAACGTATTTCAAGTTTAGCTAAAAAAGTCGGTTATAATAAAACAGATAATATTAAAAATATAGATTGTTATGTTTTAAATACTTGCCATATAAGAGAAAAAGCAACTGAAAAAGTTTATCATGATATTGGCCGTCTAAAAAAAAATTATAGAAATAAAAAAAAACCTATAGTTTTAGTTACAGGTTGTGTTGCTCAAGCTGAAAATAATGAAATGTTAAAGAGGGAACCTTTTATAGATGCTGTAGTAGGACCCCAGTCTTACCACAATGTTCCTAAAATTTTATTAAAGCTTGATAAGAGAAAAGAGAAATTAAATTTTACAGATTTTGAAGTTGTGGAAAAGTTTGATGAACTGAATAAAATAAAAAACTTAAATTCAAAAGTATCTTCATATATAACCATTCAAGAAGGTTGTGATAAATTTTGTAATTTTTGCGTTGTTCCTTATACGAGAGGCCCTGAATATTCTAGATCACCAGAAGAAATTATTAAAGAAGCAAAAGATTTAATTTTAAACGGTACAAAAGAGCTTACGCTATTAGGTCAGAATGTTAATGCTTATTCTTATAATGAAAAGGAAAAAACTTTTAAATTTTCAAATTTAATTATGAGTTTGGAGAAACTGAAAAGATTAAAAAGAATTAGATATACAACTTCACACCCTATAGATATGACGAATGACTTAATTGACTGTTATAAGAATGTAAAAAAATTAATGCCATTTCTTCATTTACCAGTTCAAAGTGGTTCCAATAAAATTTTAAAAAGCATGAATCGCAAGCACAGTAGAGAAGAGTATTTATCGATAATTCATAATTTAAAAAGAGTGAGACCTAATATAAAATTTTCAAGTGATTTTATTGTTGGGTACCCAGGAGAAACAGAAAAAGATTTCTATGATACAATTTTGTTGGTAAAGGAAGTAAATTTTATTAATTCATTTTCATTTATTTATAATCCACGACCAGGTACACCAGCTTCTAATCTTGAAGAGGTTAATAGAGAAACACAAATGAAAAGATTGACAGAACTACAAAATTTACTTGCAGGTATACAAATAGAATCAAATAAAAATGAAATTGGAAAATTAACCGAAGTTTTGATTGAAAATAAAATGAAAAATCAGACAAAATATTTTGGTAGAAATGAAAATTTAACACCCGTTGTTATAAACAATGCTAGCGAAAAGGATGTTGGAAAAATAATTAGTGTTAGAATTAAGGATTGTAATAGGAACACTCTATTTGGTGTTAAAGAAAATATGGAAAGAGAAGCAGCGGCTTAATGCAAGAGGCAAAAAATCTTAGTAAGGAAATTTCCATAAAAAAAATTGATAATGAAACTGTAAATGTCAAAATATTTAACAACAATATTTTGATGGCAGTTGTTGGAGAGTTTAATAAAAATCTTACCGAAATAGAAAAACTTACCAGTACAAAGCTTTTTTTTAGAGGAAATTCGATAACTGCTAAAGGAAATAAAAATTCAATATCAAATGTTTCAAATTCATTGATGTTTTTAGTTAATAAATTTCTTGTTACCAATTCTATAGAAAATAATGATATAATTTATTCTATTAAACATGGAGTATCTGACTTGGAAGATAAAAATAAAAATAATGTAAGGTCAATAGACCAAGTTATTAAAACACCTAGAAGGTCAATAATTCCAAGATCAAAAAAACAATCGGATTATCTAAAAGCTTTACAAAATGACGATATAATTATGTCATTAGGTCCAGCCGGAACAGGAAAAAGTTATTTGGCAGTTTCAGTAGCGGTTACCATGTTAATAGAAAAAAAAATTGATAGAGTAATATTATCGAGACCAGCAGTCGAAGCTGGTGAAAGATTAGGTTTTTTACCAGGTGATATGAAAGAAAAAGTCGATCCTTATCTAAGACCTTTGTATGATGCGTTGTATGATCTTTTTGGTTACGAAAAAATTCAGAGAAAAATAGAAACAGGAGAAATAGAAATTGCACCATTAGCATTTATGCGCGGTAGGACTTTAAAAAATTCTTTTGCTATTCTTGATGAAGCACAAAACGCTACTTCAACACAAATTAAAATGTTTTTGACTAGGATTGGAGAAAATTCAAAATTAGTTGTAAACGGAGATCCATCTCAAGTTGATTTAATTAATAAAAGTCATTCTGGATTAATAAAATCAAAAGAAATCTTGAAAAATTTAAAAGAAATAAAAATTATAGAATTTGATCACAAAGATGTAGTTAGACACCCGCTCGTATCAAAAATTATTCAAGCATATCAAAAAAATATTAATGATCAAAATTGATGTTTTTGTCAGGGACAAAAACTGGAAAAAGTATATTCCTAATCCAGAAAAATATTTAAATAAAAAAGCAAAATTAATAAATTTTAAAAAAGAATTTAAAAAAGCAAAAAATGTTAATTTTTCAATTTTGCTAACAGGAAATAAAGAAATAAAATTTTTAAATAAGAAATTTAGAAAAAAAAATAAAATAACAGACGTTCTTTCATTTCCTTATTATTCGTTAAATGAAAGAAGAAAGAATTTAAAAAACAAAACAAATATATATCTTGGCGATATAGCTTTAAATTTTTATAAAATAAATAGAATAAAAAAAAACTTTAAAAAAGAATTTAACAAATTATGGATTCATGGATTTCTGCATCTGCTTGGTTATAAGCACGATAAAAACAAAGATTTTTATGAAATGAAAAAATTAGAAGATAAAATATTTAAACAAATTAAATGTTAAAATTTTTTAATAAAAGATATTTTATTCTATTCGTATTTCCATTTATTTTGGGGGGAATTACTGTTCTGGGTTTTAGACCATTTAATCTTTTCATCTTTAATGCAATATCAGTTTCTTTACTATTTTATTTAATTTTTTATATAAAAAAAAAAACTCAAAGTCTTTATAGAAAAAAACCTTTTCTAAAAAATTTGTTTTTTCTAGGTACTTCTTATGGATTTGGTTTTTTCCTCTTCGGATTTTATTGGATTGCTTATTCTTTAACTTTTGATGATTCATTTAAATTTTTAATTCCATTTAGTTTAATATTGATTCCATTATTTTTATCTTTATTTTTTTCAATACCCATAGTTCTTGTTGGATACTTTGTTGATTTAAAAATATCTTCTATAATTTTAATTAGTTTACTATTATCTATTTTTGATTTTCTTAGAAGTTTTATTCTTACAGGATTTCCTTGGAACCTTTGGGCATATAGTTTCTCTTGGTCACAAGAAAGTTTACAAATATTATCTATAATTGGAATCTTTTCTTTCAACCTTCTGCTCATAACTCTATTTTTTTTACCAGCTGTTTTATTTTTTAGAGGAAAATTTAAATATTTTTTTACAATTTTTTTTATAATTTTGGCTTTTATTAATTATTTTTATGGTTCATATAAAATCAATTCAGAATCAAAAGATTATGTAGAAAAAAAAGTTAATTTCAAAATTGTTTCTGCGGGAACTAATTTGTCAGAATTTAAAAATCCAAATCTTGTTGTTAAAAAATTGATTACATTTAGTGAACCCAACAAAGATCAGGAGACAATTTTTGTTTGGCCTGAAGGGGTAATTTTAGATGTAAATTTTGAAAAATTAGAAGAAATTAAAAAATTGTTTAGAGAAAACTTTTCTAAAAAACATATGATTATATTAGGTGCTAATACTAATAAGACTGACAACCAAAGTGAAAACTTTTACAACAGCTTAATTATTGTAGATAGAGATCTAAACATTATTGACCAGTATGATAAAAAAAAATTAGTTCCGTTTGGAGAATTTTTACCGTTTGAAAAAATTCTTAATAGAATTGGGATCAAAAAGATTACACCTGGTTATTCTTCTTTCTCTAAAGGAAAAAGTAACCCTATTATTTCCCTAAAATTTAATAATAAAAATATAAACTTATTACCTCTAATTTGTTATGAGATTATTTTTCCTGATTTATTAGAGAATAAAAAAAACAAATTTGATTTTGTTATAAATATTTCAGAGGATGCTTGGTTTGGAGACAGTATAGGTCCTCAACAACATTTTACAAAAGCAGTTTTTAGATCAATTGAATCAGAAACTTTTACGGTAAGATCTGCAAATAAAGGAATTAGTGCGTTTATTAGCCCTAATGGAAAAATTTTAAAAAGTTTAAAACCTAACGAGTTTGGCAATATTGAGTTGGATTTACCGATTTTAAAATCAGAAAAAAATACAACCAAAAAAAGTTTGATATTTTCTTTACTTTTAATTACATATGTTGTTACTTTTTTTGTATTACGAAAACTTAAACTTTAATGAAATCAAAAGACTATTTATTTACAAGTGAATCAGTTTCCGAAGGTCATCCTGACAAGGTATGTGATCGTATTTCTGATATGGTCGTTGATACTTTTCTTTCGAAAGATCCTCTCTCAAGAGTAGCATGTGAAACTTTAACAACTACTAACAAAGTTATCTTAGCAGGTGAGGTAAGAGGTCCTGAGGTAAAAAAAGATGACTTAATCCAACAAGTCCGAAGTTGCATAAAAGATATTGGTTACGAACAAAAAGGTTTTCATTGGAAAAATTGTAGCATAGATGTTCATCTGCACGCTCAATCTTCAGATATAGCTATGGGAGTTGACTCCAAAGGAAATAAAGATGAAGGAGCCGGAGATCAAGGCATAATGTTTGGCTACGCTTGCAATGAAACAGATGTTTTAATGCCTGCACCAATTTATTTTTCACACAAAATTTTAGAACTTATGGCTTTAGATAGAAAAAAAGGAATAACTAAAAATTTAGAACCAGATTCAAAAAGTCAAGTTACAATGCAGTATGAGAATGGTAAACCAGTAAAAGTTAAATCCATTGTAATTTCTACCCAACACTCACCCAAAGTTGATCAAGCCCAAGTAAAAGAAATTGTTAGACCTTATTTGGAAAAATCTATTCCAAAACAATTACTATCTGGTTTAAAAGACGAAGAATTTTATGTTAATCCAACTGGTCAATTTATTATTGGTGGACCTGATGGTGATAGTGGTCTTACAGGAAGAAAAATTATAGTTGATACATATGGAGGAGCAGCTCCTCATGGAGGAGGAGCTTTTTCTGGAAAAGATCCAAGCAAGGTAGATAGATCAGCAGCTTATGCAGCAAGATATGTTGCAAAAAATGTGGTGGCATCAAAGATTGCAGATAAATGCTTAATCCAACTTGCTTATGCTATCGGGGTTTCAAAACCTCTATCAATTTACGTAAATCTTTTCGATGGAGACGAAAAAAAATCTAAACATGTTGAAAAGTTAATCAAAGATAATTTTGATTTAAGTCCTAGAGGGATAAGAGAAATGTTGTCGTTAAACAAACCTATTTACGAATGCACTGCTGCCTATGGTCATTTTGGTAGAAAACCAGGATCAGATGGCTCTTTTTCTTGGGAAAAAACCGATAAAACAGGTATTTTTAAAAAGTAATTCTTGAAAAAATACGAAATATAAATTAAACATAAATCAAGTTACCTGGAAGGACGAAATGGGCTTTTGCCCATTTTTTTTTAGGAGCGAGTATTATGTTAAATAGAGGTTTAGACAAACAAGAACTATTAAGAATTGTTGATTCTGTAGCAAACGAAAAATCAATTGATAAAGAGTTGATATTGAGCTCTATGGAGTCAGCTATTCAAAAGGCTGCCTATAGTAAATTTGGCTTTGATAATGAAATTGAAGCAACAATTGATAGGGATAAAGGCAGTATTAAAATTCAAAAAGTACTTCAAATTGTTGAAAAAGTAGAAGACACCGCAAGAGAGATATCTTTAAAAGACGCAAGTTTGTTGGATAAAAAAAACAAAAATTTAAAAGTCGGAGACAAAATATACGAAGAATTACCCCAAGTTGATTTTGGAAGGATAGCGGCACAAAGTGCAAAACAAGTTATATCTCAAAGAGTAAAAGAAGCTGAAAAGACCAGACAGTATAATGACTTTATAGAGAAACAGGGGCATATTTTAAGCGGAATAATAAAAAGATTGGAATATGGTAACGTCATAGTGGACCTGGGTAAGGCAGAAGGAATTGTTAGAAAAGAAGAATTAATTCAAAGGGAAATTTTAAAAAATGGAGATAGAATAAAAGCTTATTGTTACGAAGTTAAAAGGGATAATAAAGGACATCAGATTTTTCTATCTCGTGCCCATCCTCAATTTTTATCTAGATTGTTTTTTCAAGAAGTTCCCGAAATTTATGAAGGTGTAATAGAAATAAAGGCTGTTTCAAGAGATCCCGGAAGTAGAGCTAAAATTTGTGTACATTCAAAGGATTCATCTTTGGATCCGGTTGGCGCATGCGTAGGTATGAGAGGTAGTAGAGTTCAAACTATAGTAAACGAACTTCACGGAGAAAAAATAGACATTATTAAATGGACAGAAGATTTGCCAACTCTTGTTGCTGAATCCTTATCACCAGCAGAAATACAAAAAGTTTTAATAGATGAACAAAATAAAAGAATAGATGTGATTTTAACAGAAGAAAATTTAAGTAAGGCGATAGGAAGAAGAGGACAAAATGTTAGATTGGCATCCAAATTAATTAATTATGAAATAGATATTTTAACGGATAAAGAAGACTCAGAAAGAAGACAAGCTGAATTTAAAGAAAGAAGTCAAAATTTTATTAAAAATTTAGAGGTTGACGAAACTCTGGGTCAGCTTTTAGTGTCAGAAAATTTACAAAGTATAGATGAAATTGCGCAGTCAAAAACTGAAGATATTTCTAAAATAGAGGGCATAGAAGATTCTACAGCAGAAGAATTAATCTCGAGAGCAAAAGAATATTTAGAGAAAGAAAAAGTTGAGATATCAAAAAAATTAAAAGAATTAGGAGTAGAAGATTCTCTAATCAATTTAAAAGGAATGACACAAGGCATGCTCGTAGTTTTAGGAGAACAAAATATAAAAAAATTAAAAGACTTCGCTGAATTATCGTCAGATGAATTAATTGGTGGAATGGATGAAATTAAAGGCAAACGTATAAAAATAAATGGTTATCTAGAGGAATTTGCCTTGACCAGAGAGGAAGCGGATAATTTGATAATGGACGCAAGAAAGATTGTATTTGAAAATTAATATGGAAAAAAATAAAAATAAAAAAAAAACATTAACTATTTCCACATCTTTCAATAAAAAAAAGGTGAATGAAACTCCATATCAAAAACCTGAAAAAAAAGTCTTTTTTCCAGATAAAAGGAAGATTGGAAAACCTATTTCCAAGAGTAAAAAATTTTTTAATCAATCTTCTAACAACAAAGGTAGTTTAAACAGAAAGAATTTTGCTAGAAAATTTGCTGAACAACAAGCTACAAAAAGATTTATTCATCCTGAAGAAAAAAAGTTTGATAAAAATAAAACAAAAAATTTGAAACCAGATGGCGTTAGAAGAGAACATAAATTAACTATTTCCCGAGCAATGGATGTTGAGGAATTTGAGATAAAACAAAGGAGTTTAGCATCAGTAAAAAGAGCCAGACTGAAAGAGAAAAAAAATTTAAAAACAGAAGATCAAGCAAGAAAAGATTTTAAAAAAGTTATAAGAGACGTAAAGATTCCAAATCAAATTACAATACAAGAATTATCTAATAGAATGGCTGAGCAGTCTAGCAGTGTAATAAAATTTCTTTTAAATATGGGAGTTAAGGCTACAATTAATCACTCTATTGATAAGGATACATCGGAATATATCGTTAAGGAATTTGGTCATAATGCGGTAATAGAACAAACTCCTACAGTGAGTCCGGAGAAAAAAGAAGACTTGAACGAATCAAATCTTCAACCAAGACCACCAATTGTCACAATCATGGGTCACGTTGATCATGGTAAGACTTCTTTATTAGATGCTTTGAGAAGCACAAATGTTGTTTCAGGTGAACACGGAGGAATCACACAACACATAGGTGCCTATCAAGTTAATAGTGATAATAAAAAATTAATTACATTCATAGATACCCCTGGCCATGCCGCATTTACAGAAATGAGAGCAAGAGGATCAAAAATAACTGACATAGTAATTTTAGTAATAGCAGCAGATGACGGTGTTAAACCACAAACGGTTGAAGCCATACAACATGCCAAAGCAGCAAAAGTACCAATAATAGTTGCTATTAACAAATCTGATTTGCCTAACTCTAAAATAGGAAAAATAAAAGATGAACTAATGAGATATGAATTGGTAGCAGAAAGTTTAGGTGGTGAAACATTGTTTGTAGAAGTTTCAGCTAAAAATAAAACTAATTTAGATAAATTAAAGGAAAGTATTCTATTACAATCTGAAATCTTAGATTTAAAAGCACCTGAAGATGGAAATGCAAGAGGTGTAGTTTTGGAGGCAAAAATAGATAAAGGAAAAGGACCCGTGTCTACAATTTTAATTATGGGTGGAAAACTGAAAAAAGGAAATTATTTTGTTTGTGGAAATACTTGGGGAAAAATTAGAGCGATGATAGACTTTAATGGAAAAGCTGTTGATGAGGTTAATCCTTCTTCTCCTGTTGAGATATTGGGAATGAACGAATCCGCAAATGCTGGAGATGAATTTTCAGTGGTTAATACGGAAGAAGAAGCAAAAAATATTAATTCTTTCAGAAAAACAGGAAGCAAGGAAAAAAACGTATTAGTTTCACAAGACAAAACAAATATTTTTGACAATCAGAGCACCAAGAAAGAATTAAACATAATTTTAAAATCTGACGTACAAGGATCTAGCGAAGCTCTTAAAAATGCAATTAACAAAATTGAACACTCAGAAGTTAAACCGAAAATAATTTTATCAGACATAGGAATGATTAATGAAACAGATGTATCTTTAGCCAAAGCATCAAATGCTGTTGTAATCGGATTTAATATTAAACCAAATCGAGAAGCAAAAAATTCGGCAGAACAACAAAAAATAAGAATAGAATTTTTTAATATAATTTATAAAGCAATTGAGTTTGTTGAAAAATCTCTATCAGGTTTGTTGGAACCTGAAAAGAAAGAAACAATACAAGGTACGGCTGAAGTTTTACAAATTTTTAAACTTTCTAAATCTGGAAAAGTGGCTGGATCTAAAGTTATTGAGGGTGAAATCAAAAGTACTTCTAAAGCAAGAATTATTCGTGATGGTGCTGTTATTCATGATGGTAATATATCCAGCATCTTTAGAGAAAAAAATGCTGTTAAAGAAGTGAAAAATGGTCTTGAATGTGGAATATCTTTTAAAAATTATGCAGATTTTAAAATCAAAGATAAGATAGAAGCATATAAAATTGATATAATACAAAGAGAGATAAAATGAATAGAAAATCTAATACTGGTAGTGTAAATCACAGACATTTAAGAGTGGGAGAGCTAGTTAAACAAAATTTAGGACAAATTTTTTTGAGAAATGAAGCTAAAATACCATCATTAAACACAAAATTAGTTACTGTTACAGAGGTTAGAATGAGTTCAGATTTAAAGTCTGCAAGAGCGTATGTTATTCCACTAGGGGGCAAAGAGACTGAAAAAACAGTAAATACCTTGACGGAGTTTTCCCATCTTGTTAGAAAAGCCTTGTCAAAGAAGTTAGATATTAAGTTTCTTCCCAAGTTACACTTTGTTGGAGACGATTCATTTGATTATGCTGAAAGAATTGAGAAATTGATAAAAGAAAATAGTAAATAGATGAAATTAAAAAAAGATATAGCCGAATCTCTTGCGTTGCACAAAAAAGACGTAGGTTCAACTGCTGTTCAAATTGCACTTTTAAGTGAAAAAATTAATAAGCTTTCAGAGCATTTTAAAAATTTTAAAAAAGACAAACATTCTGCAAGAGGTCTTACGAAATCGGTTAATCAGAGAAAGAGGCTTTTAGATTATTTGAGCAAGAACGATCCAAAAAGCTATAACGATATTTTAAAAAAACTTAATTTAAGAAAATAAATGTTTAAACAATTTAAAGAAGAAATAGATTTTGGTGGAAAAAAAGTTATTTTGGAAACTGGAAAAA
>MDTB01168298.1_pt1 | contig 13841 bp, 7 predicted proteins | sample 811161 | NCBI WGS metagenome assembly MDTB01 (sample SAMN05326650, study PRJNA326480) | marine metagenome | isolation source: seawater | place: Mediterranean Sea | collected 2009
CCTAGTATTATAGTATAAAAAATTAATATGGCTATAAATGTAAACACTGTATATCAAACAGTGTTGACAATATTAAACAAAGAGCAAAGGGGGTATATGACTCCTGATGAATTTAATAATGTTGCAACACAGGTACAATTAGAAATATTTGAAAAATATTTTGAAGATTTAAATCAACAAATACGAGTACCTCAAACTGATATGAATTATTCAGATAGAGTTGAAAATATAGATGAAAAAATAGCTGTATTTAAAACATTTGGAAATGCTATTTATAATGCTGCAGCAGTAACTACAGATAAATATTTTACTTTACCAAATACCGATGCATATGGGAAATCAGTTACTCTATATCGTATAGGTGAAGTTACTTATAAAAACGAAGTGCTTGTTCAAAGACTTCAAAGAAACGACTTTTATACTTCTGAAAAGTCTAAATTAACAAAAGCCACAGAAACTTTTCCAACTTATTTATTTGAGAATAATTATTTATTTGTTAAACCAACTACTATACAGAGCGATATTGAGGTAGAATATGTTCGCAAACCAGTAGATGTAGTTTGGGGTTTTACTGTAGGATCTCTTGGCCAATATGTTTATAATACCGCTGTTTTTAATGCAGCAACAAATACAGGTTCACAAGATTTTGAATTAGATATAAGCGAACAAACTGAAGTTATTCTAAGAATATTAATGTATTCTGGTATAATAATTAAAGATCCTCAAATTATTCAAGCAGCAGCACAGCAAGTTCAAATGGATGAAATAAATAAAAAATCATAAAATATGGCTAGCCCAGACGGTGGATTAATCCAAGAAACTAATTCGCAATATTACGCAGGTGTACAAAGTTTTGTAGCAGATGGCACTACTAATATATATACAACTACATTTAATACTGATTTAGTTTTAGGTAATTATGATCCCAATACTGTTGATTATGCTAAAAATAATTTTAAATTATATACTAGTCCTGATGGTATGCCAGGTACATTTACTGAGTATACATCAGCTTATACCGTTGTAAATAATGTAATTACAATTACAGCAGTACCAGCTCAATATACAAATATTGTAGTTCAACTTAAAATATTAACAGGTGGTTATTATGGTAACAATGATGCGTATGGAAATGTTGTAGAAGAAAATTATGGAGGTTACGGATTTGTAAAAGTTTCAGATTTAGTAACAAACTTTTTAGTAGGGTACGTAGGTACAGGAAAATTAATAGAAAAAGTTAAACGCACTGATATTATATTTCACGTAAAGAGAGCATTACAAGAGTTTAGCTATGATACTCTACAAAGTATTCATTCTCAAGAAGCTACAATACCTGATAACTTATCTTTACCTTTACCTCAAGACTATGTTAATTATGTAAAATTTTCATGGGTAGATAGACTTGGAGTTAAACATATTATATACCCTACAACATTAACTTATAATCCTTACAGTTTATTACCACAAGATTGGCAAGCAATACCAATACAAGACAATTTTGAAAATGGTTTAAACACAACTTCTATAACTGAAGAAAGATGGGCCAGTGCTAATGATAGGTTAATAACAGGTAATATTGATGTAAATAATATTAATTCTGGAGTATATCCTGGTTCTTTTTATGGTTATGGATATGAAGGTTTTTTAGGAGAAAGATATGGACTTAATCCAGAAACAACACAAAAAAACGGGTGGTTTACTATGAATTACCGAGAAGGAAAAGTATCTTTTTCTAGTAACTTAAGAGATCAACTTATAATATTTGAATATATTTCTGATGGTTTAGCATACGATATAGACTCTAGAGTTCCTAAATTAGCTGAAGATGCAGTGTATGCTTATATCAATCACGCAGTACTTGCTAGTAAAAAAAATACACCAGAATATATTGTTAGAAGATACCGTGATGAAAAAAGTGCTAAATTAAGAAATGCAAAAATTAGATTATCTAATATTAAACTAGATGAAATTGTACAAGTAATGCGCAATAAATCTAAATGGATTAAAAATTAAATAAATGCCTGAGGTTAAAAATGCTTTTATAAAGTCAAAAATGAACCTTGACCTTGACGCAAGATTAATACCGCGTGGGGAATATAGAGAAGGTAGTAATATTCAAGTAAGTAAATCAGAAAGTGCAGATGTTGGAGCTTTAGAAAATGTTTTAGGTAATCAATTATTAGCAGATTTTAATGTATTAACAAGTACATCGGCAAACACCCTACAAATAATAGGTCAATTTACTAATACTAATGACGATACTATATATATATTTTTAACTGATTATGCTGATCCAAATTATTTAACAGATATTACTTTTAGTTCTACTGCACAAAATTATATATATTCATATAATGTAGCTACCGCTGCATCTACAATTTTAGTTTCTGGTAGCTTTTTAAATTTTTCAACTACAAATCTAATTACCGGTGTAAATTTAATTGAAGAATTATTATTTTTTACTGATAACAGAAATCAACCTCGTAAAATAAATGTAAGACTTGCAACTGAAAATGTTAATTATTATACAAATGAAGATCAAATTTCTGTTGCAAAATATGCACCATACCAACCTATAAATTTATATAAACAAACTACAACAACTGATTTATCTGGATATGAAACTACAATGTACGATGTTGTTAGCCCAACTTTAGCTGATAACACTACACAAAATCCTTATTTTCAAGGAACACCAAACCCTTATAATTCAACATACCCGGGAGATCCAGATTACTTAGAAGATAAATTTGTAAGATTTAGTTATAGGTTTAGATTTGATGATAACGAATATTCTCTTTTTGCCCCTTTTACACAAGCAGCTTATATTCCTAAACAAGATGGTTTCTTCTTAGATGGCGATGAAGATAAAGCTTATAGAAGTACTATAGTTGAATATATGGAAAATAAAGTTAATGAAATTAAATTACAAATTCCATTACCTTTAGATAATAGTAATAACCCGGTTACTGGTAATAATCTTTTTTCTTATTTTAAAATAAAAGAAATAGATATCTTATATAAAGAAGATGAATCTCAAAACGTTCAAGTATTAAATACAATAGAACAATCTGATTTTGGGACTGCAAGTACTATTGAGTTTACTTACCAGGCTACTAAACCTTATAAAACATTACCTGAAGCTGAAATAATAAGAGTGTATGATAAAGTACCAGTAAGAGCTTTATCACAAGAAATAATTTCTAATAGAGTAGTTTACGGAAATTTTCAAGATAAGCACACACCTCCTACAAACTTAAATTACAATGTAGGTGTAAGCCAAAAATCAACATTTGCATTGCCTTCTCCAGCAAATCCAACAGGCTATACAGGTATTACAGAATATCCTAATAGCACTGTTAAACAAAATAGAAATTATCAAGCTGGTGTTGTTTTAAGTGATAGATATGGTAGATCTTCAACAGTAATACTTTCTAATAGCCAAATACAAAATGTAATTGGTAACGACGCATTTGATGCTGCTACAATATATCACAACTATAGAACAAGTACTGAATCGTCCTCATTGCCTATTTCTACTTTAAGTGGAGATTCAATTAAATTACTATTTAATGACCAAATTACAAGTAATCGTACACTAAGTTCAGGCGCTCCGGGTTTATATAATGGCGACGCGGGAAGTACAAGTTATAATCCTTTAGGTTGGTATTCTTTTAAAGTTGTTATTAAACAAACTGAACAAGAATATTATAATGTTTACTTGCCAAGTATTATGCAAAACTATCCTAATGGAGTTACTGCGGATGATCCAGCAGGCACGGTAGGGTTTATTACATTGATAAATGATAATATAAATAAAATTCCTAGAGATTTAGTTGAAGTAGGACCTGATCAAAAACAATTTAGAAGTAGTGTTGAAATATTTGGAAGAGTAACGCCAGAGTTTACAAGCACTACAGCACCGTCGTATAATCAAGCTTTTTATCCTAACACTTCAACTGTCACAAGTATACCTAATACTGTAATAGCTATTGCAGATCAATCAGATATGTTTGGTACTGCTGCATCGGGTATATCAGACTTATATGAAACAAAAAGTAATCCTTTAGTAGCTAGATTTTCTCAAATTACAGGAAATTTAATAGGTGGTTCGGGTGCTTCAGGTACATATACATATAAATTAGGAGTGTTTGAAACAACACCGGTTGAATCATTGTTAAATATATATTTTGAAACTTCTACTACAGGATTAATTTCTTCATTAAACAACGCAATATTAACAGGTAATACAGGACTAGCTACAGGCCTTTTTAATTATACCTTTTCTTTAAATGAGGGCATGGCTTTAAGCTCAACACAAACCATTGTTGCTAATCAATTTGCAGTACAATCAGCAGCTTCTGCAGCTAATAATGATAGTCCAGTACAAACTTCTAATTTAAGTATTGTTAATATTACAAATGGCAATAATGAAATAATACAAGAAGGAGATAATGGGCCATATTTTATTATGACAAAAAGTAATAATAACGGTCAAGCTTTAGATAAAAATGATCCTGCAACATACGATAATTATACACTTAAAACCGCTAAACTTTTTTATTACGGTCCGAATTCAAATGTAATTGATCAATACACCTTTACTTATAATAATGATGGAACTACTTTAACATCAACAGGTTCATTACAAAATGTAGCCCCTACCATAAGCCCCAAACCTTCAACTATTTCTACACAAGTTGGAACAACAACTCTTAATGCATCAAATAGTTTATTCAGTGCTGTAAATGGAAGTGCAGATACTTCATCAGTAAGCGGTGCAGGAATTACAGTAAATAAACAAGATTTAGAATTTAGTATAACTTCTCAGCCAGCAGGAAACCAATTTAGCATTGATAGTGTAACAGGTGAAATAACTGTAACAGGTACGCCTGCAGGGCTTAATAATTTAACAATACAAGTAAAAGATGCAGGTGAATTAACTGATTCATTTACTACTGATGTTATCTTTGGTAATGCAGCGGTAAATTCAGGATGGGGAAGAGGCGTAAATGTAGCCCAAGCATCTTTAAAGTCAGCTGGTGGTTCGTCATTAGCAGTATATTGGACAAGTGATGCAACTAATTCAGTTAATACCGGGGCTAGTGTTACACCTATTTTAGATAGGACCATGAATGCTTATGCAGGCACTGGTAATAACACTTTAGTTTTAAGCAGTACTTTACCTACTTCTGGCAATTATATTGAAACTAAAACTATTTCTACATCTAGTGGAGGTATAACATACGAATATGCTAATAGTAATTATAACGCTATTGGCAGTGCATTAACGGCTACTCCGCAAAGTGACGGCGGGCTTACTAGGGGTACAGGCTATGTGCTTGTAGATATATCAATAGATAATGATGCGGTTTCTGAAACTTATACTCAAACTCTACAAGACGTAGATTTAATGAGAGTGCAATTTCCTATAACTTTACAATACAGGCCTGCTGGGGCAGCTGCAGACGCGTGGGAAATAGCAAAAGATATAGAAGGTAATGAAATTAGATGGGGAAGTACCACACAAAATCGATATGCAGATTATACTATTTATCCTATAAATCAAAACGAAGGCCTTTCTTTTGAGGGTCGTTTAAAAGATGCAACAACAGGTGATGCAGGATTTAGTTCTTATATAAACAATCCTAGCTCTACTAATAGTTCAAATCAAAGTGATTATCTTCAATTAAACATTGACACAATGTCTATGCACAACCAAGATGTTTTATCGACTCAAGGTAAAAAAATATTTTGTATAGGTGCAGCAGCGACAAAAAATAATGTAAAAGTTTATTCTGACGAAGTAGATCGTTTTGGGGATTATAGATTAATAATACGTTATCCTTACGGAAGAAGTAATGAAAGTTTTAATCCTGGCCCTATTGTACCTGGTTGGCCAGATAGCGTATTGTCTGGAGGACAGTTACCTTCTAATACATATGCTAATGGATCATATTTTATATATAATGTAGATTGGGGTGATATGTATTATCCATACACTCGAACTAATACTAGCATTACTTCTTATGCATATCAAGTTACTACAGCTGGAGCAAATACAGCAAAAGCAGCAAGTGCTTTAGCAGTTGGTACAGGAGGAAAAGTTACAGTTTGGGCAAGAGAACCTTTTTTACAATATATAACACAATTCTATACAGATCAAGCATTAACTAATATATGGAACCCACCTAGCTGGAGTGCGAGCACCTCTTGGAGAGGATATAATATTTTAGCTGGTCAAGACTTTTATCCACAATTTGATGGAACACAAACGTCAAATGTATCACAATCAGGTACAAATGTATTACAACAAGGTTATGGTAATGTAGGTGCTTTAACACCTTTTAGAATATGGTCTGCTAATTTTGATTCAAATGGTTTAAAATTAAAAGGCACAGCTGTACCATCTCAAATTGATCCTTAGTAATTTAAATTATAAATAAGTGATTATAAAATAAATGAGTGCAATAGTAGAAGTAAGATATTTTAACAGCTTTGTTTTAAAAAAAGTAGTTGACTCGGGTAATACACCTGTTTGGAATGGATCATATGGTATACCAAATTATAATCCAGGAGAAACTGGTGTAAGTTCTTATGGTACTATAACACCTCAAACTAATAATGAAACGCGAAACTGGATGATTGAAGAATCGCGTATACGAGGTGGGTATAATAACACTAGTACAACATTTGGACCAAGAGCTTATTTAGTTGAAGAAGAGCCAAGTGCTAGATTTAGAGGCCATGCATTAATATATTCTGGAATTTTTAATTCAACAACTGGTATTAATGAAAGTAATGTGTTTAGCGTAGGAGAAGATATAACCAAAAGCTTAGATCCAGCTAAAGGGACAATACAGAAATTATACGCAGAAGATTATTATTTAAATATATTCCAAGAAGATAAAGTAAGTCGTGCACCTATTAATAAAAATATAATCTATAGTGCTGAAGGTAATCCAACAGTAACAACTAGTAATATGGTTATAGGAGAACCTCAAGCATATTTAGGAGAATTTGGTATTAGTCGTAATCCAGAAAGCTTTGCAAAATATGGATTTAGAAAATACTTTACAGACAAAGACCGTAATGCGGTTATGAGATTGTCAAGAGACGGACTAGAAGAAATACAAAGGTATGGTATGTATGACTTTTTTAGAGATAAATTAAGTGCACTTGATAGTCAATATGGTTTAGGTAAAGCTTTTGGTATGTGGGATATACACTCCAAACAATATGTTCTTTCTTTACAACCTAATCAACCTTACACAGTCAGTCCAACTGGTGAAAACATTACTGCTGAATACTATACCACATCTTTTGATGAACAAGTAAAAGGTTGGACTAGTTTTTATAGTTATGAACCAGCAATGGGTACAAGTTTAAAAAACATTTTTTATACTTTTAATAACGGAACTACATCAACTAAACAAGCGCAACTATATAGACACAACAGTGAGTCTGTTGATAGAGCTAATTTTTATGGGGTACAATATAAAGCTAGTATAAAATTTATATTTAATCCAGAAGTAAGTGCTTCTAAAGTTTTTAGAACTATTAATTATGAAGGAAGTAATGGTTGGCAAGTAGACAGTGTAGTATCAGATAAAACAGGTATTGGTTCAATTGATACAGGATGGGAAACTACTTCAACAGGTCAGAACTTTGATAAATCAGATACTAATGATAGTACAGCTTTAATATATAGTTATAATGAAGGAGCATATGATAATTTTGGTAACCAATTTCCAACACTTATGACTCCTCCAATAAACAGAGCAGGGTTTGATAGAAAAGAAAATAAGTATTTTGCAAATATAGTAAACAATAGCCCAGCAACAGCTGGTGAAGTTAGGTTTGGTGATCAAATGACAGGTATAAAAGGTTATTTTACTACTGTTAAAATATCTACAGACACAAACACAGATCCAGGAGGTATGAAAGAAATATTTGCTGTATCTTCACAATATAACATATCATCATATTAAATGAATTTACAGACAAAACAACAATTAAATATAATACATAATAATGGTAAAATAGTAGACACTAAAGACGTTATACCAATTACTCACGAGTTTGCAGATCAAATATATATGCGGAAGATGGTTATGTCTAAAGGACAAGTAGTTGTAGGAGCAGAACATAAACATGAGCATGTATGGTTTCTATTAAAAGGTAGAGTATCAATTAGAGAAAACAATGAGATTATTACACATATAGCACCTTGTTATACGATATCAAAACCTGGTGCACAACGAATAATTTTAGCTCATGAAGAATCTATTTTTATTAATATACATAAAAATCCAGATAACACAAAAGATATTAAAGAATTAGAAAATCAAATAGTAAACTTATGAGTTTTATAATATTGGGAGCGGCAGCTATTGGAGGGCTAGGAACAGTAGGCGCTAGTGCGATAGCGGCTAACCAACAAAAACAACAAGCTAAAGGAGCTAGAAACGAAGCAAATGCTTTAAAGAATCAAATTAAACTTTTAGAAGAAGAAAGGAATAAAACAATACCTGTTATTAATCCGTATGAAAATGCAGAAGATTTAAGTTTTATGATTGAAAATTTTTCAGATCAATTTTCTAATCCTTTTGAAAATCTAGGTGTTGCAACTAAAGCGGCTGAATTACAAATACAAGAAACAGATAAAGCTTTAGCTAATACCTTAGATTTGCTAGCGTCTACTGGGGCCAGCGCGGGTGGTGCAACAGCATTAGCTAGGGCTGCTGCTGAATCAAAAAAGAGTGTATCTGCTACAATAGAACAACAAGAAGCGCAAAATGAAATATTAAGAGCTAAAGGAGAATCTCAACTTCAAGCTAATCAAATTTCAGAACAAGTAAGAGTACAATCTGCTTTATTTGGTGAAGCAACAAGACAACAACAATTAGATGCAGAAGGTAAATTATTTGTATATAGAGAAAAAGATAATCGTATGATGGAACAATTAGATCGTAAGCAAGCACAACTTACTGGACAACAACAACGGCAACAAAGTGCAAGTAATAATGCTGTAAATATTATGGGCCAAGGTATTAGTGCAGGAGCTCAGGTTTTTAGTTCAGGAATTAATGCATACGCTTCTAATAATAATCAAACACAGCAAGGAAGTTTATCATCGAATCAAGATTATTATACCCGAACGTTCCAAAATATGGCAGGCCAAACTCCAAATCAATAATAATAATGAGTACATATAGACAACCGGTTACCCCAGATGTTGGAGGAGTAGAAAAACAAATGGAAGCAATACAATCTATTGCTAATATTTTTATAGATGCTAATAAATTATCAATAAAACTTAATAACGAAAAAGCAAAAAGGATACAAGAAGAAAATTCTGAAATACTTAAATTAGCTCAAATTGATACACAATTATTTTATAAAGATTTAAGAAAAGCGCAGGCAGATAGGGCAGATTATGGAAAGTTTAATTATTTAACAGATCAATTGACTGATTTAAAAACACAGATACAAGATAAAAATTTAGGTAGAGAAAGTTATAAAAGTGTATCAGCAGAAGTAAATAGAATTCAATCAGAGTTAAATACAGTTGTACAATTAGCAGAATCAGAACAACAATTTGCTACTAATTATTTAGAGAACTTTACTGACACAGATAAATATTTGTCTGATCAAGGAGGAGCAACAACAGCTAATGGTAACGCAGAACATATGATGATGGCAAATGTTTTTACCGGCATAAAAACTGGAAAAGGATATAGTGTAGATAAAAGCTTTGAAGATGGTGTAGCCTATTATACTATAAGTAATCCAAAACTTGAAGGAGGAAAAAAGAAAGTAGAAGCAGGACCATTTTTAGCAAAAGTTTATGGTAAAGTACCTAAGCTTAACGAAGATATAAAAAATTCTTTAATTGAATTAGGATGGATAAATTCATCTGGTTCACCTACTCCAACTTTTAGAGATTTAACAAGAAATGAATATAATTTAGGTGTAGCTCAAGCAAAAGCTGCTACTTATCAAGCAACAATGCAACGTAATATAGAAGAAATAAATGCTATTGCAATAGATATATTTGGATTTAAAGATGATTTTATAGAAAATAAAATAAGACAAGAAGGTAAATTTGCTGGCCAACCTATATCTAAAGAAGATGCTTTAATATTTAAAAGCAGTAAAGATAATGAAGGTAAGTTAAGAGGTTTTGATCCTTATTTTGATAGCAAAATGCCTATGTATCAAGCACCTAAAGAAGACACAAGTGGTGGTGAAGGAGGTAGCGGAGGTACTCCTCCAAAAAGAAGAAATATAAGTGTAAGTTTAGCTGGTTTATTAGAATTACCTGAATCACAAACGTTTATGGATCCTTTTAAAAAATATTCTGATTTTGCTGAATTAGGTGATAGAATTAGAGACATGGCGTTTGTTGAATTAACCCCATCTTCTGGTAGAACACTAGACGAAGGTGTAGAAATAAAAACTAATTTTTATCGTTATCAAGACCCAATAACAAAAAGAGAACAACAAATTGATGATAACGATGATTTGTTTATGGTTAAAGCTAAACTAAGGTTTATGGCTAATGATAATTTAATAACTATAACTGATAAAGAAGGCATTGAAAGAAAAATTAGAACAGATGATTTAAGTCAATTAAGACAAGATGAAATAAGAAAATACAATGAAAAAAATAAAAATATATCTGATCAATTGCCAGCTTATATAATAAATGCAACTAAAACAGACGACTAGTGAAGCAATTTAAATCAAATGGTTTTATCTATAGTATAGAAGATAAAGATGAAGATCAATTAAAAAAAGATTTTCCAGATGCAGTAGAAGTTACAGAAGAAGTAAATGTAACTGAAAACGGAAAAAAGCCGGATCCCTCCGAGAAAAAGAGCACAACTCAGGAGGAAGAACAACCAGTGCTCGACGTTACGGAATCGTCTTCGGAAAATATTTCTTTGGATTTACCAAAAATTAAAGACGTTAAAGTTGAAAGTAAAACTAAAGATAGTACAGTAGACACTACTGATTATAAAGGTTTACAAGAAAGGTTAAACGAAATTGATGCAAAAATACAAGTATATAAAGATAGAACTGAAAACTTTGCTAAGCCTGTTTATTATACTCCTGAAATATTAGAAGAATACAATGGTCTAAATAAAGAACGATATCAGCTTTTACAAAAATATCCTGAGCTATCAACCGAAGAAGAAAAAGGAGAGTTTTTTTTATTAGATGCTTTAAATGATATATCTCAAGCATGGGAAGAAGGATATTCTAGAACTAAAATAATACAACCTACATTTGATTTAATATCTCAAGGTATAACCGGAGACGATGAACAAGACCGAAAGTCTATACAAAGTGTTATTGATCAATATAATGCTAATGTTGATAATTTTAAGATGTCAGATGAAATGCGTAGATTTCAAGACACTTATGATAAAATGGGTGGTGGTATAGCAGGTTTTGCTTTTGGTTTATTTGACGAGCCTGGAGCGGTTTTACCTATTTATTTTGGATCACTTGCTTCTTTAGCGGGCACAGGCATAAATAGTGAAGCTGCCCAAGAAAAGTTATTACAAGGTATGGCAGGAGGTGGAGTTGCAGGTACAATAATACCTGCAGTAGGAACTGCATACGGTACTGTAGTAGGCGGTGCAGCTACATTAGGTGGATTTATGGAGGCCATGTTTACTTTTACTGATATATTATTTGGTGACATGCAGGATGGTAACCCAACTGTAGAAAAAACAAAAGAAATTTTATCAAACGCTGAAGAATATAAAGATTTACTTTCAAGAGCAAACAATCGAGGTATCGCTATAGGAGTTATAGATGCTATAACAGGTGGTATGGCTAAATCGTTAGGTTTAACTTTAATGGGTAGAGGTTTTTCTAGAATAAAAACAGGTGCTACATTAGTTGGAACTGATATGTTAGGTGGTGGTGTAGGTGAATTTGCAGGCCAAAAGTTTGCTGGACAACCTTTAGATGTACAAGAAATAGGTTTTGAAATGGTTACACCTGGTATTGCCGCTGGTGTTGGTGTTAAGGCTATATCTAACGTTGCAAAAGATGTAAGGGTACACCAAGTTGAAAAAAAATTAAGGCCAACTGGTGATAACATATTACAAATTTTTAGTCAAGATACGCCTACAGGAGAATTGCAAGTTGAAATAGCAAATATGCCTGGTTCATTAGATGCCGTAAAACTTGGTTTAAGAAAAGCTCGTACAGCAAATCAAATTACCAAAAAAGGTATTACAGAAGTATTAAATAATTTTAGAGAAACAAAAAAAGCAATTAGAGTTGTTGAGCCTATAGTTTATGGTGATATTAACAAACGTTCTAAATTAGTAAATAATGTAAGAAAATTTCTTAGTTTACAAAAAAGACAAAAAGAAAGCATTCCTGTATTAGTCGGTCCTATCAATGCTGAAATAGAATCTTTGTCTAATGAAATTCAAACAGAACTTCAAGAAATGCAAACTCAGCGAACTACTGACAAAGTAAAAGCAGGTGAACAGATAGGTGCAAAAGTTGAAGTAGTTAAAAACGATACAGAGTTTTTATCATGGGCTAAAGAAAACTTAACACCAGGAGAGTATACAGAGGTTAGTGATAATTTAATAAAAGGCATAGGTGGTGACGGTTTATATGTAGATAGAAAAGGAAAAGGTACTACTATTGTTACAAACTTAAGTAGATTAGAGGCAACTAGACCTTTCAAAGATCCATTAAACCATGAGTTAGGTCATTTTGTTTTAAAAAATTTATTAGATAATAATCCTAAAACCACAAAAAAATTAGCTGATAGTTTAAAAAAATATTTAAATAAAATACAACCAGAGTTATTAAAAGACGATTCTAATTTTTCAGGTAGATTAAAGCAATATAAAAACAAACCTGAAGCTATACAAGATGAAGAAGTATTAACTTTATTTATAGATGCATTAAATAGAAATCATATAAAATATACTGATACTTTTGGTCAACAGATTTTAGATTTTATTAATAATACATTTAAAAGTTTAGGTTTACAAGCTGAATTTAGTAATGGTAGAGATGTATACAATTTTTTAAAAGGTTTTAACGAGAGTTTAAACAAGGGAGAAATTAGCCCTCAAGCATTAAGAGTAACTAAAGGTGTTGGTGTTGAGGGTGGTTTAGAAGCCACAGGTTTATTATCTGATGCTACGCCTGCTGTAGAAGTAGAAACAGAAACAAGTACACAACCTACTGAATCTGATTTTCAAGGTATAATAAAAGAAACATTAGAAGAAACTGGTCGCCAAGAAATGGCTGATAAAGTAAATAAAATATATGCTGAAAAAGGTATGAGAGGTTTTGGAGAGATTGTAGATCTGTACGAACCTATGATACAAAAAGCCGCATCAAAACTACAAAACTTACCAGGCTATGAAACTTATAAAGAAGATTTTATTGCTGAAAGTATTGCAGGACCTACTGGGTTATTAGATTTAGTAACTAAGTTTGATCCTGAAAAAGGTGTACCACTTTCAGGTTATGTAAATAGGTATTTACAAGATCGTATGAAAGGTATACAATCAAGAATATTCCCAGAGAAATTTACTACTGATGTAACAGAGGAAGCAGGAGTTGCGGATATAATTGATGTACCAATAGAAGAAACTACTGAAACTACAGGACCTAAGGGTATAGTACTTAAAAATAAAATATTAAAAAATAAACCAGAGCTAAAACAAAAGTTTCAAGACATAGTTAAGGAAGAATTTGAAAAAATACCTGAAGATCAAAGGACATTTAAAAATTTAATGTCAAGATCTCCATCATCAAAACTTTCTATAATAAACAGGGTTAATGAA
>MDTB01141096.1_pt1 | contig 13840 bp, 5 predicted proteins | sample 811161 | NCBI WGS metagenome assembly MDTB01 (sample SAMN05326650, study PRJNA326480) | marine metagenome | isolation source: seawater | place: Mediterranean Sea | collected 2009
GTTTAATCAACAAACAGCAAGTGCTTATGATAGTGCTGCCAATATTGTTATCTATCCGAGCAGCACCGCTAATGATTGGAGTTCATCTATACCAGAGGAAGCAAGACGGTACATCACAATCCGTTCCTCTCGCATTGCACAGACACGCTTAATTGGCTCAGAAGAGTTACAGAAGTTCAGTTATAATGAGGAGCTAGTTAGTCTAGCTATCCTACAACAAGCCCATGTCCGTAACTCTAACGGTGAATTAACTTTTACTGCCTTCCCCTCAGAACTCCGAAACCTCGGTATTGATGAGGTAATGTTCCTTCAAGGGAACGTAGAAGAAAAAATTGGAACACTACGACTCGGCGGCGAGCTTGCTAGCATCAACAAGGCCAAAGCCGAAACCACGTTACTCGGTCAACAATCAACCCTCGTAGGGCAGCAAGCAATCACCGAGTCGGTGGAGACTACCAAACGTACTCGCGAAGCTGAGTTAATTGACGCTCAAGAAGCTCTTATTCAAAAACAAGTCCTCACCGAAGCTGAGCAAGTTGCCAAGGTGCAGGAGGAAGTAGATTTACTTCAGAAACAAGAGACACTCGTTACCAATCAAGCAGCCACTGAGCTAAAGAAAGCCCTCGACTTAGTCGCTGATACTACCATCAAAGGTAAACAGGGAACTCTGATTGACAACCAAGCTGCTACAGAACTTAAGAACGCTCTAAAGGTTGTTGCTGAAACTTCATTAATCAACGACCAAGAAGCCCTCGTTGTTAAACAAGCTCTTACAGAAGTAGCACGGGCCACTGACTTAGGAGCAGATACAACTCTGAAGGGTAAGCAAGGAAGCCTTATAGACAACCAAGCTGCTACGGAACTTAAACAAGCATTAAAACTCGTTGCCGAAACTACATTTGTAGGCAAGCAAGGCTCATTAATAGACGCACAAGCAATAGACGTTGCTGCCGACACCACGCTTAAAGGTAAACAAGGAAATCTTGTAGATAATCAGACTTTAGATGTAGCTGCAGATACTACCCTTAAAGGTAAGCAGGGTTCTCTAGTAGACGCCCAAGCGACGGATGTTGCCGCTGATACAACTCTCAAGGGTAAACAAGGGGCACTCGTAGACGCTCAGGAACTCAAGACTGACGCGGAGGCGGCTCTGATTGCCTCTCAGACGACTACCGATGCTACACAGCGTACCTTGATTGCTGCTCAGGAACTCAAGACTGACGCGGAAACTGTTCTTGCTGGAAAACAGGGTTCACTCGTGGATGCACAAGCTACCGACGTAGCAGCAGATACTACACTTAAAGGCAAGCAAGGGGCACTCATAGATGCTCAAGAGCTAAAGACGGACGCGGAGACAGCACTCACGACAAAACAAGGTCTACTGACAGACGCACAGGAGCTTAAAACCGATGCAGAGAAACTCCAAGTGGATGCTCAAACCTCCCTCCTTGCTTCTCAAAAGACCGAACTGGACGCCAAGACAGCCATCGACGTAGTCGCAGAGAAAACCTTCTATGACGGTGTCGTAGCGGGCACTCAGGCTACATACCGAGACTTCTCCGCTGAGATGCGTATCATGGGTATTCAAGAATCTCTGTTCCAATCTACACCTGCTTACAAGAAAGTAGAGCTACTCAAGGACGCAGAAAAACTACGTACCGTTACAGCTACGGAGTTAGGCACGAGTACCTCAGAACTTAACGAAGTCAACAAGGTTATGCGTTTCATAGGTGAGCCGCCTGTTAGCGCCCTCAACTCCAACTCCCTAGCCTCTGAATGTGTTCGGTTACTTCGTGACACGGACGCAGAGCTACAAGGACGTGGGTGGTGGTTTAACACCGAGGAGGACGTTGAATTCTCCCCCTCTAACGGTATCATTAGTATACCTTCAAATGTACTCAGTTTAGAAGCTAATGACTACGAAGCTCGTATTCAAGCGTTTGGAAACGGCTACAGGCTTTACGACCGAACCCAAAAAAGTGATACGTCATGGTCGTCGACAGTCAAAGCTAAGGTTGTCTACCAACGTAGCCTCAACGATACACCTAGTAAATACCTAGAGTATCTAAGTGTCCGTGTAGCTATCTTACTGACAGAGCTTTACCCTCAAAGTGGAATAGACATTCAACGTCTTCCTAAGATGGAAGCAGAGCTTCGTGCTTACTTTAAAGACCGCGAAGCCGATGATGCTAACTACTCCGTGTTTGACAACTATGATACTGCATCCAGAATTGGTATCAATCGAAACTACGACCTTAACTAATGCCGTTAATCAACACCTCTGTTCCAAACCTCATTCAAGGGGTATCGCAGCAGCCCGACGCAGTTCGCTATGATGGGCAATGTGAGGAGCAGGAGAACGCACTGAGCAGTGTGGTGGATGGCTTGACCAAGCGTCCCAATACTAGGCATGTTGCTAAGTTACTTTCAGAAGCGATAGCGGCTGACAGCTTCGTACATTTTATTAATAGGGACGACAACGAAAAGTATGTCGTTCTATATAATGGTACTACTCTGAAGGCTTTCAATTTAAGTGACGGTCAAGAAGCTACAATAACAGGTACATCTGATTATCTATCAACGTCTACTCCCCGAACCTCACTCAAGGCAACTACTGTTGGAGATACGACATTCCTAGTTAACACTAATACCGACATTGGTGTAACCTCTACGACTACGCCTGCTTTAGCTGAAGAGGCTCTAATATACGTAAAGCAGGGAGACTACAAAAAAAGATACGAATTTGATATCGTTACAGATGTAGATGGTGGGGGAGACTCGGCTCGTATATCTAAAGCTGTTAATCTTCTTAGTAATAACAAACACCAGTTCCAAGCTGGACAAATAACTATATCTCAAGCGGGAACAGGTTCCGCCGTTAATGGAAGTGGTTTCTCTGTTGGTGATATTGTTGAAGTTACGTTGCCTGTTGCCTTTACTCCAAGCAATTCTGGCTTGAGCTATGGTCTTACTCTATACCGCGCCCCCACAATAAAAGTACTTACAACTACTGACAATAACGGTATTGAGACTGCTTCTGTCGAAGACCAAGGAGAATTTAAATATACGACAAACAATACATTGATGCCAAACGCAACCACCATCACCGATATGTTTGTCGTTTCTTCAAATACAAGCGCAGGAACACCCCAAACAATAAGTTTTAGTTATCAGTCAGAAGCTGCAAATACCACTGGTGCTGACCAAAATCATGCAGATACTTTGTACATCGCTGGACAAATGGCTGGAGGAAACGCGACATTATATCAAAATTTTGGTAACGGAACGCAGCAAGCCAGTAACGCAGACTGGGTAAACTTTTATACCCATTTTGTTACAGACGGTTCTAGTGGTTCTGGTAATAATATACCTCAGTTTGGTAACTTACTGGTCATTACTCCGCGAACAACTAATTTTAACTCTCCTAACGCTGCCAAAACTCCAGTAACTTTCTCTATATCTGTAAAGGACGGAGGAGGGGGTGATAATCTAGGTCTTGTGTACAAAGAAGTACCTTCAATAAGCGACTTACCTCTGTACGCAAAGAATGGATTTGAAGTAAAAATTAAAGGAGATACAGAGCTTTTCCAAGATGACTTTTATGTAAGGTTTGAAACTACTGGGGGCGAGACTTACGGAAAAGGAGTGTGGGTTGAAACTGTAGCTCCAAACATAAGAAACAACTACGATTCCTCTACGCTACCTCTGGAGTTAGTTAACACAGACGTAAACACTTTCAGTGTTCGCCCAATGAAGTTTAAAGAAAGAGTAAGTGGGGACAATAATACAAACCCCTTTGCCTCGTTTGTTGGTAAGAAGCTGTCGAATGTATTCTTATTCAAAAACAGACTAGGGTTTGTTGCTAATGAGAACGTTATACTCTCTGAAAGCGGGTTTGGTGCACAGGACACAACCAACCAGCTTGTATTTAATTTTAATAGAACTACGGTTACCACACTGCTAGACTCTGACCCAATTGACGTATCGGTTGCTAGTAGTCGAGTAACTAACCTAAAGTCAGCCAAGGGCTTCCAAGAGAACCTCATTATCTTTTCTGAGAATGGTCAGTTTGTCCTCAAGGGCGGTGACATTCTTACTCCTAAAACTGTATCAATCACACCCATTACTAACTTCGACTTTGATGAGTCTGTTGACCCAATCCCTCTTGGTGCTTACATCTACTTTCCTTTCAATCGCTCTGGCTTTACTGGTGTTCGGGAGTTTACCGTAAACAGTACGACAGACGTTTATGACTCTGTAGAGATTACAGAGCACGTTCCAAGGTATGTACCTAGCAACCTTATCGACTTCGCGGGTTCGACCAACGAAGACATGCTGGCACTTGTCAGCGGTGATGAAACTGGGTCTATCTACCTCTACAAATACTTCTTCAGCGGTAACAAAAAGCTGCTGAGTTCTTGGTTCAAGTTTACCCTTGATGGCGAGATAAGAGGCATCGAGTTCATTGAGTCAGTGTTGTATATCGTGCTGACCAAGAACAGCCAGACGCACCTTGTAGAGTGCCCTCTGACATCTGGGCTTACTGACTCAACGAATGTAGAACACTCCACCCTATTGGACATGCGAAAAGAGTTTACGGTAGCCAACGGTACGAACACAATAGACCTCAGTGCTTCCTATACTCCAGACACCAACACTGTAGAGGTATATACAAAGGATGGGCTGAAGCTTAACGCTACTAACTCTGGGTATACTGTGACGCTGGCTAGCTCTGTATCAGCCGACACTCCTGTTTTCGTAGGCATCCCCTACACCATGAAGTACACCTTCAGCGAACAGTTGTTCAAAGCACGGGCTGGGCAAGGTAAATCACCCTCGCCGTCTACTAAGTTGATGATACGCAACGGAGCAGTCAACTTCAGTAAAACCGCTTTCTTCAAGGTAAAGGTTACACCTAAGTTCAGAGACACTTACGTGAACACGTTTGTGCCTACAGTAGTCGGCTCTAGTACACTGGGTGCGCTAGATTTAGACACAGGCTCGTTTCGTTTTCCTGTGTTCACCAAAGCTGAGGACACAAAGATAACAATCGAAAACAACTCCGCGTTGCCCTCAAATTTTCAAAGTGCAGAGTTTGAGTCGTTCACTCACGCCCGTTCAAGTAGATATGGCTAGATTGGTTAGTAAAGCTGGGGCGTGTTCGGTTGTAGAAGCCAACAAAGAACACATTGAGTGTATCTATCCGTTCATGCGGAAAGCTGACCAGATAGAGGTTGCCTGCATGGGCAGCACACCAAAGAGTTCTCTTCTGTATGCCCTAGAGAATGATGACTGCACACTTACTGCACTCGACCCAGAAGGCGTGCCTTTGGGTATGTTTGGTGTTGGGCAGCTAGGGGCGCAGGCGTACATCTGGTGGCTCGGAACTGACAGCGTGGAGGACAACGCATATGACTTTATCAAAGCGTCCCGTAAGTGGACACAACTTCTTACCAAGCCTTATGGCGCAACTTTCAACTATGTCCACAAGGACAACGAGCTAGCAATCAAGTGGCTCAAATTCTGTGGGGCTAAGTTCATACGAAATCTTAGCTTCAGCACCCAACCTTTCTACGAATTTATAATAACAGCAAAATAATATGTGTCACCCAGCAGTACCTATAGCTATTGGCATCGCCCAAGCAGGGGCGCAATACTTAGGTCAAAAACAAACAGCAGACGCGCAAGCAAGAGCACAAAGTAATGCGACGGTAGCTGAACAGCAACGTTTTATAACTGAAATGTCTGCTATGCGCATGAAGGAGCGGCAGCAGATGATTGCTGACGCGCAAGAGCGACAAGCCGTAAACAAAAAGGCTAGGGAAGCCAGAGCAACCGCTAGAGTTGCCGCATCAGAATCGGGTGTTGCTGGTCTTAGTGTGGACACCTTGATTGACTCGTTCACACAAACACAGGCAAACGCTTTGTTTGCTCAAACTCAACAACAAGAGTTTAACGCTCAAAACCAGATGTTTGCGTTTGCGGATGCGGCGAACCGTACCCGTGCTAACTTACTTCGTATCAATCAACCTATCGAACAGCCTAGCTTACTAGGTGCTGCCCTCAGCGGAGCCTCCACAGGCATGAGTATGTACTCTGGTATGAAAACAGCAGAATTAATTTAAATATGGCAAGCACACAAACAATAAAATCTCTCTTTGGTTTAAGTGACGACAGAAAAGAAGTAGAATTTAATCTAAGTCCGAACAAACTGACTCCCACGATACGGTCGGGCGGTAATTATCAAGTTTATACTGCTCCGACTCCGTTAACAAACCAACTGACACAGCTTAGCAGTGCCCTCAAACGAGCTCCTACTTTGTTTGGTCAGTTCGCAAATATTCAACAGAAATTAGGTCAAGAGGACGCCGCAAAGATTGCGGGTGTAGATGCTGATGAGGAACTCATCCGTCTCAAGGAAGAAGAGCCAGAAACATACTTTAATGTTATTCGCAGGCGTTCATATCAAAAGGGACTCATGGAGAAGCACATTCGTACCGAAATGATACCAAATGTGCAGAGCGAGGTCTACGACAGCGCAAATGCTAATCTATACAAAAACGACGCTGCCTATGATGAACAAGTAAACAATATTTTGAGTAGTGCTTGGGATAACTTTACAGCAGCAGTAGGAGAAGACATAGCGAACACATCAGATGGTCGTGCTGTTTGGACAGAGTTGACCGACAGAATTACTGCTGAAGGCAAACTACGTTATAATGAGTCTGTTGAAGCAGTAGCTTTATCTAATGATATTGAAACAATAGACAGTCGTTTAAGAGCCGCTTTAAGTCCCGTAGACGCCGAGGGCAACCCAAGAGACATAGACGTTACAGCGATAATCCCCACGTTTACCAAGGCGAGCCTAAATACTCTAATGAATCAGCACGGTTTATCGAGGGGCGAGGCTATGTCAAAGCTGAGGGACATGTCAGTAAGACAGGTCGAAATACTTCATAACCAAGGCAAACATTTATTAGCAAGCGAGCTATACACCGCTTTGATGACAACGACGAGTGATGACGGTGTATCACCCTACGCTGACTCTGAGACTACCCTACGTCTGTCACGAGTTAAAAAGCAAATTGATGCGGAGATTGAGAAGGACGACGAAATAACTACTCAAGAAAAAAACGTGTTCGTTGGGGAGATGACCAGCGCATACGGTTACTTTGGAGGAGGGACGTTGTTCTCTAGCTTAACCAACAATCAAAAACAACTAATTTTAGACCCAATCATCAACCTAGACCCTACGTTCACAATGGAACAACTAGAGGCCGCTATGCAAAAAGGCGGTGGGGGTTTGGTAGCGTTCGAGCGTATTCTAGAGAACATTCGTGTGAACGGTGGTGACAGAGCGCAAACTAAATTAAAGATGTCTCAAAATGCGATAAATACAGCTAGAATAAATGCATCTGCTATAATGCCTCCCGCTACTCAAGTCATAGATAGTGAAGTTAGAAAAGATTTAGTTGAGCGATTTAGACAAGAAAAACTTTTAGACCCAGACCTCACACTTAAACAGTTTGCCACAAAATATAATGTTATAGCGTTTGATGCGCTCACCACAACAGAAGCAAAGATGCAAAAAAGCAGCATCTTACGAGGTAGCGATACTTACAAGAAAACTGAACAAGATACGCTTACTTCTTTAGACGCAATGTTTGACCCACTAGCTGATGAGGGGCTGGTCATAGCTGGTGTTACCGCACAAACAATTGACCAGATAGCAAAGGATTATACTAAGATAATTCAAGACAAACTTCTGGAGATGGTTGAGAACGACGAACTTAAACCAGAGGGCTTTCTCGCTGCAAGGGACGAGTTAATTAAAGGAGCAACTGCAAACATCAAGGCACTTATCACTGCGTCTAATTCTGAAGATATACGTCTTCAAGAAGATGATGTGCCCGAAATGGAAGTGGCTAAGCAGAAGTTTGAACAGACAGTAAAGGGTCAAAAAGGCAGCAATAAAACGATTAAAAAACCTTTTGAAACACTTACAGCGCAGTTTAAAACAGTACAAACCGACCAAGTAAAAAACAGAGCCTTCGGTATTTTTCCAAAGTATGAATTCAGAGAAGTAGAGTTTACTCAAGACGACATTCAGAACGACCAAAACGCAATGCTTGAAGCGATTACTAGCGACAAGTTGGGCATGAAGTCAAAAAGCGAATACACAGAAGCTTTAAAGTACTCTCTATATTTGTATGGGCTAGATTTAACGAGCGACCCCGAAAAAACTATGGACTTGTTGGAAGCTACTGACATGGACGCTGCTGATGTTCAGTTGTTTGATAACGCGGCACAGGTCTCTGTGTTTCTCGATGACCTAGTAGAAATACGCAAAAAAGCTCAGACTGCCGACGAACTAACGACAGAAGAAACAAAGACGCTTGCATTAGGGCAGCAACTTGGAATTCTTACGGAAGTTACCACAGACCTACAGCAATTTACACAGCGTGTTTATCAATTTCAAACGTTGCAAAACAATCTAATTCTGAACAAATCTAAACGCCTACAAAGTAGATAATGAGTACCGCTTTAGAAGAACTTTATCAACAGCACGGCTTAAAAAACCCCTTAGATACTGTTGAAGAACCAGAAATCACCAGCTTTACCAGCACAGCGGCTCCTACTCGTGAAGACTTAGGGCGCATCGCTGAGATGGATTACAACATCAAAGAGCACAACGCCCTTATGGGAGTCGTGGCTGGTGCTGGCGTTGAAATTGGTTCGGGTCTTGGACTAACCATGTTGAACCACGCTCGTAGGGCGAGAAAAATAAGAATGGCGGCAATGGCGGCTACAGTAGCTCCAGAGCCAACCAGTACAGTAGTTGGACTGGTGGGACTAGCGGCTACAGAAGCAGCTATATGGGGCTTCTCTAACTATCTCGGTCAATCCACAAGGAAGGCTATGGGTATGCAAGACCACTATTCGGGTGGTGAACTTCTTGCGTCTTCCGTCTTTGGTATTGGTGTTGTGGGTACAAAAGCTCTACAAGGCACATCAAAGCTCTTTGAATTAGCTCCAAGTATAAAAAGTTTGGGTGGTTGGAAAAGCTTGCCTGTGGCCCGCGAGGGAGCAAAAACCTTCGTATCTGGCGCAGGTCTTGGCTTCGCAGAGTCTTTGCTAAGACAAGAAGTACAGATAATGCTGAACGAGCGGGAAACCCGTGACGTTGTTGATTACGCTGTTTCTGGTGCGTTTGGCGGTAGTTTCAATACTGTCTTTTCTATCTTTGGTCGGACAGGTATTTGGGGTCTTAACAAAGCAATCAAGGCTTCAGACAACGCCCTAGTGTTAGCACGCCAAGCCCTAGACCGTGCCCAGAAAATTAAAAACCCGCGCAAACGTCGAAAAGAGATTCAAAAAATTCAAGAGGGTATTCGTCACCTAGAGGAAGTAAATGCTGGTTTCAAAGATGCATCAAAGATAGAAACGGAAACTAACGCGAAAGCAGAAGAAGGGGCACAGCTAGAAAACAACGGAGGCGACCCAAGACAGGCTCCAGAATTAAAACCTCAATCCAAGCCTCAAGAGGAAAATCTAAAGCCAGAGCCAGAGCCTACTCCAGAGCCTACCGCTGCCTCTACCCCAGACCCTAAGACACCTAAAGAAACCCCAGAGGCTTTATACGAGTTTGGTAACGGCGACCCAATCCCAGTAAATAGCGACGGAACTATTACTTTATACCACCGAACTAACGCTAACCCAGACGAAATTAAAAAGAGTGGCGGCTTTATATCCAAAGAAAATACAGACGAAATCTTTGTATCTACCAAAAGGGACGGACAAAATGAAGGATATGGCGAAAACGTAGTTGAGTTGAAAGTCAAGCAAGATGACTTAGAAATAGATGACTTGTTCGATGACGAAGCTCACTTCCGCGTCTCTATCAAAAAAGCTAATCAGGCGTTAGAAGCCCCAGCGACACCTAAAGAAACCCCAGAGGCTCCTGAGTTTACAATAGAGATAGATAAGAACCCTAGATACGATGGGCCTAACGGAAACTATAAAAAGTTTCTTGGTTATAAGGTAAGAGCTAAAGATGGTAAAGACTATTACATTGAAACGGCTAATAGCGAACAACCGAGTAACTCAAGATTTGTTGTTCATGAGGGTTCCGATATGCACGGCGAGTGGATAGGGAGTTTTCCAACAAAGAAAGAAGCCGTAGAGTTTTTGCAATCTAAAAAAGCGAAAGCCCCAGCGACACCTAAAGACGCCCCAGAGCCTACCCCAGAGCCAGAGCCTACTCCAAAGCCAGAGCCTAGCCCAGAGACAAGTAAGTCCGAGAGGCGTGCTCGGATTGATGAGTTCAACCGCAGGTTAGAGGGAGTGAACAGAGAAAACTTTGTAACACTAGAGCCAGAGTTATCCAGAATCTCAACACGACTTTCGGAAGAGCTAGAGCCAGAGTTTGAACTTCGGGTAGAAGAACTTTCCATGAAGTATAACAAAGGCGAAGAACTCACTGATGCTGATTTAGACGAACTCCTAAATATCATTAGCGACCTGCGTGCCTTGAACGAAGGAAGAGACGCTCTTAGAACTACTTTTGGTAGGCAAGGACAAGCTTTCCAAGGAGACTCCGACAAGTATGTCTGGGAAACATCGGTATCAATAAGAGCCATCAGAGAGAATGTAGCTTTGATGGACTTAGAGCAATCTTTACTCGCTTTGAAACGCGGGGAACAAGAAGATGTACTCCTCAAACAGTTGGACGAATATGTAAGCCCTAAAGACGAGGTTAACGAAAGCAAACCCAAGTCTCCCGTTAAGGACAGCGATGAAAGTCAGCCTTCGGGTAAGGACAGTGATGAAAAGCCCTCTTTTGAGAGTCTGTCCCCCACCCAACAAGCATCAGCAATCACCAAAGCTACGGCTACAGCTATACGCACCAGAATAGAAAAGTTGAACAAAGAGCTAAATAAGCAGCGTTCCTTGATGATGGACGGTATGGACGAAGCGATGAATGAGGAACAGCGCAATGCTCTCAAAGAAGAGGTAGCTAAGCGTGTCAAAAATAATCCAACAATCAAAACGCTCAACGAAAAAATAAAGTACTATAAACAAGCTGCAAAAGATGCAGAAGACATTGAAAAGCTTCAGAAAGAGTTGGAGAGGCTAGCCGCGATTGAAGGCGAAGGGGTTGTATCACAACTCAAAGATGAGACTACAAAGCCTACAACGAAGACAGGTGTTGAAGACGCGGCTCCCAAAAAAACAGACGAACTCAAGCGTAAAATACGCGAGTCGAAAGCTAGGATGCGAGACAAACTTCGTGACCTTGAACGAGTAGAAAAAGAAAGTAAGAATCTGGATGTTTTCTTTGCAATGCAGAACCACGCTATGCGTGAGATGGATACCCAGTTTGCGTCAAGAGCAGAGATGTGGGTAAGAGACCTCAGAACTGCCCGTAAGCTGGCTTTGATTGACCAACTACCGTCAGTCTTTGCTGGTGTTCCTACAGGCGTGGGATTGGCTCTCAAGTCAGCTATGCGCCCGTTTGTAATGGCTCCATTAGACCTAAGTCGCTATGGTGCTGACACCGCTACAAAGCTCCTTATAGCGGAATTACACGGTCTTGCTACTTCTATCCTAAATTGGAACGGAACCATGACATCTATGGGACGGACTTTCATACGAGGAAACAGCGCGACTGACCGTGTTATGGGTAAATATATGGAAGATGCACAATCAGCTTCCTACAGAACAGGCGGGCGCATTGATGTTGACCGTGCAGTAGCCACCGCACAAGCCCGAATGAGAGGCAAGCGTGACCCCATGCTAAACCCAATGGATTTAAAGAATGACGGTTATTGGGCTGTGTTGTCGCTCGGCGTTCGGGGGATTGCTGCAATTGATGATGGATTTAGAAGACAGCTTCTACGTGGTCGTCTACAAACAGCAGCCCGACGCAAAGCAATATTAGAAAACCCCAACAACCCGAAGGCACAAGAAGAAGCCTACCAAAAGTCAATCAAGACAATGTGGGGTAAGAACGGGGGTATTGATGTACTGCGTAACTACAAAGAGTTCATTGAGGACGTAAACGAAATCAATCAGAACCTTTTGTTTGCTGCTCAAATGGACAACCCAGAGATGTTTCACCAGAATTTTGGCGAAAAGTTAATTAAGATGTTTGGTGACCAAGTGGGCAAAGATAATTCACTAGCTTTTATAATTGATGCTTTTCTACCCTACATCTCTGTGCCTGTTCGTGGTGTGTATCGTGGGGCAAGATTTGCATTAGCTCCCGCTGTTGCTGGACGCGCCCTACTTCGTAATCCTTACCAAGTAAAAATAGATAAAAAACGTGCGGCTATTGAGACTAACGAGGTAGGGATGCTCACCAAACGTGGACAACAAGGGTTTGACGAAAACGACCCAGAGTTTCTCGCTATGGTCGAGAAGAGTAAAAACCTTCGCAATGACATCGAAATACTCGAAGGACGCAAGACAAAGTACCTTGAGGAAGCCATGACAGACTTAGCCTTTGGTGGCACACTGATGGCTCTCGGCTTTCTTGGTGCGATGTACGGTCAAGCTACAGGTTCACTTAACTGGATGACCCGTGACCAAAAAGAAAAGAATAAACTTACTTCATTCAAATTATTTGGAATGGATTACAGCGCGGCACAGCCTTGGTCGATTCCTATTGCTATCGGTGCAGACATAGCTTCTTACTACCAAGCTAAACAGGCTGGAGCGTTAAACGAAAAACAAAACCCTGTGTTGATGATGACGTCTACTCTGGTAGAATTATCAGAACAAGTACCAATGTTTGAAGGGTTCAAAACCTTCAACTCTATTGTTGGTGGTGGGCTAGATACAAAGATTAGGCAGCTAAATAGACTTGGAGCTACCTACGTTCCTATCCCAGCACAGATACGTAAGGTAGTAATGGCTGCGTCTGAAGACCAGACCATCGGTGACCTACGAGGGGGCACGTTTGCCCAGCGGCAAGCTTATGCCTTCTTTGGTATTAAGCCAGTCAACAAAAAGACGGATTTCTTTGGCGAGGATGTACTCAGCGACAAGTCTTGGGTGCAACATGCAATCATACGACAAGCCCCAACGCCTATGCCAGAGTTCCAAAACGAATTTGAACGGATACTGGCTTCTGATGTGTATGACAATATTCAGTCTCCACCATCTACCCTTGGAAGTAAAATCAAGATGATTAACTTCGTTGATAAAGAAGGCATGACGCTACAGTATGCGTATGCGTTACGTCTGCGTGACTTCAAGATGGTATACAAGGGCAAACGACAAACTTTAAAACAAGCAGTTGACCGTCTCGTTAAATCAAGAGCGTGGCGTAAAAAGTACGAAAAAGAACAGGTCTCTGAGTCCCTTACCGTTACTAATGAAGGACTAATGGAGCTAAACAGATTGATGCAAAAGTACTACTTGGAACTGCGTAAGGACATCATCAAAGATGACTCATTTACGAAGAGTTTTGTCAACGATGACGACGGAACCCTTTACGATGTAATCAACCGCGAAGCCACTGAAATCCAAGGCGTCACAGCCCCAATAAGAGAGCTTCTTAACTTTAATTAACCAACCCCCCTAATTTATGGCTAACTCATATGTCGAATATCCTACCAGTGGAACTGGCACAAACGAACTCGGACAACAAGTATTTGAAATACCTTTTAACTACATTGCAATTGCGGACGTAGGGGTGAAGGGATACAACGGGTCTGCTTGGAGCGACCTCACAGTCGCCTCCAGAGACAACACAGCGAAGACCATCACACTAAGTGCGGCTCCAAGCTCCTACCAAAAGATACGTGTGTGGCGTAACACCTCTACAGAACAGCTA
>MDTB01081029.1_pt1 | contig 13839 bp, 14 predicted proteins | sample 811161 | NCBI WGS metagenome assembly MDTB01 (sample SAMN05326650, study PRJNA326480) | marine metagenome | isolation source: seawater | place: Mediterranean Sea | collected 2009
AAGACCAAAATCACGTCTTCGGCCATCCACTTGGATACGGAGTACCCAGCGTTTGTTCTGATTATCGCCTACAATCAGATAAAGACCACCGCCATCAGCATATCTACCCGGCTTTTTTGCGGCCAAAACCTCTTTTGCGCTTAATCTCTTCTCAGCACGAGACAACACTTTATCCCACAGATGTGCCCCCAAAAGCATATAAAAAGGGGGGGGTATAATCTTTATCCCACATTTTATACCACACTTGCCTTGGGATGGCGACGGATACCTGCAATCTTGTGCGGAATCAAACGAGCTATAAAGCCAATCAAACAATGAAGTTTTTCGGCAAATAAGAACATCAATGGACGTGCATGGGAAATATAAGTGGCGGAGAGAGAGGGATTCGAACCCTCGGTGGGGTTGCCCCCACACTAGTTTTCGAGACTAGCCTATTCAACCACTCTAGCACCTCTCCGTCGGAGGGTTTTATATAGACCCAAGCCAGGGTTGCAAACCCCTCGTGATGCGTCATCTTACCGATTATCAAGGCGCGGCTTGACGATAAGCCAGATCGCGGCACAAGACGTCTGTTTTTGTTGCCGGATTAAGCAGAATCCAGGGGCCGTTGCGGCTGTTTCCGGTTGACAGTTACGCCGACGCCAGTATATTCCGCCGACTTGCGTGACTGACGGTCAGCCGCGCTCAAAGGTATTGCAGGAACGAAACGATGTTCGCAGTGGTCAAAACTGGTGGCAAACAGTACAAAGTTGCCCCTGAAGATGTCATCAAAGTTGAAAAATTGCCCGGTGAAGCAGGACAAGAGATCGAGCTCGATCAAATCCTGATGCTTGGTGATGATAAAGGCGTCACGGTTGGCACGCCGATGGTGGCAGGTGCCTCCGTCAAGGCAACGGTTTTAGAGCAGACGCGCGGAAAGAAAATCATCGTTTTCAAAAAGCGCCGTCGCCAAGACTCCCGGGTCACCAAAGGTCATCGCCAAGATCTAACCGTGTTGCGGATTGGTGCGATTTCGCCAGCAAAGAAAAAAGCGGCTAAGAAGCCAGCCGCCAGCGCTGAGGAGTAGGATAGATGGCACATAAAAAAGCAGGTGGTAGTTCGCGTAACGGTCGCGATTCCGCAGGCCGGCGCTTAGGCGTGAAAAAATTCGGCGGGCAAGTCGTGGTCCCTGGAAATATCTTGGTCCGCCAACGCGGTACCAAGTTCCATCCCGGTGAAAATGTCGGCATGGGCCGCGACCACACACTGTTCGCGACCAGCGATGGCAAAGTGGCGTTTGTGCGCAAGCGTGGCGGCCGGACCTATGTGACTGTGGAAACAATGGCGATGGCAGCCGAATAGGCTTGTCCTCTAGCCATGTTATGACAAGGGGAATGGCACGTCCGTTCCCCTTTTTGTTTGATGATTGCGGAGCCGATGAAATTCCTCGATCAAGCTAAAGTTTTTATTAAAAGTGGTGATGGCGGAACAGGCTGTGTCAGTTTTCGCCGCGAAGCCTATGTCGAATACGGTGGTCCTGACGGCGGCGATGGCGGCCGTGGCGGCGATGTGGTGGCGGTCTGTGTGGATGGCCTGAACACGCTGATTGACTACCGCTACCAACAACATTTCAAAGCGCAGCGCGGCTGGTCGGGGGCGGGCCGCAATCGAACCGGCGGCGGCGGCGACGATTCAATTCTGCGTCTGCCTGTTGGCACCCAGATTTTAAGCGAAGACCGCACCACGATCTTGGCCGATTTGACCGAGGTCGGCCAGCAGGTCGTCCTGGCCCATGGCGGTGATGGTGGCTTTGGTAACGCACATTACAAAAGTGCCACCAATCAGGCACCGCGGCGCTCGTCACCTGGCTGGCCGGGGACCGAATTTTGGGTGTGGTTGCGCTTAAAACTGATTGCGGATATTGGCCTTGTCGGCCTGCCGAATGCTGGCAAGTCAACTTTGTTGGCGGCGGTTTCGCGGGCCAAACCGAAGATTGCGGCTTACCCGTTCACAACTTTGCATCCGAATCTTGGTGTCGCCAGCTGGCGCGAGGATCTGTTTGTGCTTGCCGATATTCCGGGGCTGATCGAAGGGGCCCATGACGGGGCCGGTTTGGGCGATCGTTTTTTGGGCCATGTGGAACGCTGCGGGGCGTTGCTGCATTTGATCGATGGTGCCGGTGAAGATCCGATTGCCGCCTATGATGTGATCCGTGCCGAACTGGCAGCTTACGGCGGTGGCTTGGCCGAAAAACCTGAAGTTGTGGCGCTGAATAAAATTGATGCGCTTGGTGATGACGATGCCGAAGCGTTACTTGAATTGTTCGAAGAAGCGCATGGTTTCCGGCCGCATCTGATTTCTGGGTTTGCCGGTCTTGGCATGGATGATTTGCTGCGGGTGCTGCACGGCTATGTCAGCCGTGCCCGCGCCGGCCGTCGCGAAGACGTGGCCAAAGCCCGAGAAGCAGCCGAGCGGGCCGAGGCCGGTGATGATCTAACCCGGCCTGCCGATGACGGCCAAGCATATGGCGGTGGTTGGCAACCAGTATGACGGGCCGGCATCAAAATCAACCGCCGGCAACACCGCTGACCGCGACACCTTTGGCAACGGCGCGGCGTTTGGTTGTGAAAATTGGCTCAGCTTTGCTGGTCGATAGCAGCACCGGTCGCATTCGGCGGCGCTGGCTTGATGCCTTGATCGACGACATTGCCGGACTGCATGCCCATGGACAACAGGTGGTCATTGTCTCCTCGGGGGCCATTGCCGCAGGTCGCCATCAACTCGGCTTAACCCATCGCAACCTCAGACTAGAGGAAAAACAAGCTGCGGCGGCGACAGGTCAAATCCGTCTGGCCCATGCCTATCAAGATTCGCTCAACCGCCATCAGCTGACGGTTGCCCAGATTTTACTGTCGGCCGCCGACACCGAGATTCGCCGCCGCCATTTGAACGCCCGGGCGACAATTCAGCAATTACTCGACCTGGGGGCGGTGCCGGTGATCAATGAAAACGACAGTGTCACAACCGAAGAAATCCGTTTTGGTGACAATGATCGCCTTGGCGCCCGGGTGGCACAGATGATTAGCGCCGATACATTGTTGCTGCTGTCGGATATTGACGGCCTGTACCAAAGCGATCCAAAAACCGACCCGCAGGCCGCGCATATCCCTGTGGTGACGGCAATCACACCGACCATTGAAGCAATGGCCGGCAGCGCCGGCAGCAACTTTGCCTCCGGCGGCATGGTGACGAAGATTGCGGCCGCGAAAATTGCCACCGGGGCAGGCTGCCAAATGGCCATCCTTGACGGCAAGCAATTGCATCCGATCAAGCAATTACAAAATGCCGGCCGGGCGACCTGGTTTCAGGCCAATGGAAATCCTGGCGGCGCCCGCAAGCGCTGGATTGCAAGTGGTCTTAATCCACAAGGTAAGATCCATCTTGATGCCGGCGCAATCGGCGCCCTAGACCGCGGAAAAAGCCTGCTGCCTGCAGGGGTAACACATGTTGCCGGCGACTTTGCCCGCGGCGACCTGGTGCGCGTTATTAATCCCGCCGGTCACGAGGTTGGCCGTGGTCTCACCGCTTATTCAGCGAATGATGCGGCTAAAATTATTGGTCATAAATCCCGTGATATCGAAGCCATCCTCGGTTACCGTGGGCGAGATGAAATTATTCACCGCGACGATTTGGTGATGGTTGCGGCAACTGATGAGCGAGAATAAGTCATGAGTATGCCAGAACGGATGCATGAAAATACCACTTCGCAGGATGTCTCAGCGATGATTGCCGAGATGGGGGCCGCCGCTCGGCAGGCAGCTCATATCTTGGCATTGGCACCGCGTGTGCAAAAAGATCAGGCATTGCAAACAGCCGCCACGGCCCTCGATCAAAGCCATGATCAATTGCTTGCCGCCAACCATGCCGACCTGGAGCATGCGCGCACAAAAGGTGTCCGGGAAGCATTGATTGACCGCCTTGTTTTGAATCCCGAGCGGATCAGTGCCATCGCCGACGGCCTGCGGGTGATCGCCAGCCTTGAGGACCCGGTCGGCGATGTTATGGCAAGCTGGCAGCGGCCGAATGGCCTGGCGATTGAACGTGTCCGTGTGCCGCTTGGTGTGATTGGCATCATTTATGAATCTCGTCCCAACGTCACCGCCGATGCCGGTGGGCTGTGTGTGAAAGCAGGCAATGCGGCGATTTTGCGCGGCGGCTCGGAAAGCTTTCATTCCTCACGGGCGATTGTTGACTGCCTGCATCAAGGCTTAAAAACGGCCGATTTGCCGGCGGCGGCGATTCAGCTGGTGCCAACCCGTGACCGTGCCGCCGTCGGTGCCATGCTTGGGCTCAGCGGTGTCATCGACGTGATTGTGCCGCGCGGCGGCAAAAGTCTGATTGAACGGGTGCAGAACGAAAGTCGGGTGCCGGTGTTCGCGCATCTTGATGGTTTGTGCCATGTCTATGTGGATGCCAGCGCCGATGCGGCGATGGCGCGAAAAATCGTGGTGAATGCTAAAATGCGTCGCACCAGCGTTTGCGGGGCTGCCGAAACCCTGCTGATTGACCGCGCCGTCGCAGACAGTTTATTGCCGGTCTTGGCAGATGATTTGGCGGCTGCCGGTTGCAGCTTGCGCGGCGATGCAACTGCCCGCACCCTGGTGGCATCCATGGCGGCGGCGACCGAGGCGGATTGGTCGACGGAATATCTTGACGCGATTATGTCGGTGCGCGTGGTCGATGGTGTGGCGGCAGCGATTGCACATATTAATCATTTTGGATCGCATCACACCGACAGCATTATTACCGACGACGCCCAGGTTGCGCAGCAGTTCTTAACGCAAGTCGACAGCGCCATCGTCCTGCATAACGCCTCAACGCAATTCGCCGATGGCGGTGAGTTTGGCATGGGTGCTGAAATTGGCATTTCGACAGGCCGGCTGCATGCCCGTGGCCCGGTGGGTACCGAGCAACTCACAAGCTTCAAATATCTGGTCCGCGGCACAGGGCAAGCCCGACCATAATGCATCGCTGGCGGTCATCATTGTCTGCAGCAGCTCTGCCGCGCAATGGCGCCGAGCGGCGGGCCGTGGCAATCGGCTTAATGGGTGGCTCCTTCAACCCGGCGCATCAAGGCCATCGGCATATTGCCGTTGCGGCCCTGCGGCGATTGGCCTTGGACGAGATCTGGTGGTTGGTATCACCACAGAATCCGCTGAAAGACTCGACAGGTATGGCACCCCTGCAAAGCCGTCTTGCCAGCGCCCGGACGGTGGCCCGCCATCCGCGGATTAAAGTCCGAAATATCGAGACCCGGTTGGGCAGCCGATATACCGCAGATGTTTTGTCATGGTTATCGGCGCGGGCACCACATGCCCGCTTTGTCTGGATCATGGGGGCCGATAATTTGCAGCAATTTCATGTCTGGCAGCGGTGGTCACGGATCCTTAACACCATGCCGGTTGCGGTTTTTGATCGTCCGCCGTATTCTCTGCGGGCGATAAACGGCAAAGCAGCTCGCCGTTTCCGTCGTTTTCAAGTGGCGGAAAAGCGAGCGCGTCGTCTTTCGCGGATGGTGCCGCCAGCGTGGGTTTTCTTACATACCGTTCGGCACCCGGCGACAGCGACCGATATCCGTGCCCGTCAGAAGGTAAAAATTGACGGCTGCGAAACAGTCGCGGAAGAAGCTTAACATGCAGCTGCCAAAGGTGGTTGTAAGACGTAATCGAACCTGTGTTTGCTAAGGAGTGTATCATAGCTAAGCTGATCGATCGCCTTAACGGCGATGCCCTGCTCGATCTAGTCAAGAGATCACTGGACGACGACAAGGCAGAGGACTTAGTGGTTATTGATTTGGCCGGTAAATCTACCATCGGCGATTTTATGGTTGTTGCGACGGGGCGTTCACAGCGTCAGGTTGCGGCGATGGCAGATCATCTGGTCGTTAAACTCAAACAATCTGGTATCAAGGATGCTGCCATCGAAGGCAAAACCCAAGGCGATTGGGTGCTGATCGATGCCGGCGACGTGATTGTGCATTTGTTCCGCCCAGAAGTGCGTGAGTTTTACGGCATCGAAAAAATGTGGATGGTTGATCCGGTTAGCAGCAGCTATCAGATCGGGACCACCCGCGGCGATGCAATGGCTCAAACTGTCGCCCAAGGTTAGGTCGGCGGTCCGGTGATACCAGCGACTGGACGATGATGCGGTTTACCGTAATTGCGGTTGGGCGGGCCAAAAACGGCGTCTTGCGCAGCCTTTGGCAGGATTATGCCGATCGTCTGCACCCGCCGGTCCAACTGAAAGAAATTGATGACCGTCGCCCTGGCTCAACAACCGAGCGGCGTCGCCGAGAAGCGGCAGCCTTGCTGGCGGCGGTTCCGCCAGCGGGGCGGATCATCGCGCTTGATGAAAAGGGCCGTGACCTGGCAAGCACGCAGATCGCCAAGCAATTAGGGGATTGGCGGGACGCCGGGCAAGCGGATGTCGCCTTCATTTTAGGCGGCGCGGACGGTCTGGACGAGACAGTGCGCAGCGCCGCCCATCTCACCCTGGCCCTTGGCCGGCAGACCTGGCCGCATATGCTGGCGCGGGCTATGGTGATCGAACAAATCTACCGGGCGCAGCAAATTCTCAGTGGCCATCCCTATCACCGAGACTAGCCGAAACGCCTTTAATGACGATATAAGAGATTATGGAACAGATACCTAAATCCGCGCTCCCAACCGGCCCCGTCGTGCTTTGCATTCTGGATGGTTGGGGTGAGCGCGCACCAGCTGCCGATAATGCCATTAGCCTGGCAGAAACCCCGACCTATGATCGGCTGCGGGCAACCTGTCCAACAGGCTTGATCGATGCCTCGGCGAAAGCGGTGGGATTGCCGGACGGGCAAATGGGCAATTCGGAAGTCGGGCACATGAATATTGGTGCCGGCCAGGTGGTCATGCAGGATCTGCCGCGGATTGATGCGGCGCTGGCAACAGGGGCCCTTGCCGCCGATCACCGCCTGAACGACTTTGCCGGGCGGATTTTAGCTGCCGGCGGCTGTTGTCACCTACTTGGTTTGGTGTCGCCCGGCGGGGTGCATTCACATCAGGATCACATTGTTGCACTGGCCCGGATCCTTGCCGCGGCAGGTGTCGACGTTCGCATTCATGCGGTTTTAGATGGCCGCGACACGGCGCCGAGAGCCGCCGATGAAGATTTGCGCCGGTTCGCAGCAGATCTGGGCGAAAGCGGCCGTATTGTGACCGTGATTGGACGCTTCTTTGCACTTGACCGCGACCAGCGCTGGGATCGTGTTGAGCAGGCTTATCAAGCCATTCGCTGGGCCATTGGTGCGCCGGCGGAAAACCTCGAAACAGCGTTACAAACAGCCCGTGATCGGGGTGAAAACGATGAATTCGTGACGCCGACAGTGATTGCCGATTATGCCGGCATGAAAGATGGTGACGGGCTATTGATGGCGAATTTTCGTGCCGATCGTGCGCGGGAGATTTTAACGGCCTTGGTTGACCCGGATTTTAGTGGTTTCGACGGCGGCCAATTGCCTGCTTTTAGCGACCGTTTGGGCATGATTTCATATTCCAGCGCGTTGGATAAATGGTTCCCGGCGCTGTTTCAGCCGATTGACCTGACCGACACTTTGGGAGAAGTCACGGCAAAGGCGGGAAAACGCCAACTGCGTCTGGCCGAGACTGAGAAATATCCGCATGTTACGTTTTTCTTGAATGGTGGCCGCGAGCAAGAGTTTCCGGGCGAGAGCCGGATATTGGTGCCGTCACCAAACGTCAAAACCTATGACTTACAGCCCGAAATGTCGGCTGTTGAGGTCTGTGATAATTTGGTGGCGGCGATTACCGGCGGTGATTACGAGTTGATCATCTGCAATTTCGCCAATCCGGACATGGTCGGTCATACCGGCGTCCTGGCGGCGGCAATTTCGGCGGTACAGACGGTTGACCAGTGTTTGCAGCGAATTGAAACGGCGATTCATGCGGCTGACGGATGCCTGTTGATTACTGCCGACCACGGCAATATTGAGCAAATGACCGATCCTGATACGGTCGGCCCGCACACCTCGCACACGACCAATCTGGTGCCCGCCATTCTTGTGAACGGTCCGGCTTCGGTGACACGCTTGCGCATGGGGCAGCTGTCAGATGTGGCGCCGACATTGTTGACGTTAATGGGTCTGGTGCCGCCGACGGCGATGACCGGACGGTCGTTGTTGGTTGATGACCCGCCTGCGGTTGTCACCAACGCAGCGGAGTAGGTGTGGCTTTGCGCCGCCGAACCGCCATGCTTGCCGTGGTCTTCTTATGCGTCTTGAGCATTGACGCGCGGACCCCAGCGAGCGCCCAAAATAGCGCCCCCAGTGTGACGGTGGTGAAAGCACAGCTTGCAGCGCAAATTAAGACTCTCCGGCAGGCGTTAATTAAAAGCGCTGCGAAAATCCAAAATCAACAGGTTCAATTGCAAGCGGTTGATGCGCGATTGGCGGCGCTGGCGTTGGTTGACGCAGCGGATCAAGAGCGGCTCATCGGCTTGCGACAATCGCTTGCGACGCTTGGTGTCACCTTGCAGAACTTGGCGCGTCGGCCGCCTGAGGCAGTGATTGTTGGACCAGGGTCGGCAATTGATTCAGCGCGCGCGGCACTGCTTCTTGAAAGTGCGATCGCACGGGTTAGCGACACCGGCAAGCGGTTGCGACGGCAAATTGATAAATCTGCGGACACCCGCCGTGCGATTTTATATGAGCAAGAAAAACTATTTCAGATGACCACCGCCTATGAATATGAGCAGCAACAATTAGAAACGCTGCTGGGCGAAAAATTAGCGCTGTTATCAAGCAGCGGCGGGGCTGCCGCCAAATCTCAAAAAAAGCGTGAAGCGTTGGCCCGGTCCGCGAAAAGCTTTCGCGGTTTATTGCAGAAGCTGCAAACCGATATCGGCACTCAAAATACCGCCCAGGGACAATTGACGGCGGCGACAAAAGCTGACAAATCCACGCGCTCCTTGGATCGCTCCAGGGATGGCTCGACGGCTACCGCTGCCGGCCAAGGGATGCAAATATCCTCGATTATGCGGCATAAAGGCAAATTGCCTGTGCCGGCGATCGGCAATGTGGTGCAGCGCTTCGGTGAGCCGGAACGTCGTGGCCAGCGTGCCAAGGGCATTAAAATTAAAACCCGCAACGGCGCTCCGGTCGTGGCCCCGCATGACGGTGAGATCTTGTTTGCGGATATTTTTCGTGGCTATGGAAAAATTTTAATTATTGATCATGGCCAGGGATATCATACTCTGCTGGCAGGCCTTGGACGTATTTATTCGACTGTCGGGCAAGCCGTTTTGGCAGGTGAGCCTGTCGGCGTGATGAACGAGAAACAAGGGACCAGCGGGCAACGACCAGAAGTTTATCTGGAAATGCGCTATAATGGCTTGCCAATTGATCCACTACCATGGTTGGTCCCACAAACATTGGATGCGAACGGTTAAATGAAAACGGCATTTAAAGCTTCTACTTCAGGTTGGAAATTTAGTCGTGCCGGCGTTGCTGCGGCAGCGCTTGGGCTGCTCGTGGCTCTGCCGACATTGGCGCATGCGCAAACGGCAAATTCGTCTGAAACCTATCGGCAGTTGAACCTGTTCGGTGATGTTTTTGAGCGGGTACGCGCCAAATATGTTGATGAAATAGACGACAAACAGCTGATTGAGTCGGCCATTAACGGCATGCTGACGTCCCTTGATCCGCATTCCGGATACCTGAACGCGGATAGTTTCCGTGACATGCAGGTGCAAACCCGCGGTCAATTTGGCGGCCTTGGGATTGAGGTGACGATGGAATCCGGCCTGGTCAAGGTGGTCTCGCCCATAGATGGGACACCGGCGCATGAGGCCGGCCTGCAGCCGGGCGACCTGATCAGCCATATCGATGGCGATGCGATCCTTGGGCTGACCTTGAATGAAGCTGTCGATAAGATGCGTGGTCCTGTCGATTCCGACATTATGATCACTGTTCGGCGCGAGGCCAAAGAGCCTTTTGATGTCACCCTCAAACGGGCAATTATTAAAATTCGATCGGTCCGGGCGCGGGCCATTGGCAATGTTGGTTATGTCCGTATTACCACGTTTAACGAGCAGTCGACCTCCGGTTTGCAATCATCCATGAGCGATTTAAAGGCAGAAATCGGTGATGACTTGGTCGGGTTTGTGCTGGATTTGCGGAACAATCCAGGCGGGCTTTTAAACCAAGCGATCTCGATTTCCGATGCCTTTTTGGAGCGTGGGGAAATTGTCTCGACGCGGGGCCGCGATGATGCCGATTCCACCCGTGCCAACGCCAAGCCAGGCGATTTGGCTGAGGGTAAGCCGATTGTGGTGCTGATCAATGGTGGCTCGGCATCGGCCTCAGAGATTGTGGCCGGCGCCCTGCAAGATCATCGCCGGGCCATTATCGTCGGCACCCAATCCTTTGGTAAAGGCTCGGTGCAAACAATCATGCCCTTGCCGGGCCATGGCGCTATGCGGCTGACAACGGCACGCTATTACACGCCGTCGGGGACCTCCATTCAGGCGAAAGGCATCAGCCCGGATATTGATGTGCCATTGGCCCGTGTGGAACAGCTTGAGCAAGGCCCGGCGCGTCGGGAATCGGACCTGCGTGGTGCCTTGGAAAACACCGATGCCGAGGCTGACAAACCTGGTGCCCAGGCAGGAAACGGCGTTGCCGCCGCCAGCGAAACGTCAGATTATCAGTTGTCGCGTGCTGTCGATCTCTTACGCGGCATTAGCTTTTACAATGCGCGTTCATCGAATTGAAAATCTTAGGCGTAAATATAAAACGACCTTTTGGCGCATCGCATAAAGATGTTGCCAGCAATGGCGGTGCCTTCCTCGGGGGTGGGTCCGGGGCCTCGGAAATTGCCATCAATGACGGCTTTGTGGATAATTTTGATTGGCTACAGGCAGAGCCTGAGCGGCTGATTTACAACAAAAAACATCGCCGCATGTTTCTCGCCGTTGCCGTGCTGATGTGGATCATCATTTTAAGTGGTCTGGGGGCCATTTTCGGCTGGTTGTTTATGAATGGTGAACAAACCATGGCCGAGCGGGTGCTGCGCCAACCGCGCACCACGGTGCCCATTTTGAAGCCGGAAGATAAAGCCGACCGCAGCAAAAGTGATGTCATCATCATGTCCGACTCTCAGACCATGTCTTTGGGCTCGCTTGATGATAGCGGGTCGATTTCAATGACGCCGCGGGCGGAAGAGAAAACGCCGACCGCATCGCAGCAGGTTGCCGCAACAGATGAAGCGATGCTGGAATTAAGTGGCCAGGGAGCGTTGCCAATCATCCCCATCGATGGGCGGGTGTCATGGCAATACTACGCCCGCTCGATCGAAAATGATGATCGTCCCCGAATTGCCTTGGTGGTTTCTGAATTGGGCTTATCGGACGTCAATACACGGTCGGCGATTGCGACCTTGCCAGGGGTGGTAAGCTTAAGTTTCTCGGCATTCTCGGCAAACCTTCAGGACAAGATTGATCTTGCCAAAGCAGATGGTCATGAGGTGTTGCTTGATTTGCCGATGGAGCCGTTGAATTATCCACGCGACGACCCCGGACCAAAAACCCTGCTGACCTCTGCGAGTGTTGTTAAAAACCTTGAGCATCTTGAGTGGATTATGGCGCAGGGGGCCGGGTATGTTGGCTTCATATCTAAAATGGGTGGACGGTTTACAACCGATGGCGAATCCTTAATGCCAATCCTTGAAGCAATTCGTGATCGGGGGCTGATGCTGGTTGACGGTCGTGCCTCGTCGCGCAGTTTGGTAACGGAACTTGCAACATCCATTCAATTGCCGCGGGTTTACAATAATAGCTTCATTGATCGCCAGCCAAAACGCGCAGAAATTGAGAAACGCTTGCGCAATTTAGAGGCCCGGGCACGGTCGGAGCGGGCAGTTGTCGGGATTGCCACAGGTTTACCTGTGACCGTCGATGTTCTAAAAGACTGGATCAAAGGTTTGGATGAACGGGGCGTTACCCTTGCGCCGGTCTCGGCGATCGTGGATCTGCAACGGATCTTATAACCACACGGTCTGTGGAGCTTATTTTATGGCAAAGCCTGATCTGACCTCGCAGCAGGCACTTGCGTCCGGTTATCGGCCGTGTGTTGGCGTCATGCTTTTAAATTCCGATGGTCTGGTCTTTGTTGGCCGCCGCCGGGACGGCAGCCGGGCAGCCTGGCAATTGCCGCAAGGTGGCATTGATGACGGGGAAAAACTGTTAGATGCGGGCCGCCGCGAATTGTGGGAAGAAACAGGCGTTCGTAAAGCCCGCTTGATTGCCGAAAGCCGTGACTGGCACCGCTATGATTTACCGCAAGAACTAATTGGTAATCTTTGGAAAGGGCGATTTCGGGGGCAGGTCCAAAAATGGTTGGTGATGGCCTTTGACGGTGACGACAGCGAGATTGACTTGAATGCGCATGAGCCGGAATTCGATGCCTGGCGCTGGGTTCCAATGGGTGAATTACCGGCACTGGCCGTCTCTTTCAAACGCGAGATTTATACCCATTTGTCGGTTGAATTTGCGCAATTAGGCCGCTGACATAAAAACGCCGGCCAAGGGCCGGCGTCGTTACGGTCTTTTTGAAAGCCCTTAATTGCTTTGTCGGCGGGCCGCGGCTTTCGCTTCCAGGATGGCGATCTGTGCGTCGATGTCGGCTTGCTGTTGGCTGTCCGACGCTGCTTTCACCTCATCCTTTAGGCCGGCGATCGACGCTTCCGTCGCTGCCAGGTCAATCTCGGCGACGGCAATCGCCTCTTCGGCCAGCACCGTACAGCGGCTCTCCGTAACCTCGGCAAAGCCACCGGCAATGAAAATTTGCTCGTCAACCTTACCGCCGTGGTGAATATCAATGACACCGGCCATCAAGGTTGAAATCATCGGGGCGTGCCGCGGCAGCACACCGAAATACCCTTCGGCCCCTGGCACCACAACCATTTCCACGTCCTTTGATACCAAGAGACGCTCCGGCGAGACCAATTCAAAAGCGGTGGTTTCGGCCATTTTCTTCCCCCTTAAGCGAACACCCTAACCGGCGAACACCAATTCCTTACGCAGCTTCAGAAGCCATTGCTTTGGCTTTTTCCATGGCTTCTTCAATGCTACCGACCATGTAGAAAGCAGCTTCCGGCAGGTCATCATATTCACCGGCGACAATGCCCTTAAAGCCCTTGATGGTATCTTCCAAGCCAACCAGTTTACCTGGCGCGCCGGTGAAGATTTCAGCAACATGGAAGGGTTGTGACAAGAAACGTTGGATTTTCCGCGCCCGGGCAACCGCCAAGCGGTCTTCTTCCGACAGTTCGTCCATCCCCAGAATGGCAATGATATCCTGCAGCGATTTATAGCGCTGCAACACTTCTTGGACGTCACGGGCAACGGCGTAATGCTCATCACCGACAATCCGTGGATCCAGCATCCGAGAGGTGGAGTCAAGCGGATCAACAGCTGGATAAATACCCAGCTCCGAAATCGCTCGCGACAGCACAGTTGTCGCATCCAAGTGCGCAAATGTTGTAGCTGGAGCTGGATCAGTCAGGTCATCGGCTGGTACATAAACTGCCTGAATCGAGGTAATGGAACCATTCTTAGTCGACGTGATACGCTCCTGCATAGCACCCATATCAGTGGCCAGAGTAGGTTGATAACCCACAGCTGATGGAATTCGCCCAAGAAGCGCTGACACCTCGGAGCCCGCTTGAGTAAAGCGAAAGATATTGTCAACAAAGAAAAGCACGTCTGTACCGGACTGATCCCGGAATTGCTCAGCCAAAGTTAAGCCAGTTA
>MDTB01221320.1_pt1 | contig 13839 bp, 12 predicted proteins | sample 811161 | NCBI WGS metagenome assembly MDTB01 (sample SAMN05326650, study PRJNA326480) | marine metagenome | isolation source: seawater | place: Mediterranean Sea | collected 2009
AGACCACCACGTTGATAGGTCAGGTGTGGAAGTGCAGCAATGCATGAAGCTAACTGATACTAATAACTCGATCGGCTTGATTTTCTATGTACTAGAAATAAACTTTGTAAATCAAAGCAACACTTTATAAATTAAATCTTTAAAGAATATTTTTTAGTATTGATTTCACATTTAATTGACTTGGTGATTTTAGCGGAGAGGTTACACACGATCCCATTCCGAACTCGAACGTTAAGGGCTCCAGCGCCGATGGTACTATACCTTAAGGTATGGGAGAGTAGGACATTGCCAAGTCTATCAAATGTGAAATAAATATGTCACTTCATTTTGCTGTAAATTCTATTTTTTATTTCATTTTACCTTTAAAAAAATTCAATAATCTCTATTCTATATTTTATGTCAATTGCAGTTATTGAAAAATCTTTCAAAGAGTCCATTGATGTTAAGAATGACATTATAAAGAATAATTTATTAGATGTTATAGTTAGCATGGGCAATGAGATTGTTGACTCAATACTTCATAATAATAAATTAATGATATGTGGAAATGGTGGCTCGGCTGCAGATGCTCAGCATCTTGCTGCGGAATTATTAGTAAGATTAAAACCAAACAATAATAGAGAAGGAATACCCGCAATTGCATTATCCCAAGATATTTCAACTATTACCGCTTGTGGAAATGATTTTGGGTTTGACAAATTATATGAAAGAATGGTTCAAGCCTTGGGAAATAGTGGGGACATTCTCCTAGTAATATCAACATCTGGAAAATCAGAAAATATAATACTTGCATTAAATGAAGCGAAGAAAAAAAACATTAAAACCTTTGGCTTCCTTGGTTCTTCTGGAGGAAATGCTTTAGTTTTATGCGATCGTTACTTTCTAGTTCCTAGTAGTGATACTGCTAGAATACAGGAGTCTCATATAACCGCAGGTCATTCACTTATGGAATATATCGAAGATAGATTAATTGAAGAAAACTATTTAAATATAAAATAAGTATTATTAACTTAACAAAGATGAAAATTGCAATTGTTGGCACAGGTTATGTTGGTTTAAGTTTAGCTATTCTTTTAGCAAAAAAAGAAGAGGTATTCGCATTAGACATTGATGAAGAAAGAGTTAATTTAATTAACAAAAAAATTTCGCCTTTTGAAGATAATGAAATTGAAGAGCATCTTAAAAGTCATGAACTAGATCTTACTGCAACTATTAATAAAAAAAAAGCATTTGAAAATGCACATTTTATTATTATTGCTACCCCAACAAATTATGATGAAGAAAAAGGTACATTTGATACATCTTCTGTCGAGAACGTTATAAAAGATGCAATACTCATAAACAAACAAGCTTCTATCGTAATAAAATCAACAATACCAATGGGTTTTACAGAACATGTAAAAGTTAAATTTGATTATAATAACATATTTTACTCACCTGAGTTTTTAAGAGAGAGTAGAGCACTTTATGATAATCTATACCCTTCAAGAATAGTTATCGGATCCAAATCAGATTTTGCCATCAACTTCTCTAAAATCTTAGTAAAATCATGTAAAAAAAATTCTAAGGATATTCAAATACTTCATATGGATTCTAAAGATGCCGAAGCTGTAAAATTATTTGCAAACACATACCTTGCTATGAGAGTTGCATTTTTTAATGAGTTGGATACTTTTAGTGAGATAAATAATCTATCTTCCAAAAACATAATTGATGGGGTTTGCTCTGATTCAAGGATAGGAAATTATTACAATAATCCTTCATTCGGATATGGTGGTTATTGTCTGCCAAAAGATACCAAGCAAATGCTAAGCAGTTTTGCAGGGATACCTAGTGACCTAATAAAAGCTATTGTTGACTCAAATAAAACTAGAAAGGAGTACGTAGCAAATTTAATATCCAGTAAAAAAGTTGAGGTAATAGGTATATTTAGACTCATAATGAAAAAAAGCTCTGACAATTTTAGAGAAAGTCCAATAATTGATATTATGAGACAACTTCAATTTTCTAATAAAAAGATTATTATTTATGAGCCGTTAATAAAAAAAGATAACTTCGAAAATATTCAGGTTGTGAATAGAATTTCAGATTTCAAACTTAAATCAGATCTAATTATTGCAAACAGAGTCACTGAAGATCTAGCTGACGTAAGTTTAAAAGTTTACACGAGAGATTTATTTAATTATAATTAGAAATCAGATTTGTATTTAATAATATCCAGTAATGTCTTACCGATTATCTTATGACTATTTTCTGTCCAATGACCATCTTTAGCAAAATAAAATAAATCTGATTGATTTATATCTTTTTTAGACTTTAGGATTTCTTCCAAGTCAATAATTGCAAAGTCTTCCTTCAATCTATTTTTTAATCCAAGTTGACTAACAGAAATATCATTAGCTATGGAAAACCATTCATTATTTCTGCCTATAGTATTTTCATTTTTAAAAGCCCACCCTGCGGGCGCCAAAAAATAAAAAACTCTCGAATTTAATGGAATCTTTTTATTAAATCTATTAAGAGACTCCACTGTTTGATCTACGCTTACATTTAATAATTTGCTCCAGCATGAAGCATCTTTAGAAAAAGAAATAATATCGTAAATTAATGTATCGGGTTCCAATTGATCAAGATAACTGCAATCAAGATAGTTAGTTTTATTGTGATTATTTTTAATTACAACTTGAGTTTTTTTATTATGATCTTCAATTTTATTTAAATTATTATATATATCAAATAGGCCTCTAATAACAAAACTATGCTCTATAAAATAAATTGAAAGAGTTTTAAATTTAGTCGCTATTTCATTATTCTTTTTTGGATATGAATTGCCATATTTTTTATAAGTTTGAAAATATGACATATTATAATTACTAGAAAAATCATTCCAAAATAAAAAAACAAAAAAAGTAGTACCTTCACTAAAACTATATTTACTGGGTAGCCTCTCATATTGATACGGGCTCCATGAAGAATAGCCTATTTCTATAGCTTGATAACTTTTATCTCTTAGTGATTGAGCCATTCTTTGAGAAATATTTATCTCGTCGGCTTGTATCATTGAATCCCCAATTATAACGAAATCAGAATCTGCAATTTTGAATGGACCTCGATTGAAGTCATATTCAATTTTATTTTTATCAATATATATTTTTATAGATTTATTTGTATCAAGATTTTTAACTTGTATTTTTTTTTCTTTACAGTACCCATAGATGGTATAGTTATCAGGGCAAAGCATTCCAACAGTTCTATTTTTCTCATAATTAAGAGTTTTATTCAAATATTGGTCAATTAGGATCAATAAAACAAATATAAAAATGATGCATAAAACTTTGAAAATACGTTGATTTCTTTGAGTAAACATAAAAATATGTAAAATATAATATATATAAGTAAAATATATATAATAAAAAAATTATTAAACTAATTATTTATTATTTGAAACATTAAGCTTTATATTATCATTAAATTTTATGGAAAAAAACTTTGGTTACACGTTTAGTATTTTATTTTTCATAATTGCATTTTATCCAACATTTTATGGTTCTAATATTTTATTGTGGAGCTTATTTTTATCTTTTTTAATAATTTTATTTACCATATTTTTCCCAAGTATTTTTTACTACCCGTCAAGAATTTGGAACAAATTTGGTATTTACTTAAATAAATTCATATCTCCAATAGTAATAACAATAATATATATAATTTCAATAATTCCTATTGGCATATTTATTAGATTAATTAGAGTTGATCTTCTCGGTCAAAAACTTAGAAAAAAAAATAAATCATATTGGATTGATAGATCTAAAGTAAAAAGTTCTATGAAAGATCAATTTTAAAAAAATGAGTTTTTTTCTTGAATTTATTAAATTTTTAATAGTAAGAAAAAAATTTTGGTTATACCCCAGTATCATTATCCTAGTTTTATTTGGGGGATTAATATTTTTAAGCCAAGGTACAGCAGTAGCTCCATTTATTTACACACTTTTCTGATAATATGATACGAATTTTAGGAATTTCAGCTTTTTATCATGACAGTGCCGCTGCTATACTTGTGAATGGAGAAATAGTCGCTGCAGCACAAGAAGAGAGATTTACAAGAAAAAAACATGATTCTTCATATCCAACTAACGCAATTAGGTATGTGTTATCAGAAGCAGGAACTAGTTTTGAAGAAATAGATTATGTTGTTTTTTATGAAAAACCTTTCCTAAAGTTTGAGCGCATATTAGAGACACTTGTAGTTAATTCTCCTTACAGCTATAGACAGTTTATGGTCGCAATACCCGAATGGATCAAGAACAAACTCTATTTAAAAAAAAATATTTCTAAAGAAATAAAAAAAAATTGTAAGAATTTTGATGAAAAAAAAATTTTGTTTAGTGAACATCATTTAAGCCATGCGGCAAGTGCTTTTTTTGTTTCACCTTTTAAAAAAGCAGTAGTTTTAACAATTGATGCAGTAGGTGAGTGGGCAACTACGACAATTAGTATTGGTGATGAGAACAATTTAGAAATAGTAAAAGAGATTAAATTTCCAAATTCACTTGGACTTCTTTACTCTGCATTTACCTATTATCTTGGATTTAAAGTTAATAGTGGTGAATATAAAGTTATGGGTCTGGCACCATATGGAAAGCCAATTTTTAAAAATATGATTCTTGATAATTTAATAGACTTAAAAAGTGATGGATCGTTTAGATTAAATCAAAAGTATTTCAATTATACAACTGAACTTGAAATGATATCTAAGAATTTTGTAAATTTATTTGGTCATCCAATTAGAAAAAATGATGACAAAAATTTAACTCAGTTTCATATGGATGTAGCAGCGTCCATTCAGAGTGTTACAGAAGAAGTAATTTTAAGAATAACACGATGGATTGCAAATAAATACAAAATCAAGAATTTGTGCATGGCTGGTGGAGTAGCATTAAATTGTGTTGCTAACGGAAAAATACTTAAGAAAAAAATTTTCAAAAATATATGGGTACAGCCAGCAGCTGGAGATGCTGGAGGAGCATTAGGCGCCTGCTTAGCCGCTTGGCATTTATTTCTAAAAAAACCGAAAATAAAAATAAGCGAGCAAAATGATGACCTTATGTCAGGTTCATATCTTGGGCCAAAATTTGATGATCACGAAATTGAAAAATCATTAAAAGACAATGGGATAGTTTATCAAAAATTTGAAAAAACTAAATTAATCGATAAAACTGCTAATCTTTTAAGTAAGGGTAATGTAATTGGTTGGTTTCATGGAAGAATGGAATTTGGACCTAGAGCTCTTGGCAATAGATCGATTCTTGCAAATCCTATGTCTGAAGGTATGCAATCAAAACTCAATCTTAAAGTAAAATTTAGAGAAGGTTTTAGACCGTTTGCTCCTGCTATTCTTTTTGAAGACCAAAGTGAATGGTTTGAAGAAAAATTTAAAAGTCCGTATATGCTTTTTGTAGATAAGTTGAAAAGTGATAAATGTTATTTTGATGAGTCAATTAAAAACCAACATGGATTTAATTTATTAAAAGTTAAAAGATCTGATATTCAAGCTGTTACTCATGTTGATTATACTGCAAGGGTTCAAACTGTTCATAAAGAAACTAATCAAATATTTTATGATCTTATAAATGCTTTTAAATTACAAACAGGATGTCCAATCTTAATAAATACATCTTTTAATGTTAGAGGTGAACCAATAGTTAATGAGCCTTATGATGCCATACGTTGTTTTATGTCAACTAATATTGATTATTTAGTGATAGGAAATTACTTCGTAAGTAAAGAAGAACAAAATTTAACTCAAATAAATAGATATAAGAGAGATTTTACCTTAGACTAAAACAGTATAAAAAATAGATTGGCAAATTTTTAAATCGTAAAATTGTTATGGCAAAAGTACTAATACTCGATGTATATCCAAAGAAAAAATATAGAATCTCCAAAGATCAAAATGGGGGGTTTGGAACGGCTAATGATTATGGAAATAATTTTTTCTTAAAATTATTAAGCTCTTATGTAAAAAATAATATTGATTATCCGCCATTATCTTGTGTTTATGTTGCAGGCCAATTAAGAGCGAATGGTTTTGAGGTAGATTACTCTAGATCATTAGATAAAAACAAAAATTACGACTTATATATATTACCCTCATCAATTGTTTGTCACGAAACAGAGGTTCGTTGCACCAAAGAACTTGCATCGCAAAATAAGAAGATATTTATTACTGGCCCGTTTGCATCATCAGAACCTGAGGCTTACAATAATAATGGTGGTAAAGTTATATTAAACGAACCAGAAATGTTTTTTTATAATTTTAAACCAACCGATATTGATAAATATGATAAATTTGAAAAATTAATTAGATCTGAAAAACAGATAGACCTAGACGACCTTCACATGCCTGCCTGGGATATAATTTCAAAAAAAATCAAACCGGTAATGAGTTTCTTGGGAAAAGGAACGACTATCCCTATTAATGCATCCAGAGGATGTCCTTATACCTGTTTTTATTATTGTACTTATCCTTTGCAGCAAGGTAGAAAATTAAGACTTAGAAGCCCAGAAAATATAGTGAATGAAATGATGCATTGGAATTCAGTTCTTAAAACCAAAAATTTTATTTTTCGAGATCCTGTTTTTTCAATTGATAAAAGACATACAATTGAATTACTAAATAGAATATCCAAATGTGAAATTAAATTTAATATTTGCATTGAGACTCATTTAAAAAATATAGATTCTGAAATGATCAAGCATTTTAAATCAGCTGGAGTAAAAATTATATATGTTGGAATAGAGTCATCTGATGATGGAGTATTGCTTGATGCACATAGAACCACTATTAAATCAGATTTACAGTTAGAACGTATTAATGAAATTGAAAGAAATAGTATCAAAGTTAAATGTATGTATATTATTGGATTGCCTGCAGATACTATTAAAACTTGCAAAAAAACAATAGACTATTCAAAGAAATTATTGTCTTCGTATGCTCAATACAGTGTTTTTACTCCATATCCTGGAACGCCAGCCTTTAGAGAGTATAAAGATAAGTTAATTTCACATAAATATGAAGATTTCAATCAGTGGCAATTAGTTTTTAAGCACCCAGAGCTTACACCAAAAAATGTAAGATATTTATTGAATAAAGCTTATCTCAGTTATTATTTAAATCCATTTTGGATTTTCAAATTTATTATCAGCAAGTTTAAGTTATGAAGTTTGACATAGTCTTTTATTAAGATTATGTTGCACTTCAACCATATTAAATTATGTCCAGTTTTAAGATTAAAATCAAAATAATGAATATAATTTTAATTTTGTCGCGGGGTGGAGCAGTCTGGTAGCTCGTCAGGCTCATAACCTGAAGGTCGTAGGTTCAAATCCTACCCCCGCAACCAATTCATTATTATGTAATAAATATAAATATTCATATATGAATTTGCTTTCTTCATGAGTGCCTTTTTTAAATACTTAAATATAAATAAAAATCTTTTAGCTTATTGGTCAATATTAAGTTTTTTATTTTGTATAATTTCTTGTTTGTTTACTTATAATTATTCAATCAATTCAATTCATGTAGGATTTTCAAGTCCAAGATTTCAATATTTTTTTTGGATTTTTTTAATAAGCATCTTTGCATTCTTATTTTCAATTAATAAATTTAAAAAAATAGCAGCTTTTCTATTAATATTATTCCTTTTTGAAATAATATTTGGATTTATTGCTGCAAGTTTACAAAAAATAAATATAAATGTAATAGAATTTTTCCCAGATAACTTTGTCTCAAATAGATTTGATCCACATCCACTATTGGTTGGCATTCCTTCATCAGATGTAAAAAGTTACTCTAGTTTTATAAATACTAATTCAATTGAAATAATTTCTCATAATAGCACAAACCAAAGAACAGTTCCAAATAATCGATATAGCAAAAATTTGATACCTATTGCAGTATTAGGAGGATCAACCGTGTATGATGTAGCTTTAAGTGATGATGATACATGGGTAAATCAACTCTCGATACTTCTTGGGGAAAACTTCTTTATTACTAACAATGGAGTTCCTGGATACACTACAGCAGAACACCTTATACAAACAAATTTTTATTTAGACAGAGGAATTAATACTATGCCTGTGTGTGCTATCTATTATTTAGGATGGAATGATATTAGAAACTTTGGAATAGAAGATATTGATCAAGGTTTTGCAAAATTCCACTTAAACTCACAACTAAATAATTTAAGAATTATTAATAAAGAACGTTTTTCTCCATTACTATCAATTTTGGAAATGTTAGTTATTAACAATTTATTTATTCATAACAATATTAATTTGGGTCCAGTTGTTAAAGTTGATAATAATACATTAAGAATGGATGAAAGCATAAAAATTTCACTAGGTAATATTGAAACTATAATTTTTTTAAATAATAAAAGAAAAATTAAAACAATCTATATACCACAAATCATAAATTTAGAAAAATTTACAAACAAGAGTCCTTATGGGTGGTTACCACGAGTGAGAGATGTAGATGTTCCAAAATTATTAACATACTTTAACAGTGAGGCTAAAAAAATAGTTACTAGCAATAATGCAGTTTTTTTTGATATTAGCAATAAAGAGTTCAATGATGAAGACTTTAGAGATAATGGCCATTTTTCACCAGAAGGAGCAGCTAAGTTCAGTAAAAAAATTTTTTATTCAGTAGAGAAAATGTGCAATTAGTTTTTTTATTATAATTTTCTTGCCACCATTCTTATAACGTTACCTTTATTCCTATAAGTATTATTTTTAATTGACTCATTAATTTCCTGAAGGAGTTCACTTCTTAAAACAGCAAAGTTGTTTGAAAAGTAAAATTCTTTATTAGTCATACCCAGATTTTCTATATACTCAACTTCAAAACCATTATCAGAAAATAATTTCTTTAGAGAGGTCTTGGTGAAAAAATACATATGAGGTATGTCTTTAATATCAAGGTTCCAATACTCATTATTACAATTAGGAACTTCAATAAAAATCAAGCCCTTTTCATTTAAATTATCTCTTAAAGATAATAATACTGACTTAATATCAGAGACATGTTCGAGCCAATGCGATGCTATAACTAAATCATACTTTAATATTTTTTTATCAGGATAAAAGTCTGATATTTTTTTTAAGTTATTGGAATTGTAATATTCTATCCACCTATTGCCAGGCTCAACAACATTAGATTCTATAACATTAACATTATTTCTAAGTATTTTGCTTAAAGTTGCACTCCCAGCACCAATTTCTAAAATTTTAATAGGTATATTTGGTAAATAATTTTTTATTGCTTTAAATTGACCTTCAGCTCTATCTATTTGATTATTGCTCTCTTTATAAAAGAAATCAAATTTACCATCATCCCAAAATAAATTATTATAGTATTCTTTTAGGTCATTCTCTCTGATTTTAGTAAGACATTTTCCATAGCCACAATCCTTACAAACAGAGACTTTTAAAAAAGCTGAAAATAGATTTTTGCTTTTATATTTTTTAATAAATAAAGATAAAATTAAAATTATTATTGTCTTGGAAAAAAGATATATAGTTATATTAAATTTATCTAAATGATTATTATAACTATGCTTTATTATATTTTTACTTGAGCAAATTTCACATGTATTGCTCATTTAGAATTATTTTATTATCATTGCAGTCGGTTGAGAAGAAAATTCGATTTGTTGAATTATAATATTTTTATCTCTTATAAACTCATCTACTGCATCAGACTCACCCCAGCCGCGTTTTGCGTACTCATCTAATACTATTAATCCACCCGGAACTACTAAATCCCAAAAACTTTCAAGGGTTTGTTTAGTTCCATGATACGTATCTAAATCTAAATGAAGCAGTGAAATTCTGAAACCTGGATTATTATTGACATACTTACTACAAGTTTTAATTACGTCTCCTTTTATTAACTCTGCTCTTTCTTTCATTCCTATATCTTTTATTACTTTATTTAATTTATTCAAATCGGTCGATTTAAAGCTTGCCTCATTCATAAATTTCTTTGCAGAAATTTTTTCGTAATCAAGTAGTGAGTCAGAAAAAGCACCAAATGTATCAAAACCTATAACTTTCTTATGAGAAAATTGTTCATAAATTTTGAGGAGTTTGAGCCAGTAAACAAAACCGACTCCTTTAAATACCCCACACTCAACTATGTCGCCAGGTAGATTTTGTGTTAACTTATATAAGTCATGCCTAACTAGAATTTTTTTCAATCTTTCGATATCATCACTTAATATTAAATTATTATAAGAGTCCCAAATATTTGCTTGTTTTGTCATTTTTATGTAATAATAGCTTGATTTTTATAACATATGTTTTAATGGTTTATAAGTTAAATCGATAATTAATTAAACTCAATCTTTTATGTCTATATTTATTATTGCCGAAGTTGGAATTAATCATAACGGTGATATGTCTATCTGTAAGGAGCTTATTGACCTTGCTGTTGACTCAGGATGTGATGCTGTAAAATTTCAAAAAAGAGATATCGATCAAGTTTATACAAAAAAGTTTCTTGACTCACCAAGAGAGAGCCCATTTGGAACAACTCAAAGAGATCAAAAATTAGGACTTGAATTTACCCAAGAAAATTACGCTGAAATTGATATGTATTGTAAATCAAAAAAAATAGAATGGTTTGCATCTGCCTGGGACTTAAACAGCCAAACATTCTTAAATTCTTTTAACTGTAAATATAATAAAGTTGCCTCTGCCATGATTGTCTACACCGAATTATTGGAAAAGATTGCAAAAGAGGGCAAACATACATTTATATCTACGGGAATGTCTAACTATTCAGATATAGAGAATGCAATTAATATTTTCAAAATAAATAACTGTTCATTTGAATTAATGCATACTGTTTCAACATACCCAATGAAAGAAGAAGATGCAAATTTAAATTTAATTTCTAGTTTGCGCAATAAATATAGTTGTGATGTTGGATATAGTGGTCATGAATCAGGATTGGCAATTTCTTATGCGGCTGCCGCATTAGGAATTACCTCACTTGAAAGACACATTACACTCAATAGAGCTATGTATGGATCCGATCAAGCTGCTTCAATTGAACCTGCAGGACTTAGGCAATTAGTAGGCGCAGTGAGAAAGATAGAGCAAGCTCTTGGAGACGGAGTAAAAAAAATATCAGAAGAAGAGCAAAAGATTGCTGATAAATTAAGAGAACACCTTAAATTATAATTAAAAAATTGTTAAATTTTTAAAACAATTTTATTATAATAAGTAAATAATGAAAATAAAACTAGGCATTATGCAAGGTAGGTTGAGTGAAAAGCCTGGTCAGAACTTGCAATCATTCCCTTATGCTACTTGGAAAGATGAATTTTTTTTTGCTAAAGACCTCGGCCTAGACTTTATTGAATATTTAGTTGATGATGTTAACGATAATTTAAATCCAATAACAAATCAAAATGGAAGAAAGCAAATAATTGAGCTGTGTAGAATAAGCAATATAAAAATTAATAGTCTCTGTGCACATACATTTATAAATGATGATTTTTTAGATCCCTCTAAATTGTCGAATATTAATTTGAAGTTTTATAAAATAATAAATTGGTGTGAGGAATTAGATATCAATAATATTAATGTTCCTATTAATGGATTAAATAATAAAAAATTTGAAGAGTTAAAAAATATGATTATTTTCTTTAATCAATTAAAAATTCCAAAAATTGTTAATATATTAATAGAAACAGACTTAAGCGCAGTAGTATTAAAAAAGTTTTTAGAGTCCTTAAAAGTTAAAAATGTAAAAATAGTTTATGATTTAGGTAATGCAAATGCACTAAAGATTGATACCCTGCATTTTCTTAGAATCTTATATAAAAAGATATTTGAAATTCATCTAAAGGATAGATCTAGCAAAGAGGGTAATTCTTATCGATTAGGCTCATCGGATACTCCATTTGCAAATATAGCAAGCGAACTAAATAAGTTAGGCTGGTCTGGGCTAGTAACACTTGAGACACCAATATTTAATAATTGGAAAGATGAAGCAATTCACAATATTAGTTTTGCCAATAATTGGATTCAAAAAATACAGAAAAAAATATGAAGGCACTTTTTATAGGTTTGGGATCAATAGGTCAGAGACATCTACGAAATTTAAAAAAAATTGTACCAAACGTCTCAATAATTGCTTATAGAAAAAACAAAAGTGTTCCAGTTTTATCTGAAAATAATAAAGTTTTAGCAAAGAAGCAACATCGAACATACTATAATATAGTCGAAGTTGATACTCTAAAAAAGGGATTGCAGCACAAACCAGATGTAATATTCATAACCAATCCATCGAGCTTACATTTAAAAACACTTAAGTCAGTCATAAAAGAGAATGTCTATATTTTTGTTGAAAAACCAATTGCTCATAATTTATTTGAACTAAAAAAATTTATGAATAAATCAAAAAAAAATAATTTAAATAAAATATATGTTGGATATCAATATAGATTTAACCCTTCAATAAATTATTTAAAAAACTTAATTTCTAAAAAATTATTAGGAAACATTATTTCAATTAGATGTATTAATGGGGAGTATTTGCCTTCATGGCACCCTTACGAGGATTATAGAGATAGTTATGCAGCCAATAAAAATTTAGGCGGTGGAGCTCTTCTTACTCAAATTCACGATTTTGATTATATATACTGGTTATTTGGCATGCCTGAGTTTATCACATGTTTTGGTGGAAAAGTTTCAAACTTGAATATAAATGTTGAAGATGCAGTTCAAGTGGCGATGCAGTTTAAAAAAAAAATACCACTAACTCTGAACTTAAATTATCTTGAACAGCCTCCAAATAGATCAATTACTGTAATAGGTGATAAAGGTTCAATTGTTTGCGACTTAACTAAAAATATAATTTCTCTAAAATTTATAGACAAAAAAATAAAGAAAATCAATTTTAGTAATTATAGAAGAAACGATATGTTCATTGATGAATTGAAAGATTTTATTAATTTTTATAAGGGTAAAACTAAAGCTAAAGTAGACCTTCAAGAATCTATGCAAAGCTTATATTTAGTTGAGCAATCTAAAATATCTCTAAAGTCAAAATCTATGATAAGGTGTTCTATATATGAAAATAAAAGATAATACTGTATGGGCAATAATTTCTGCTAGGAGTGGTTCTGTGTCAATTCCTCATAAAAATATATACAAAATTAATAAAAGACCAATGATAGCATATAGCATTGCAGCGGCAAATAAGTCAAAGTTGATAAATAGAATAATAGTATCTACAGATTCTAGAGAATATATGAAAATTGCAAAGTCATTTGGGGCCGAAGTCCCATTTTTAAGACCAAAATCTATAGCAAAAAATAATTCATTAGATATTGATTTTTTTAAACATTTAATAAATTGGTTTAGAATTAATGAAAAATTTGTACCTGAATATTTATTACATTTGAGACCAACAACGCCGATTAGAAATCCTAAAATTATTGATAAAGCTATAAAAGAATTTATTGGAAGCAAATTTTCTGCACTTAGATCTGTTCAAAAGATGTCAAGTACTGCATATAAAACATTTGAGGTTCAGAACTATATGCTTAAAAATATTTTAAATCAAAGTTATGACATTGAAAAATCAAATTTGCCAAGACAGGTATTCAATGATACTTACGAAGCGAATGGCTATGTTGATATAGTAAGAACAAGTATGATTGACAAGGGAATTTTCCATGGTCGTAAAGTGAAAGCATTTATTACAAATAATACCCTTGACCTTGACAGTTTAGACGACCTTAAGTATTTGGAATTTATTAT
>MDTB01226350.1_pt1 | contig 13839 bp, 11 predicted proteins | sample 811161 | NCBI WGS metagenome assembly MDTB01 (sample SAMN05326650, study PRJNA326480) | marine metagenome | isolation source: seawater | place: Mediterranean Sea | collected 2009
CACTTTGGCCTATTACATCTGGTATTTAATTGCTTATGGTTGGGTTTGTTGGGCTCTAAAATTGAAACCCATACGGGCTCGATTCATTTATTATTAATCGTTTTAGTGAGTGGCGTGGCCTCGAATATGTCTCAATACTACTGGTCGGGCAAAGTTTATTTTGGTGGTATGTCTGGGGTGATATATGCTCTTTTAGGCTACCTTTGGATTAAACATATGATTGCACCGCAATACTATGCACCATTGCCCAGTGGTTTAATGGGTTTTATGGTGGGTTGGTTAGTGCTGTGTATGACCGGTGTTTTAGAAGTTGCCCTTGGAATAGGCGTAGCGAATGCCGCCCATTTAAGTGGTTTAGTTGCTGGGCTTTTGATAGGGCTAGTGTTTTCGCTCAAAACATTGGCCGTCAGTAAAAATAGTGAAAAGTGAATATTTATGGATCTTCAGCAGCTTTTAAATAGTATTACGCCTGACATCTACCAGCAGTTACAAAAGGCGGTAGAGATTGGTAAGTGGCCCGATGGTCGCAGTATTAGTGAAGAGCAGCGTTCGCTGTGTATCCAGGCGATTATTGCCTATGATCAGCGCAACCCCGTAACTGAAAGAACCGGCTATGTTCCAACCAAAGAGTCTGCCTGCGCCCCAGAGGATAAACCTAAGCCAATAAAGTGGGATCATTAATGTCTATTTCTGTATCCGGTCATCTGGCAAAAATGCAGGTTGAGCTCAATGAGCAGGTGCAGTATTTTTTGCCGCTAGATGATCATCGTGAACCGCTAAATGCTTTTCTCGGCAAACCTATACGTTTGGAATATCTGGGAGATATTCACTGTACTCACTGTGGGCGACGCTCTAAGAAAAGTTTCAATCAGGGATACTGCTACCCCTGTTTTACTAAATTACCTCAGTGTGACACCTGTATTATGAGCCCGGAAAAATGCCATTATGAGCAGGGTACCTGTCGCGATCCAAATTGGGGAGAACAGTACTGTTTTACCGATCACTATGTTTATCTAGCTAATAGTTCTGGGGTAAAGGTTGGGATCACGCGAGGCTCTCAGGTGCCGACGCGTTGGATAGATCAGGGTGCAACTCAAGCAATGCCTATTTTTCGTGTAAAGTCGCGTTATCAGGCGGGACTAATCGAAGACTGCCTGCGCGACCATGTTGCTGATAGAACTCACTGGCAGAAGATGCTTAAGGGAAATTCAGAGGCGGTAGATTTAGAGCAAATTCGCGATGAGATCATTGCCAAGTCAGAGTCTGGTCTTCGCGAGATTGAGCAAAAATTTGGTCTATTAGCGATACAGCGGCTCTATCATCAAAAGGTGGTGAATATTAATTTCCCAGTATTGCAATTTCCTGAAAAAGTTAAAAGCTTAAACTTTGATAAGCAACCTATAGTCGAAGGGGTTCTTCAAGGTATTAAAGGTCAGTATTTGATTCTGGATACTGGCGTTATCAATATTAGAAAATTTACTGCATATAATGTGCAGTTTTCAGCATAAATAAGGCGCAAATACTGTGAGAGATGCAACACCGCAAACCATCTATCTAAAAGACTACCAAGTCCCCGAATTTCTAATTGATAAAACCAGCTTGGTTTTTGATTTAAATGATGAGTACTGTCATGTCAGTAGCGAGCTGTCAATTCGTCGCAACCCCAGTAGCAAATTGACCTCAGCGCCGTTAATTCTGCACGGTGGTACTGAGTTGGATTTACAGCAGATTAAAATTGATGGTCATAGTATCTCTTCAAGTAATTATAAGCGTACTGATGATGGCTTAGTCATTGATCACTTGCCAGATAGCGCTGTCATTAGTATTGAAGTACTTATCAAGCCCCACCTAAACACCACAATGATGGGGTTATACAAGTCACGCACCATGTACTGTACCCAGTGTGAGGCTGAGGGCTTTAGGAATATAACTTTCTATCTTGACCGCCCCGATGTAATGTCAGAGTTTACTACCCAGTTAATTGCCGATAAAAAGCAATTCCCAGTATTGTTATCCAATGGCAATGCGTTTGAGCAGGGGGAATTAGAGGATGGTCGGCATTTTGCGATTTGGCACGATCCCTTTAAAAAACCGGCCTATTTGTTTGCCCTAGTGGCGGGCAATCTCAGTGTGGTTGAGGATCGTTTTACCACCTGTAGTAATCGTGAAATTTTATTGCAGATTTTTGTTGAACAAAAAGACCTCAATAAATGCGATCACGCCATGCTGTCATTAAAAAACTCTATGCGTTGGGATGAACAGGTCTACGGCCGTGAATATGACCTTAATCGCTTTATGATTGTTGCAGTAGACGATTTCAATATGGGCGCGATGGAGAATAAAGGACTTAATATCTTTAACACCTCTGCCGTATTAGCCAACCCAAAAACTACTACGGATGCAGCGTTCCAAAGGGTTGAGGGAATTGTGGCTCACGAGTACTTCCACAATTGGTCAGGTAATCGAGTGACCTGTAGAGATTGGTTTCAGCTTAGCCTAAAAGAGGGCTTTACCGTTTACCGAGACTCACAATTTTCAGCCGATATGAACTCGCCAGTGGTTAAGCGTATAGAAGATGTGGTCTATCTGCGTACCCATCAGTTTGCTGAAGATGCCGGTCCTATGTCGCATCCCGTTCAGCCCGATGCCTATATGGAAATTAATAATTTTTATACCCTTACCGTGTATGAGAAGGGTGCAGAAGTAGTAGGGATGATTCACAGCCTCTTAGGTGATGAAAAGTTTCGACAGGGCAGTGATCTGTATTTCTCCCGTCACGATGGCCAAGCCGTTACTATTGAAGAATTCGTTGGCGCCATGGAAGAAGTCAGTGGCAAAGATCTTAAACAATTCCGTCGCTGGTATAAGCAATCTGGCACCCCTCAGGTAGAGGTAGAGAGCCACTATGATGCTCAGGCAAAAACCTATAGCTTAAGCTTTAGCCAAAGTTGTCCCGCAACCCCGCGACAAAGTCATAAGCAGCCATTTGTTATCCCAATTAAATTGGGTCTAGTAGGTGCTGATGGCGAAGATTTAGTACTCAATAAGCAGGGTGAGCGAAGTATTGTTTTTTCACTCTATGATACAAGCCAAACGCTAGTATTTGAAAATATACAACAGCCACCAGTGCCATCACTATTGCGCGGTTTCTCCGCACCCATCAAGCTTAATTATGCTTATACCAGTGCCCAACTAGCCCATTTGATGGCGCATGATTCTGACGGATTTAATCGTTGGGATGCAGGGCAGAAACTATGCCTACTAGTGCTAAATAAACTGATTGATGATGCTATAGCGGGTCGCGAGCTAATTATGGATCAACAGCTTATTCGCGTGTTCAGCGATTTACTCGCCGATCACAGTTTAGACCCGGCCATGGTTAATCTGATGCTGCAACTGCCCAGTGAGGCACAATTGCATGAACAGGCAGAAACCATTTATGTAGAGGCTATTCATCACGCGCGTGAATTTGCTCGAGAGTCTATAGCTTCCGCACTACAACAGCAGCTACTGGAAACCTATCAGCGACTAACCGACCCACAAGCCTACGCGCCAGAAGCCACGCAAATAGGTAAGCGTGCCTTGCGTAACTGTGTGTTAGGTTATCTAATGCAGGTCGAAGCAGTGGGGCCAGAACTAGCTTGGCAGCAATTTAACCAGGCTAGTAATATGACTGATAAAGCGTCATCACTTAGTGCCTTAGTCAACTGCAAAACGGCGCAAACATATTGTCATCAAGCTTTAGAATCATTTGAGCAAGAATATGCCGATGAAACTCTGGCTATGAATCTATGGTTACAGATACAGGCTACCAGTAAGCTGATTAATGGTCTCGATCGGGTTAAAGCGCTAATGGCGCACCCAGCCTTTAGTATTAACAACCCGAATAAAGCCAGAAGCCTATTAGGCGCATTCTCTAGCGCTAATCCGATTAATTTCCATAATCCAGATGGCTCAGGCTACCGTTTTTTACAGCAACAAATCATTGCACTTAATGCGCTTAACCCTCAGGTGGCGGCGCGTTTGGTAACGCCATTAACGCGATGGAAAAAACTACCCGAGCCCAATCGTCAACTGATGCGCGAAGCACTGGACACAATTGCTAACCATAAGGGGTTGGTTAAGGATATTCAGGAGATAGTGACTAAATCGTTATAGCTTGAGAAATAGTCACTCTCAATTAGGGTAGAGCGGCTTAAGCTGAGTGCCTCGACTACTAGGATGATTATTTGTGCCAGAAAAGCTTTTTAAGCATTTAATAATTTCCGCTGTATCAACCTCTATACTGTTGTCGTTATCTGATTTGAATAAACCCTGATCCAAAAGCCCAAACTGCTGTTTTAATTCTGGATTAGCCATTAAATCGGCTAACTGATTTAAAGAGCGCGGTGGCTGTTGCGAGAATACCTCTGCACCCCAAAGTAAAATACTATCCCGCATTGCGTCTAAATTATTATCAGCCGCCTGTTTGGCTATCTGATTTAGCCGTTGCTTGGCATTGGGTAGCCTAGTTATTTCTTTAGTCATTGGCTTAGTCGGGTCATTTCGTCGCAAATATAAAAGCCCGACAATCACAGCAATTAGTAGTGCATTTAGGGTTAGCGACCAATGGGTGAGCTGAGACACAGCAGGGGGATTAACAGCAGTTTCAGCGCTTGTGGTTAGGTTAATAGCCGGACTATCTTCAATGCTAATTTGCGGCGAAGTAGTTGCTGCGACAACGGTAAAAATTTTCTCAGGCAACCGGCTTGTTTGTATACGATTATTGACTGTATCCCACCACTTTAACTCAATCGCCGGCAAGCGCAATTGACCTTCTTGGTTGGGCACTATAGCGACACTTTCTGCGCGCACACCTAAGATGCCGCGATTGGTTTGCTTGTCCTCTAGTACAGCTTGATCGGGGTACAGCTTAAGCCCAGTATTTTCTATGCTGGGTAGGGGCTGAATTTGTGAAGCAGTTAAACCTAATGCGGTCATTTTAATAGTTCGGGTAATAGGTTCACCGGCAGTGAGGGTGTCGGATGAATCACTCCAAGATTCCTCTAATGTAACTTGGCTACTGGGTAACCAGTTAGCAGCACTAATATGACTGGGTTTAGGCAGGATATCAATGGTCTTTTCTTCGGTCAGACGCACCAAGCGATTTCCCCTAGAAAAGAAACCACCAAATTGTGAGCCGCTAGTTTCAAATGCGCTAAATCGTTGTTGTGGAATACTCAGCTTGCCCACAGACTGGGGGAAAAGCGCAAACTTAACTTCAATAATCGAGTAATTTTTACCATTAATACGTTTGTTAAAGCGCTCTTCTGAGACTTGCTGGATAATCGCATCGGGAATATCAAATTCAGAGATAGAAATATCCTGAAGCGGCAACGAGTAGTGCAGGCGGTGCGTCAGCATTATCTGTTCTTGAATATAGGCAGAATCCTTATCGATAGAAGTTTGAATAAACACTGGCTGATTAGCCCCAGCGGCAGGGTTGGTATTAGCCGCTCGAACCACAATACTAATTGCTTTACTGGTGTCACCATTAAAGTTCAACGCAGGAATTGTCAGGAGTCCCTGTTTCTTGGGAAGCAGTAATAGCTTCCAGTCAGTCGACGATTTTTGCTCCCCATTAATCCATGAATACTGCTGTTGTCGACTATTAGAGATAATCTCAAAATCACTCTGTAATTGGCTAAAATTAGGCTCGCCATTACTCGATTTACCAGAATAGGTCACTGTCAGTTGTAGTGTTTCATTGCTTTCAATTTGGGTTCTATCGACCTGTGAGCTTAACGATGCCCAGCTAGGTGCCGCCAAAAGAATAAGGACAATAGTTAAAATACTGTTTTTAAATGATCTATTCATTTACCAACGCTCTTGCTGATTAGGTGGTTGTGGACTTCGTTGTTCATTAGCCCGTTGCTGTGATTGATGGCGAAATTTTTGCCGCAATAAGCCACCCGGATCGTCGGGTACGCGGCGCAACCATTGCTGTAGTTCTTGCTGTTGCTGTTCTTCAAGTTTTTCCTGTTCTGACTTCTGCATTTCGCTTAACTGTTGTTCAGCAGATTCTTGATCTTGCTGTTGTTCTAAGTCTTGTTGAACAGCCTCAGATTCATCCTCTTGTTCAGCCTCTTGTTCAGTCTCTTTTTGGTTAGATTGCTGCTGTTCGCTCTCTTTAGATTCGGCATCCTGAGACTGGCTATCTTGAGACTGGCTATCTTGAGATTGACTGTCCTGCGACTGATCTTGAGATTCGCCGTCCTGATCCTGTTGTTGCTTTAGCTGTTCGATAAGTTTTTTATTGGCTATTGCATCCTGCATATCGGGCTGTAATTGAAGCGCCTGATCATAAGCCGCTATGGCTTTATCAAGTTCACCCATATGAGCCAATGAATTGCCGAGATTATAATAATCATCTGCACTATCACCCTCTTTGAACAGCTCTGCGGCGCTATCATAATCAGCATTTTTGTAGGCGGCACTAGCTTGCCATTGTGGGTCTTTAAATAAGGATTGAGCCATTTCGGCATCACCATTTTCAAGAGCGTTCTGCCCCTGTTGATCAGCTGTATACCAAAGGTCATGCCAAATTGAGGCTTCAGTGGGCGCTGAGGTCAAAAGGCTAGGCGCTAGAATAACTACATACACTGCACCTTTACGAAAGCTTGCGAACAGCAGTGGCAGTAATAAAAATATCAGCCAAAAACCACGGTCTTGCCAAATATCAAAAGACCGATCATTTATTTCGCTAGTATTGGGGAATTCTTGCTCCATAGCCGCAGTAATAGCTAGAACATCAGTATCATTATTGGCAATACTGAAATAACGACCATTGCCTAGATTAGCAAGTTGCTTAAGCGATGATGGGTCAAGTCTTGGCAGTATAATGCTATCGTTTTGATCCTTTACAAAACCGCCATTACCCAGTGGGATTGGTGCACCCTGTGATGTGCCCACACCTAAAATATGTAGGCGAACACTAACTTCTGATAACTGAGAAGAGATATCCCTAAAGGCCGATCTATCAACACCATCAGTAATCAGTAATAAATCGGCTTGTTGGTAACCACCATTGGTCACTAGTTCTAAGGCGGTGGCTATGGCGTCCTCAGTATTACTGCCATAACTGGGTAACAATGTTGGATGTAACGTCGGTGCAAGACTAACAATGGTATTGCTATCCTCAGTGAGAGGTGAAACGGTAAACGCCTCGCCCCCATAAACTACAAGTCCGCTAAGACCCTGCTTGCGTGCTTTGAGAATATCGATCATTTTGTATCTAGCACGCACCAGTCGACTGGGCGCTATATCTTCCGCAAGCATTGAGGGTGATAGATCGAAAACGACTACCAGTGCCGAATCTTCTTTATGCACTGGTTGCGGTAACTGATTCCAAGAGGGGCCGGCTAAGCTCAGGCAAAATAGCAACCAACACAGTGCCAAACCACGGTGAAAATATTTAGCATAATGATTAGTCTCTAAGCCATTTTGCATTAAATAGGGTAGAAGGGCAGGGTTGATCACCTTTTCCCAGTTGCCGGTTTGCTGGTTGATTTTTTTTATAATACCAAAGCACAATACCGCTGGTATTAAGCCTAAAAGCCACAGCGGTCGAATAAAGTGAAAGTCCGTTAGGAACTGCCAATCAGACATAGGTCCTCCCAAACTGGCGGACCACAGCAATCAATAAACTCAATATAAAAGCTACACTTAATGGCCAGTGATAGAGAGAAATCGTGGGGCGTATAGTTTCAGCCTCTTGATCTACCGGTTCTAGTCGATTTAGTTCTTGATAAATTGCATCGAGTTCGGCCGGGTTTCTTGCTCTAAAGAACTGCCCGCCGGTTATTTTGGCCACTTCAGAAAGTGTTTGCTCATCAAGACCGCTAGCTCCTCTAGCGCCGACACCAATGGTATAGATTTTGACCTTAGCGCGACTGGCAAGCTGTGCCGCTTTTATGGGCTCAAGGGCACCGGAATTATTGGCGCCATCAGTCAGTAGGATAACCACGCGATGATTTTCTGATCGATCCTGTAGCCGCTTTACCGCCAAGCCAATCGCATCGCCTATAGCTGTGCCGTTACTACCGGCAAAACCCAGTTGCGCTTCATAGAGCAATGTCTGTAGGGTCTTTCGGTCAAAGGTAAGGGGGGTTTGCAAATAGGCCTGCTCACCAAACAAGATTAACCCAAGGCGATCGCCCTCGCGTTGAGCAACAAATTCGCCCACCACAGATTTTACTGCCACCAAGCGATTGACTATTTGGCCGCCAATGCGCATATCCCGCTGGCGCATACTGGGCGAAATATCCACGGCAAGCAGTAGGTCGCGACCACTGGTTGGCAAAGGTACTGGATCGCCAAACCACTGAGGTCTGGATAACGCCAAAAGCGTACACAACCAGCACAGGAAAAGGATTATTTTTAAACCGGTTGTTAACCATGTTGAACTTTTAAGTGGCGTACTATCCGGGGTTACAAGAGCTAGCATTGTCGGCGCTCTTAACGCATTTAGGCTGTGTTTAATAGGTTTGCGCCAATATCGATAGATAAGCGGAAGTGGGGCGAGAATAAGCACTAGCGGCCAGAGTAAAGTTAACATGGTTTATACGCCAGCTTTGCAATGGGATGATGATGTTTAATCCAATAGCGACTTTGGGTTATAAGTTGATCTACCAAGTCAGATGTTACTGATTGGTTTTGGGCATAAAAAAGCTGCTCCCAGTTAGCCGGAATATCAGTAAACAGCGGTTTAGAGCAGCTACTCTGTAAAAACTGAATAAACTCCCTATTGTTTAGACTGGCAAAATTTTGTTGAGGATAGGCACTGGTTGCGACCTGTTTAAGTAGCGAAAATAAAGCAATCAATCGTCGGTGTTGATCTGAATTTGGTAGATTTTTTAACGCAACAAGCGCCTGTCTTCGATAGCGCTGATTAAAATATTGATTTAAACCAAACTGCACTGCGAAATATATAGCCACAATGGCAATAATAGCGACAATCCACCAACCAATGGCAAGCGGCCACCAAGATACCGCATCGGGTAAATGGATGTCTTTTAATCGAGCTAAGGGATCGCTTGGGTTCACTATACTATACTCGACTAATTAAAATTGCGGGCAGAGCGACGCTTACCATAAGCCTTGGCTAATAGTTGCATCACGGGTTTTGTTGTATCAAATGTTAGTAACCCAGCACCAAGCTGCTCGCAGAGTTTTTGTATAAAATTTTCCCGCTGGGTAAATTGATGGGTAAAACTATCTCGAAGCTGTTTATCGCTAGTATCAAGAACGACCTGACGTTTACCGTTGGTCACCGAATAATGAGCAGGTTTAGGAAGTTGTCGCTCTAATTTATCGGTAACTTGGCAAAAATTGATATTGCAGTGTTTTGCCAGAGCATAGAGGTGTGGCTCGCAGGTACTATTGAGATCGTGAAAATCACTCACTATAAATACCGTACTGCCGGGAAGGGCAAGCCGGCGTGATTCCTCGAGAATGGTTGCCAAATCCAGTTTATCTTGCTGTGGCTCTAACAGCGCTTGGCTAAAGTTTTGCAGCCCGCGAATAAATTGCAAAGCACTGTGATGGCTGCGTTTAGGTTTTATTTCTAGCTGATCCTGCGCGCCAAAAATCACCCCGCCAACACGGTCATTAATGCCAAGGCCGGCCCAAGCAAGGGCGGCAGACACTTCACAGGCAACCACTGACTTTAATCGCTGACTGCCAAAAAACATCGAGCTTCTTAGGTCAGATATGATAAGAATAGGGCGTTCTCGCTCCTCAATAAATACTTTAGTGTGTGGCACCTGAGTGCGAGCAGTCACTCGCCAGTCGATACTGCGAACATCATCCCCGGGTTGGTAAAGGCGAACCTGATCAAAATCCATGCCGCGACCGCGAAACTGCGATCTATGCCCGCCGGCTAGCATCTGGCGTGCCTGTAATTTTGGGAAATTGGACAATTCTTTGGCCGCATAGCGCAACCTAATTAATTCATTAGAATCAGCTATTGCAGGATTAGATGTCATACCTGAAACCCCATTGATACGTTATACCTAAGTTAAGCGGAGGGAACGGTAGCGAGTAGAGTGTCGATCACCTGATTGGCGTCAATACCCGCCGCTTCAGCTTCAAAACTCAGTATGAGTCTATGGCGAAGTACATCATGTGCAACTGAGCGAATATCATCAGGAGTGACATAGTCTCGATTATCTAACCAAGCTACAGCGCGACTGCATCGATCGAGCGCAATAGTCGCTCGAGGGCTAGCACCAAAATCTAACCAGTTAGCTAGATCGCCGCCATAGGCTTCGGTGTTGCGCGTGGCTAGAATAATCTGCACCAAATACTCTTCGACTGCCTCATTCATATGTACAGACAAGACTTCTTTTCTTGCCGCAAATAAATCTTCTTGGGTAATGGAATCAAAGGCTGAAGTCGTTTCACCCTGTGCTTCTTCACGTGATAGCTGCAAGATAGTTCGCTCGCTATCAGGCGAGGGGTAGTCAACCGACACATGCATTAAAAAACGATCCATCTGTGCTTCTGGTAAGGGGTAAGTACCTTCCTGCTCAATCGGGTTTTGCGTGGCCATAACCAAAAATAATTCAGGTAATGGGTAGCTGTTTTTACCCACTGAAATTTGTCTTTCTGCCATTGCCTCTAAAAGGGCCGATTGAACCTTGGCCGGCGCGCGGTTTATTTCATCCGCGAGTACCAAGTTATGAAATAACGGGCCAGCTTGAAATTCGAATACACCCTGTTCAGGTCGATAAATATCACTACCGGTAATATCGGAAGGGAGAAGATCTGGCGTAAATTGCACGCGATGAAACTCGGCATCTATGCCTTCGGATACTGTTTTAATTGCTTTTGTTTTTGCTAATCCGGGTGCGCCTTCAACCAATAGGTGGCCATCAGCTAAGAGGGCGATAATAATGCGTTCGATAAGTTGTTGTTGACCGACAATTCTACTGTTAAGCCATGTTTTAAGGCTATCTATGTTCTGTTGCAAGTTGTACCTCTGTAAATTTTTTAGCTATAAAAAAACAATCACCGATTCTAGTTAGTCTCTGTACAAGAAACAATTGCCGATGTTAAAAATGATTTTTAAATCTAGTCCATTAAATAATAGTTGAAAATCGCCTTACAGGTTGCCTGCCTTTTGCTGCATGGTAGCCTGACTAAACCCACTCCAATAATCAGCTCGACCTTGACGCCAGCCTGTACACCATTGGAAACCTAATTCTGATTCGGTTTGGTAAGGGCAGGTTGAAATTGAGCGCTGCTGGATAGCAGTTTGATAGCCTCGAACAAAGGCCCGGTGGGATAGGTCTTTCTTATGTTTTTTCATAGAATTCTCCATTTTGAATATTAAACGTCTGCTTGTTGATAAAATATTTGTCGTTTTTTTCAACAACCAGAGAGCAAAGAGAGATAGAATGGCGACCTTTATTGGCGCTAGCAGGTCACACTCTGTATTAAAGCTCCCCCAGTTTATTTTATGACCGTATATTTACTTAATGGTTCCATACATTTCAGGATACAAAAAAAGTGCCTCAAATAACAGATATTAACGCATGGTTAGCTACTTGCCCTAAGGGTATGGAGCAGCTTTTAGCTGATGAGCTAGGGGCTATTGGCGCTTCAGAAATCAAGCAAACCGTTGCAGCGGTTCACTTTCAAGGCGCGTTGCAAGTAGCCTATAGAGCCTGCCTGTGGTCACGTTTAGCTAATCGTATTCTTATGCCGCTGCTAACTTTTAAGCTCGATAGCACAGATGATCTGTATTCCAATGCGGTAGAAATTCCTTGGGAAGAGCATCTCACTGAAGATAACAGCATTGCCATCGATTTTATTGGCACATCAAAGCATATCGACAATAGTATGTACGGAGCGCAATTGCTTAAAGATGCCGTAGTCGATCGTATTCGCCGCGTTGCCGGTGGTCGCCCTAATGTAGATGCCAAGTCACCGGATATTCGAATTCAGGCGCGTCAGCACAAGGGTCAAGTGGTTGTATCTTTGGATATATCTGGCGATAGTCTGCACCGCAGAGGATACAGAACCGGTCAGGGCAGTGCGCCGCTCAAAGAAAATCTTGCCGCGGCATTACTGATGCGCGCCGGCTGGTCAGATATTGCCAAGCAGGGCGGTGCATTAATAGACCCAATGTGCGGTAGCGGCACCTTTTTGATCGAAGCGGCAATGATGGCGGCGGATATAGCGCCATCAATTAATCGCCAAACATTTGGCTTTACCCATTGGTTACAGCATGATCAAGAACTCTGGGAGTCGATTCTTACAGATGCTGAGCAAAGAAAAGAGGCCGGTCTAGCCAGCTTCTGCAACGATATACGTGGTTATGACGGCAATAGTCGAGTGTTAGAAGTCACGGTTGCCAATATTGAAAATGCTGGCTTAGATGAGCATATTCGGATTGCCCACAAGCCATTAGATCAATTCGGTAAAGCCACCGCAGATAGTGGCTTGTTAATTACCAATCCCCCTTATGGCGCCAGAATGGGTGAAGAGGAACAATTAGTGCCTCTCTACCAAAAGCTAGGTACGGTACTGCAGAAAAACTTTATCCAGTGGCGCGCCGCCGTCTACACCGGCAATTTAGATTTAGCCCGTGAGTTAGATCTTTCGCCCAGTAAACAGTACAGTTTATTTAATGGCTCAATTGCCTGTAAATTGTTGGTATTTGACAATATGCAGTCAAAATCTGAGCAAATTGCCGAGCGCTTAAGCAAACCGGCACCGGTTCAGCCTCTATCAGAGGAGGCAAAAATGCTATTTAATCGTTTGCAAAAGAATCAAAGACGGTTAAAAGGTTGGTTAAAGAAATCTGGCGTTAGCTGTTATCGCCTTTACGATGCTGATATTCCAGAATATGCCGCCGCCATTGATATCTATGAACAACGCATTTACGTGCAGGAATACGCTGCGCCAAGCAGTATTGAAGCCCGTGTGGCTACTCAGCGCTTTGAAACCATAAAGCGCGCTGTCAAAGAATTTGCTGGGGATCGGTTCGAAAAGGTCTATTACAAAGAGCGCCGTCGGCAAAAAGGCGACGCTCAGTATCAGCGTCTAAATGATGAGTCTTCTGAAAGTATTTTAGTTAATGAGGGTAGGGCACGCTTTGAGGTTAATCTAAGCGACTACTTGGATACTGGCTTATTTCTCGATCATCGTCCTGTGCGTCAGCTAGTGGGTGAACTGGCATCGGGCAAGTCATTGCTTAATCTATTTTGTTATACCGCCTCTGCTACTGTGCAGGCGGCTCTTGCAGGCGCTAAGAGTTCGCTTAGTATCGATATGTCCAATACCTATCTAGATTGGGCGCATCGCAACTTTGAGCTCAATAGTCTCAGCGCATCCAAACATAAGTTATTGCGTGCAGATTGCCTAAAATGGCTGGAAGAAGATTCGCAGACCTTTGATGTGATCTTTCTCGATCCACCCACTTTTTCTAATTCAAAGAAAATGGAATCGGTATTGGATGTTCAGCGAGATCATCCTGAATTAATTCGTCAGGCTATGGCTAAGTTAAACCCTGAGGGTACGTTGGTTTTTTCTAATAACTTCCGCAAATTTAAATTGGATCAGCTAACGTCACGACAATTTAGCTGTGAAAATATAACTCAGCAAACTTTAGATCTTGATTTTGAGCGCAATCCGCGTATCCATAATGTGTGGTTAATTACCAAGCGCAGTTCTTTTGGTTGATGCTAATGAATAAACAAATCACCCTAATAAGCGGCCCCAATTGCCATCTTTGTGAGCAGGCAAAAGAGATGCTAAATCCGCTACTAGAGGAAAAAAATATCCAGCTAAAAG
>MDTB01153672.1_pt1 | contig 13837 bp, 13 predicted proteins | sample 811161 | NCBI WGS metagenome assembly MDTB01 (sample SAMN05326650, study PRJNA326480) | marine metagenome | isolation source: seawater | place: Mediterranean Sea | collected 2009
CAGGAATAGTCTTTAAAGAAAATGGGGACATTTTAAATTTTATTAAAATAAAAACAAACTTTATTAAATTGAATATTACCAGTGAAACTGAGGATGCAAAAGCAGCTCCAATTATCCCCCACATTGGTATAAAAATATAGTTGGTTAAAACTGTTAACACCCCTAAAATTAAAATGCTGTAGGTATTTACATAAAAATATTTAGAGTTTTGTAATAAATGGCCATTCAAGCTTAATGCCATATTGATCATCTTGCCAGTTGCAATTATTAATATAATCCATATTCCATCTTTTACATAATCTTGACCATTGGGCATTATTTTAAATATATTTTGAATATTGATTAAGATTCCTGTAAAAAGTAATCCTCCAACAAGAATTAAATTTATGGAAGCTTTTTTATACAATTCGCTAATTTTATCGAGCTTCTTTTTTTTCCAAAATTGAGCAAATAGTGGTGAGCTAATTTGACCTAAACTACTAAGAGGAATCATAATTACACCTCCAATGTAAAAAGCGATTTTATAAATACCTGCAGAGCTCAAATCAATCATAGAGCTAATCATAATAATATCTATGTTTTCAACAATTCTTCCGCCAATAATTGTCAAAAAACTAACAGAACTAAATCCTAGAATTTTTTTCTTCTCTTTATTGTTAAGTTTCTTTTGATTGGATTTGTCATATTTGGGTTTGATTTTGTAAAAGTAAATTAGTGTTAATAGAAGTCCAGATCCATATATAACAGTATATCCATTGATAAATTTGGAAAAGTCTAATGAATAAAATAATGCTAAGGTTATCATGAATAATACAAGTATTCTATTTAAAAACTTTTCAATAATTGTAGGAACAACTATTCTTAATAGACTATTACAATGAGCTGCCCAAATTCCAGTTAGACCCATGAAAAATGATATAATTGGAACTAAAAAATAATATTCTTTAATCAGATGACTGTTTGAATAATATTTAGTAATTATAAAGGGACTTAAAAAAGCAAGTAATGAGAATAAAATTAAAAAGAGTAAGATGGGGACCAGAGTACTGAAATTGAGAAACGACAATTCTTGTTTTTTTTCTTTTATTTCTGGATAAAACCTCACAATTGCTGAGGGCATACCTAGCTGAAAAATGGATATTAACAGAGTAGATGTTCCAAGAATAAATGAAATAAGTCCTATTTCTTCAGTTGAAAATATTTTTGGAAAGAAATAACCCAAATTTAAATAACCAACAACTACTGCTAAATAATTAGCAATTGTAGCTTTTAGTGATTGTCTTATTACAATTCCCATCTGGTTTTGGAGTATTATTTAAAAGTATAAGATTTATAATAACAATTATTCTATATTCTAAATTAAAATATTTTTATTTGCTTTAATTATCGATTAATTATGGATATCAACGACATTGTAAAAGGAGGAGACGAAAGAATAAGTCTTAAAGAAAATGGACTTAATAAATATCATGGTAATCCATTAATATATCAATCGGTATTTAACAGAGGCTCTTGCACCATGTCTAATCTAAATGTAGATAGCAAGCGAGCGATTGATAATATGCTAGTAAAATTAAAGCATAAAGACTATAATAAACTATTAGCTGAGCAGCAAAAAACTTTAAAAAAATTAATTGATAAAAACCCTTCATCTGATTTTGATATTTTTTATGGTCCTTCTGGAAGCGATTTATGTTACTATCCAATCATGTTTTCAAGAATTATCAAGGCAAATCAGCCTATTTTTAGTGTGGTTACTTGTCCAGAAGAATTAGGAACGGGTTCAAATACTGCAATTAAAGGTGAATATTTTTTTGGAACGAATCAATTCGAGGAAAATGTTAAAAAAGGCAATCAAATTCATCCAGATGTAAATATTTCACAAAAAGCTTTTGCCGCTAGAGATGAAGAAGGTAATATTTTAAATCATAAGTCAGAAATATTAGATATCATTGATCAAAAAAGTAAAGACCATCAAGTAATTGCCAATTTAGTTATTGGAAGTAAATCAGGAATTGTAGACAACATAGCAATGATACCACGGGCAAATGACAATGTTTTTTGGGTAATTGATGTTTGTCAAATGAGAACTACAGCTAAATTAATAAATTCTTTAATTAGACTCAATTGCATGGTGATGCTTACTGGTTCAAAATTTTATCAATCTCCTCCTTTCTGTGGAGCTCTTTTGGTTCCAAAAACTATTTCTTCTAAGTTAACTAATATTTCAGATGAGGCAGTAGCGCCTTTTTTAGACATTTTTAGTACTTCTGATATATCATCGGATCACCCTATACTAAGAAGTAAGTTCAGAGAAAATGAAAATTACGGGACCTTATTGAGGTGGGAAGCTGCAATAAGTGAAATGAAGTTACTTTCATTTTACGGAGAAGATATGGTAACAATGGCAATAGATCGGTGGAATGCTTTTGTAATAAGTCAGCTTCAAATTAATAGTAAATACTTTGAGCTTATGCCTGATCAGCAATTTACAAACAGATCAATTATATCATTCAATGTAAAACATCCTGATGGGTCACTTTTATCAGATGAAGAGCTGAGAAAATTATATCTTAAAATTTGTGCTGATGAGCGTGATGATTTTTATGATTTTAAGAAAATTATAATAGGTCAACCGGTAAAATATGATAACAAGTCTTTTATTCGTTTAGCCTTAGGCTCTTTCAATGTAAGAATGCTAATTGCAAGTGAATTTGATTTTAAATTTGATAGGAAACTTGTAAATATTATTGTTAAGGAGCTTAAAGCATTGTTCTGGACTTAGCCATTGTAATAACTAGTTATTTTATTACTTTAATTGAAGAGTGAAAACAAATAAGTCAAAGTATAAAGATTTTTGTGATCTAAATGAGTTACCTGTTTATTTTAACTCTTGGTGGTTAGATGCTACAGCTGGTGCAGAAAACTGGGACGTAGTTTTATTTATTAAATCTAGGGAAGTATTTGGGGTTCTTCCTTTTCTTAAGAAAAAAAAATGGGGTTTTTCAATGGTTTTAATTCCTGATTTGACACAATATTTGGGCCCATGGTTACTTTACCCAATTGGACAAAAACCAAGCTCTAAATTAGCATTTGAAAAAGAGGCATTTCAAAATTTAATTGATCAATTACCAAAGAATAACTTATCTGTAATCAATTTTCATCACAGTATTACTAATACATTACCCTTTATTTGGAAAGGTTTTAAAAGCAATGTTCGTTACACCTATCTTATAGAAAATTTAAAATTAACTCATAATGAACTACTAGGAAATCTTAGCTCTAACACTAGGAAAAACATTAAAAAAGCAGAAAAAATTATTAAAGTTATTGAAAATGACAAGGTGGAGATACTATTTGAGCTTTGTGAATTAACTTTTAAAAGACAAGGTTTAAAAAATCCATATACTCTTGATTTGTTATTAAATCTATATCAAAAGACTTTTAAAAACAAGAGTGGTAAATTATTGATGGCTAAAGATAGTGATGGGAATATTCATGCCGCCATGTTTTTAGTTTGGAGTAACAAGACTGTCTATTATTTAGTTGGAGGAAGTAATCCTAAATATAGAAACAGTGAAGCGATGACATTGCTTATTTGGAAAGCTATTGAATTTGGAAGTTCAATGGCCACTGAATTTGATTTTGAAGGGACCATGTTAGAGTCAATTGAAAGATTTATAAGAGGTTTTGGAGCTGTACAAAAGCCATACTTTCAGTTAACAAAAGTAACACCAGCTTTTTTAAGACCAATTTTTGAAAGAAGGTACAACATCAACTAAATTTAAGATTAATGAAAAAAATATTGCTACTTGGATCAGGTGAATTAGGTAAAGAATTTGTTATTGCTTGTCAACGTTTGGGACAACACGTTATCGCTGTAGATAGCTATGAAAATGCTCCTGCAATGCAAGTTGCTCATCATTGGGAAGTAATCGATATGCTCGATGGTGATGCTCTTGATAAATTAGTTGAAAAACATCAACCAGATTTGATTGTTCCAGAAATAGAGGCCATAAGAACAGAACGTTTTTATGATTATGAAATACAAGGATACGAAGTAATTCCAAGTGCAAAGGCTGCAAATTTCACAATGAACAGAAAGTCAATTAGGGATTTGGCAGCTCAAGAATTAAATGTAAGAACTGCTAAATATAAATATGCTAACTCATTTGAGGAATTGTCTTCGGCTGTTGCTTTCTGTGGTTATCCCTGTGTTGTTAAACCTTTGATGTCAAGTTCAGGTAAAGGTCAATCTTTAATAAAAAGTGAAGGGGATATTGAAAAAGCATGGTTTTATGCAATCGAGGGTTCAAGAGGAGATTTGCAAGAAGTAATCGTTGAAGGATTCATTGAGTTTGATTATGAGATTACATTATTAACCGTAACACAAAAAAATGGGCCTACATTATTTTGCCCTCCAATAGGACATAGGCAAGAAAGGGGAGATTATCAAGAAAGTTGGCAACCAATGCCTATGAACCCAAAAAGATTAGAAGAAGCTCAAGAAATGGCTAATAAAGTAACCCAAGCACTTTCAGGCGCTGGAATTTGGGGAGTTGAATTCTTTATCACCAAGGATGCTACTTACTTTTCAGAGCTTTCTCCAAGACCACATGATACTGGAATGGTAACCCTAGCTGGCACTCAAAATTTAAATGAATTTGAATTACATGCCAGAGCAATTTTAGGTTTGCCAATTCCTGAAATTCAACTTTTTAAAAATGGAGCATCAGCAGTATTGTTAGCAAATAAGAATTCACAAACTATTCCTAGATTTGATGGGTTGGATGAGGTTTTAAAACTACCGTCAACTGATTTAAGGCTCTTTGGGAAACCATCCTCAAGACCATTTAGAAGAATGGGTGTAGTCTTAAAATATGGTGATGAAAATGTAGAAGATTTAGTAAAGGAGGCTAAAGAATTAGCAGCCAAAATAACGGTTAGTTAAAGATTTAATGAAATGGAGCCCTATTATTAAATAATATTTCATTTCATTTGATTGCTGCTTTCGGTTTTAAATTGTTTTAATTTCCAGAGTACTTTGAGAATTAGTTACTATTATTGTAGCTCAAAGTTTGTTTTAATTAGAACTATAAATTTAATTCCCTATGAACTATTCTTTAATTTTAGGAACACGTCCTGAAATCATCAAATTAAGTGGAATTATAAGATTTTTAGAAAGTCAAAATGAGAATTTCTTTATTATCCATAGTAATCAACATTATTCAGAAAATTTAGATTCGGTTTTTTTTAAAGAGTTGGGTTTAACTAAGCCTAAATATAACTTGAATATTGGCTCAGGTAATCATGGTGAACAAACTGCAAAAATGCTTTTAGGTATTGAAAAAATATTGATTGATGAAAAACCAGATGTTGTAATTGTTCAAGGAGATACCAATACGGTACTTTCTGGTGCTTTAGCTGCTGCTAAATTAAATATTCCGGTTGCTCATGTGGAGGCTGGCTTAAGATCCAAAGATCGAACTATGCCAGAAGAATTAAATAGAATAATGACAGACCATATATCGTCTTATCTTTTGCCTCCAACAGAAAAAACTAAACAGATTTTATTGAGTGAGGGTATTGATCCCAAAAAAATTGAAATTACTGGTAATACTATCGTTGATGCAGTTTTTCAAAATTTAAAGCTAGCTCAATCAGAAAGTAAAATATTAGATACTTTAAAAATCAGATTAAATCAATATATTTTATTAACTGCCCACAGAGCAGAAAATACAGATAACAAAGAAAAGTTAGCTGGTATATTGAGTGGTGCTAATTTGTTGGGTAATGAACTAGATATGAAAGTTATATATCCTATTCATCCAAGAGCCTTAAAAATGTTAGAGATTTTTGAAATTAGTATTCCTAAAAATATAAAATTGATTGATCCAATCGGTTTTTTAGACTTCTTATTGCTACAAAAAAGTGCTCACATTATACTTACTGATTCTGGAGGGATTCAAGAGGAAAGCTGTATATTAAAAGTTCCTTGTATTACTTTAAGAGAGAATACTGAGAGGCCAGAAACTATTGATGTTGGGGGGAATGTTTTAGCTGGAACAGATCCTAAAATAATTTTAGAAAAATCAAAAGAAATTCTAAATATTGAACGTAACTGGGATAACCCATTTGGCGACGGCAACAGTAGTGAGTACATTATAGATTTTATAAAAAAGCTTAATGGATAATCCTGTTTTTATATTAGGAGCCCATAAATCAGGAACTAGTTTACTTAGGTCGCTTTTTGATGGCCATCCTGATTTATATGTAGTTCCTTTTGAAACTCATATTTTTAACCTTTTAGATTATCCAATTTCTAATCCATATTTTGAAAATTATAAAGGATTTTCTGAAATTAATACTGAAAATTTTATCAACCATATAAAATCAATTAATCAATCAAATGATCAGTATTCGGACTCAATTAATTTAAATAGATTTGATTTGAATCTGTTTGATTCAAATTTTGTTTTCAAACATGATACCAAGGATATTATTATTAATTATTTTGAAAGTATTCAAAAGTCAGATTTACTAATTGATTTCGATAGTAATAAAAGAATTATTGAAAAATCTGTAACTCACCATGAGTATGCAATAGAGTTATCTCTTTTATTTCCAAATGCAAAATTCATTCACTTAATTAGAAACCCATATGCGAATTGGGTGGCATTGAGAAAATACAAAAGTATCAGTAAGGGTGGTCCTCTTTTATATAGAGTCGCTAAAACATTTCAAAATAATTTTTACTATTTAGAAAGAAATAAACGCAGTATTAACAATTACCATGTTTTAAAATACGAAGATCTATTATCAGAAACAGAATCAACAATTAAATCTATTTGTTCTTTCTTGGATTTAGAATTTGATATAACTTTATTAAGTCCTACAAAAAATGGTGAAATATGGTCTGGAAATAGTACAAGTGATACTAAGTTTAGTTCTGTAAGCACTAAAAATATAGATAAATGGAAGTCTTCTATTCAACCTGTAGATATATACTATGTAAATCGACTTTTTAGTTCATATTTAAATTCATATGGCTATAATCCTTTGACAACACCAAAAGGTTTTTATAAAAAGCTGCCTAAAGAAGGATTTGCAAAATATATAATGAATCGATTATATAGTTTATACACCAAAGATTACAGTATTGGAAAAGCTTAGAATAGCAATTGTATCTCCTGGATATCCATCAAAAGATAGTGGTGGATTTGGTTTTGTACACGCCCGTTCTAAACTGTATGTCAAAAATCATAAAGTAGTGGTGTTTTCACTTGGTTTAAAAAATATTAAAAGAGATTTTGAGGGTATTTCAGTTATTGAAGGTTCTAAATCATATTTAAATGAAGCAATTTTAAAATATAATCCTGATACATTAGCCATTCATTTCCCAGATTTTAGGATAATTCAATTGGTTAAAAATATTCAAATCCCCAAGGTGGTTTGGATCCACGGTCATGAAATTTTATTTAGTTTTAGGATATCAAGTAAGTCCAAAAACACAATTGATTTTATTAAAAAACGTTTGTTTTTAGTACCTAGGCAATTGTATCAAATGATATTACTAAGAAGTTTTTTGTCAAAAGTTAATCATGTTGTTTTTGTCTCTAAATGGATGAAAAAAGCAGCTGAAAAAAGTGTTTTTAGAAAATTTAAAAATGCTGTGATAATTCCAAATCCTGTTGATACTAATTTGTTTGCTTACAAAGGTCCTAACTTAATAAATCAAAATAAGATTATTACAATTAGAAGTTTTCATAATAGTAAGTATGGAATAGATGTAGCGATAAAGGCCATGGCTGGTCAAAGTAAAATTTCTCTTGATGTTTTTGGCCAAGGTAAATTATACAACAAGCATTTAGAACTTGTAAATAAATTAAAATCCAATACCAATTTAAATCACACTGCTTTGTCTCATGGAGATATCCCTGAATTACTTTCTAATTACAGTTTATTTATAGCTCCAAGCAGGGTAGAGGCACAAGGTGTTTCAATGTGTGAGGCAATGTCTTGTGGTTTACCAATTGTAGCTTCAAATATTGGTGGCATTCCTGAATTTGTTAGAGATGGTGTTGATGGCTTTTTAGTTGATAGTAATAATCCTAGTGCTTTATTTGAAGCAATTAAAAAAATTGTTAATGATAAAGAGCTATTATTAAAGTTAGGTAAAAATGCCAGAGAAAACATAATGAATATTTGTTCTGGAGAAAGGGTTTTAGAGCTAGAGCTTTCAGTATTAGGAAATGCTGTAAAATAAAAAGGGCGCATAAAGCGCCCTAAATTCTTAAAAGCATGTTTTGATTAAACTAAATCTTGACCATCTTTCATTTTAAGACTTCCTGTTAAAATTCTAACAAAATCAATCAAGGCAAGTATACCGCATACACCTCCTGTTAATAACATTAAAACTCCAATTCCTATGTGGCCCATCACAAATCTGTGAATACCTAATCCACCTAAGAAAAAACATACAATTGCCATTGTAGTTTTACTTTGAGGCGCTTTTTTTACGTTTTCTTCACTCATTACATTAAAATTAAATTGCTTGTTTACAAGAATACTTATTTAGTATCTATTTTTATCGATACAAAAGTATAATAAAAGTAAAATTACCTAAACAAAAAATAAATTATTTTTTAAAGGCTCCATTTTTTTTGAGATATTTTTTTGTGCTTCGTCCTTTAGCCATTTTTCTTACAATGACTCCATATCCATCTCTTGCATTAACATCAGCACCATTTTCAACCAATAATTGACAAAATTTAATGTCTTTACGTTTTCTTTTCACCTTAACTATATACATCAATGCGCTTAGCCCATCATCATTAATAGCGTTAATATCTATTTTTTCAGAATTTATTAACTCTGAGGAAATTTCATAAAGGTTTTTTTGACAAGAGAGGTGAAGTAATGTGTTTTTTTCATTGTCAATCACATTAGGATTTAAACCATCATTAATTAAAACTTTTAAAGTAGATAGATAGTTTTTATTGACAGTAATAGTGAAGTATTCGTTACTGTTTGATGTATCAGCTCCTTTTTTAATTAAGAAATCAACAATTTCAGCACTGTTTTGTTCAACTGCTAATTTAAAACCTGGATTTACATTGGCTCCACTTTCAATTAGTAATTGCACCATCTCAATATTTTTAGTTTTTACGGCATTAACAATCAGATCGTCAGAGTTTATTTTTGCGCCATTTTCTAAAAGTATTTTTACATTTTTAACCTTTTCAGATTGAATTGCGATATCTAAACCGTTTTGAGCATTACTACCCATATTTACTAAGAACTGAATGATTTCTAAATTGTCTCTAGATGATGCTGCTTCAATAAGTTTAATATTTGTTTTATCTGAATGAGGAAGAAGAAGCTTTACAATTTCTAAAGATTGGGTTTCAACAGCCGTTAAAATTCCATCATTATGAACGGCACCGTTCTGTAATAATAGATTTACCATTTCAATTGATCTAGTTTTTACTGCTGTTTTAAAATTATTTGAATTCGATCCATCAGCTTTGTAGCTTAGTAATAGTTTTACAAATACAGTATCTTTTCTTAAAATCATATCATTCATTGGACTATTGGCATTTGAGCCAATTTTTAGCAGTTCAGTAGCATAGGGAAAGTTTTTGTATTTACAGCTTAGAACTAATGCATAGTCCTTAGATGCTCCATAGTTGTTGATACAATTCCACAGCAAGTCAGTCTCATTGTTTTTTACAGCATAGTCAATTATTGATCTGGTGTCAGCTCCATTTTTAAGACTAAATATAATAAGTTCATTATCTTTCTTTTTAATAGCAAGTTTTGCTAAAGGGTTTGCATCAGCACCATTTTCAACGCAGTTTTTTGCTATGTTTTTATTTTCAACTTTTACTGCTTCACCTAAAAAAGAATTGAAATTGGTTTTTGTTAAAAGGTCTTTATTTTTTGCATTCATTAATTGAAAATAGTTTTTTTCATGATTAAGTTTAATTAGGTCAGTTATTTGTGAAGCATTGACCTTAACACCAGCCTTTACCAGTTGACCAATTATATTGTCCTTTTTTTTATCGCTTGTTTTATCCTTTGCAATTTTACCTAAGAAATCCAGAGAGTTTGGCTTAGCTCCTTTTTCAATTAATGCTTCAATAGAAACTGTATCTTTATTATTAACTGCATACCATAAAGCATTCTTTGATTTTTTGTCAAAAGCTTCTAAGTTTGGTTTTAATCCGATTAAGGCTTTTGTTATTTCAGGCTTTGCCATTTTGGTTGCAACTATAAGTGGAGTTTCCAGTTGGTTATTTTTTTTATTGATGTTTGAACCTTGAGATAAGATTGTAAATACTGCAGTAATATCGTTGTTTCGGATCGCTTTAAAAAGTGATGTTTCACCGGTTAAACTATCAACTTTATGAGGGTTTCTATCATAGCTGTTATTTGAGCTTCCATTTGTAATTGCATTTCCGCTTATTTGATTACTACTTGAGCCACTCACTTTAAATAGTCTTCCAAAACCATCAATGTAATAGGTGATTTCTTGAAGGCTAGTTACCACTTTTTTAGCAGTAATATTATAATTTGTCCAATTGCCAATATTGTATTTTTTGACGTTTTTTTGGTTAATATTTGTAATGTCATCACTCAAATAAATAGTAGAGTTTGGTGATGCTGAAATAATTTTACCTTTTAGAGAATTGACAATTTGCCAGTTAGAACCAGTTAGTTTAAATAGGTAATCAGAGGAATTAATAGCATACAAAGTTCCTCCTCTAGCCTCTGATAAATTTTTAATTACCATTGGGTTAGAACTAGAGTTGTTCCAACGGTTGTATTTATAAAATTTAAGTTCGTTACTTATTACAGCCCAAATATGGTTTTGTGTATAGCTTCCTGAAAAACAAGTTACATTGCTTGCAATATTTTTCCATTGGTTATTTTCGAGGATTAATAATTGATTATTATTATTAATTATAGCTGGATTGTCACTATTGGTGGCGGTTATATGTTTTGCGTTTACTCCACCATAGAAATACCATTTTGAATATTGGTATTTATACACTCCATTTCCATTTTGGTCAGATTCCCCTACAGCCCAAAGTGATTTATTGGAATGAAAAATATCTTTAATGCTATGGGGAGCAGAACTTATATTTTGGCCATATAAGAAATTAAATATTAGAGAAAGTGATAAAAGAGTCAATGACTTTTTAAGCATGGTATTTTTTTTGGAAATTGAAGTATTAATAAGATGTTATCTGAGCACAATATTACATTTTTATACTTAATGTTAAATAACAATTTGTTGTTTTAAGTAATTTATTTTATTTCAACTACATTTATTAAATGTATAAATCACTCACTTTGGTATTTGGAGCAAGTTTAAATCCTGAGAGACATTCCAATCAAGTTATTCTAAGGTTAAAACAAAAGAATTTTGATGTTATTGGTTTCGGTAAAAGAGAAGGGAAAGTCAATGATGTTGAAATTAAAACAGACTTTCCGTCTAATAAGATTGATACCATTACCATGTACATGGGAGCCAGAAATCAGGAACCTTTTATTAATGACATATTACAATTAAAACCAAGAAGAATCATTTTTAATCCTGGTGCAGAGAATAATATTTTGTCAAAGTTAGCAAGAGATATTGGAATTGATGTTGTTGAAGGATGTTCAATGGTAATGTTGGCTTTAGATGAGTATTAAATTATCAATTATTGATTTAGAGAACCAATATCAGTAATGAAAGCACTAAAAATGTAAATGCAGGAAATGATTTAATCATTTTGTCCTTGACCTTAACATGCATAATTATAGCAATTAACATAAGAGCTGCCATGCCAATTGCTGCTGGCTCAACAAATTTTGATAAATAACTACCATATGGGTCATTTATTATAATGGGTGAAATTAATATTGTTGCCAGAAATAATTTTAAGAATCCCACTAATTTCATAATTGTTTCTGAGAGACCGTATGAAGCAAACTCATCTTTCATATTTTGAGCATCTCCACCCCTAAAAGTGGTAGGTTTTCCAACTCTAAATAACCAAACATTATATATTGATATTGCTATAATTGACTGTATGAGTATTTTTAATATTTCCATTTTTATAGTTAATAAGTTATTTTCACAATAGATAAATATAGGATATAAAAATTCAAAAGCATAAAAAATAGGGAAGGAAAACTTAGTAGAAAAGAATCTTTTAATTTAAGCCTAGTAATAAATCCTAGCATCATTAGTACTCCTAAACCAAGAGATGAAAATATTAATATCCAGTTATATTGGATGCCTAGTAGAACTCCGACTCCTCCAAGTAATTCAAGTGCACCAACTAATAGAATAAATTTCTCAAGTTTGAATCTAATGAATTCCTCTTGCATTTTTTTAGAGAAAAAAAGTAGTATTCCATAAATAACAAATGAAACGCCAGATAATAAAATAAGAGAAAGGTTAATTACATCCATTTTATAGATACCAATTATTCGATAGCAGTTAATTTGTTATCGAATTCCTCTTTCAAGTTTAAATAAAACTTGGCGTAGCTCACTTGGATGTATGGAATTAGCCACAAGAAACCAATACCTAGTGTTAATAAACAAAGAAGTCCCCAACCAATAAAACTTAGGCTTAAGCCAAACCATTTTGCTTTATAACCATCCATCATTTCCATACTTTTTTTAATTGCATCTTCTGCTCCTATGGTGTCATCTTCACCTAGGATATAAAAAGTTTGTGAGTAAGAAATTGCCTTAATAATGCCAGGAACAATTAGAAGTAAACTCCATAAGAATATGTATAAAATATACAATAGATAGGCAGTTAAAGCTCTTGTGAAATCATTAAAACCTTCAAATAAAACTTCAATTTTTGCTTCTTCTTTTCTTGCAATCTTTAAAGAAAAAAAAACTAATCCAAGTGCTAGAGGCCCTGAAATTATTATGGTTGCAAACATTCCTGCCAATGGAATATTAGAAAGTACCACTGTTATTAAATTAAATATTAAGTATCCACCAACTGCAAGACCCCATCTTCCTTTTAACGCTTCTATAGATGATGCTCTTAATTCTTTATTTGTTTTCATTTAACAAAAATTAGATGTAAAGGTAAGTAAATAAAAGATATTTATCAGACCAACTTTGCTAGTTAAAATTACCATCCAATAGGAGAAGAATCTTTTGGTTTTATGCATTTTGACATTTCATACCATTGGAAGTTTTGAGTAGAAAAAAAATAATGAAATTCTCCTATTTTCTTTTGATATAATCCTACACCTAGTTCCAAAGCATTTTTGTTTAGAATATTGCTTTTATGTCCTTTAGAATTCATCCATTGCAATACAATTTTTTTGGATAAGCTCAAGTAAGTTTCTGCTTCGCCAACTGGAGTCTTTGCAATATTTTCGGCAATAAATGGATTTGAAATACCAGCTAATTTTGCACGATCTGATGTTTCTTTTCTGTTTTTTAGTTTTGAATCATGACTAAAAAATTGATGCTCTGCCATGGCTTTGCTGTGATGAAATGCAGCAATTTCAAGATTAAAGTTCCATGTTATTGTTTTAATTCCTCTTTTTGCTCTTTCGTTATTAGTTAGGTAAAAGATAGCAGCGTGGAGTAGGGGATAATCAATATTTTCAATATTTATGGGTTCTTGTAATTTGTTAAATTTCGAAAAGTTTTTGTAAGAGTATTTTTCGTAAAGCTGTTCGTTCCATGAACTCTTTTTTGTAGTATTTTGACCTAGAAAAGTAACTGAAAACAAAATACAGATAATTAGTAAAAATGGCTTCATGGATAAATTGGTTTAGTTAAATAATTTTAATAATAGTAATTA
>MDTB01009238.1_pt1 | contig 13835 bp, 17 predicted proteins | sample 811161 | NCBI WGS metagenome assembly MDTB01 (sample SAMN05326650, study PRJNA326480) | marine metagenome | isolation source: seawater | place: Mediterranean Sea | collected 2009
AGTGACGCAGTCTGTGCTTCCGTCATTGTTAAGTCCTTACTCCTCGCCACGCGCACAATTTACCTCACCAATGGCTCAGCTTCAGCATCTTCAGCCGGACCAGCAACAGGTTCAGGCGTATCCTCAAACTGTCCAGTAACGTAGACTGCGATGCTGCAGGAAGTCTTCGCGACACCGAGACGCAGTTAGACCAATAGGATCGATATCTTGGACATTAAACAACGTATGCAGGAAGTTCTGCGCGCTGAGGCCGAAGCCATTAACGCTATAAATGTTAGCCAGGACTTTGTGGCGGCGGTAGAAGTCATGCAGCAATGCACCGGCAAGATTCTTACTACCGGCATCGGCAAGGCCGGCCACATTGCGAAAAAGTTTGCCGCCACATTGTGCTCAACTGCTACGCCTGCCGACTTTATTCATCCCGCTGAGGCTGCGCACGGAGATCTCGGTTTGGTGGGCGCGAACGACGTTATGATCGCGTTTTCAACCAGCGGCAAAAGCCGCGAGGTCATCGAGATCTTGGAAATGTCCCGGCAACTAGGCGTAACCACCATAATTGGCGTAACTTCGCATCCTGACTCTGAGCTGCGCGAGCACTCGGACTTGGTTCTAGACATGGGCGTAATCACCGAGCCGTGCCCGCTTGGTCTGACGCCAAGCGCCTCTATGGCGGTCATGTTGGCCATCAGCGATGCCATCGCGTTGGCCCTGTTAGAACAAAAGGGTGTGACTCGCGAGGACTATGGGCTACGTCACCATGGCGGCTATTTGGGCAAAGCCGCGCGCAGCGGCTAGGTGCGCCGCAGCGCGGTCTATTCGGGCAAAAACTCTAGCCGCCAACTATAGTTTACGTCAGCCCTGAAACCTAGTTTGTGCAGAAATTCTAGGGGCTCGTCGTGGTTTACAACTAAACCTGAACCGCTTTTACTCTCGGCCACACCCATAGCATGACCGGCTACCCAGCGCCCAATGCCTTGGCGGCGCAAGTCTGGCAGCACCGCTAGCCAATTTAGACCGAAGTAGCCTCGCGGCGCCACGGCGCTGGTAAGCGCATACGCCGCGACAATACGCCCATCGAGCTTTGCCACTCTCAGCAAATCAGCGCCTCTACCGAACTGAGCCTGAAACTCTGAGAAGTAGGTCGGAAGGTCCGCGGACTCCGCCCGATACATCTCGATCTGTCGAATATTAAGGGTCACACGACTCACCAAAAATTAAAGTTCAGCGCCACAACCGCGCCAACGCGGCAAACACGCGTCCAGGCCAGCTGGCTGTCGCAGTCGGTGGTTGGCCATACAGATCGCGTACCAACGAGGCCGCCATGAGTTGATAACGTGGCCATTCGTCTGGCGTCTGCCAACAGTCCTCGCCGAACAGCGTACGGTAACGATCAAGGTAGCTCGGCAGCACGCGCTCGGCAAAAGCCTGGCCCTGTGGATTTAGATGCTGCTCTGTTAGTTCGGCTCCCAAAGCGACAAATAACGCGCTCACCGGCCCCTCTTGAAACCGGCAACGCGCGACTGTTTCAGCATGCTGCTGCTCCACTGTTGGATTGAGTAATCGGTGTTGTAAACAAAACGCTGTAAAGAAGCCCAACGGGATACAAGCTTGGCTTAGCCCTGCGGCGTGAGGCAGATATGCGTCAACGCTCGCCCAGTTCATTATGGGGCGAAGCTCGAACGCGCGCGAATGCCCCAGCGACCAGCGTTATCTTTTTGCAGCACATACAACGATTCGAAACTTGCGATAGGTTGCTGTTGCGCATCGTAGCGGGTGAACTGCACCGCCATATGCACTTTGTTCGTACCTGCCTGCACAACATCAATATGGTCCCACGCACTGCGCTGCCAGTTGTTGCGGCGCGCGAAAGCCGCAAAGTCCATCTGCTGCACAAACTCCTGCTTAGACGTATGCACAACGACCCTACCACTGCTCACCCGTATGTGCGGGAACAGCATCGTATCGGCCCAACGAACAGGGTCTTGTGCGTTAAACGTGTGCATATATCGGTACATCACGTCGGCGGCGGCGGCTATCGCCTGGTCTTGGCTAACACTTAGCTCTTTCGCTTGTACACTAACGGTAATCGGCACTTGAATTTCCGCATTGACGTTGTCGTCGGCAGCGAGCTGAAAGGTCCAGAAATACGATAGTAGGGCAGCGCAAACGAATTTCGCGTGACTTTGCATATCGTAAAACTCCTTGTAATCTTTTGGTTGACGATTCTTAAAGCCCTGAGCTCACCATTTGAGTTCACAGCAAAGAATTATTAGGGGAGAGTTATGATCCAGCAACCATTATGCAAATACCGCAACAATTATTGGGCAATGATCTTCTGTATTGTCCTAATCAGCCCAATGAGTTTTGCGGCGGGCTCTGGCATTGAAGACATGGAACCGCCCTTCGGCAGCGGCTACACCCCAGAGCTGGAATCCGAAAAACTCACCAACAAAGGCTATCGTAGCTATCAACAAGCGTTGTACTACGCAACAAAAGATACGCCAAACGGTGATGCTAAATCGCGCACGGCGCTGAAAAACGCCGAGCGGTTTTTGCGGCGCGCGGCCAAAAAAGATCAAAAAAATATCCGCGCATTTGCTTTGTTAGGCACAGTATTGGCACTACGCGATCAACCACGCAAAGCCATTGGAGCATTTAATTTTGCTTTGCAGTTAAACGCTAAGTACTACGATGCGTGGCTGCAGCGAGCGAAAGTACTGCTGCAGATGGGTTTGTTGGAAGATGTACGAAAATCCTTCGTGGTGCTAGAGCGCAACGAGCCCGAGATGGCGACCGATCTCTTGGCCTCTATCGACGGCTGGATTGCAGCACGGCAAGGCAGATTACAAGTGAGCCCGTTGACCGAACCAGAGAACCAGTTTATTTCGTGGCGCACGGCGCACAACGGCTAGTAAGGTTTAATTGGGTTTATCACCGCGCAACGTCACGCGATGCATTTTGCGGTGCTGAGGAAAAAAGTCATTCACCGGCTTATGTTGGGTCGAGCGGTTATCCCATATCGCCACTGTACCCGGCTGCCAAGCCAGCCGAACCGTATGCTCATCTGCGACTACGTGCCGATACAACAGCTCCAGCAAGTGCTGACTTTCCAACGGCGATAGCTCCTTGACGCGCGTAGTAAAGAGACGGTTAACGTAAATACTCTGCGCGCCAGTCTCGGGATGAGTGCGCACCAAGGGATGTTCTACTGGCGGATTTTGCGCAATGGCCGGTGCCAGACGTTCTTGGCCACCTGGCTCCGCTAAAGATTCAGCGAACCCGTGAGCGAAGTCGTGGATCGCTGTAAGCGGCAGCAACAGCTCCTGCAGCGCCGGCGATAGACTCGTAAAGGCAGCGGTCGCGCTGGCCCACAAGGTGTCACCACCGACTTTTGGAATAATCTTACCCTGTAGCAGTGTGAAGCTCGGCGGCTCTGTCATGAACGTCATGTCCGAATGCCACATCTCGATCTTTGAGGGGTTTTCAGCAGTGCTTTCAAGGATCTGCACCGCGTCGCTCTCCTCAGTGGTGACATACGCTGGGTGATCTAAGACCTCACCAAAGCACTGCGCAAAAGCAGCAAATACACTGGGGGCGACGTGCTGATCACGAAAAAACAGCACTTCGTGTTGCACCAGTGCCTGTCGAACCTGCTGATACACGCGATCAGAGGCCGCTACATCCGCAAGTTCGATGCCGCTGACATAAGCGCCTAACGCGCCTGCGGCCTGCCGTAGACTCAGATCGCTCATAATTCCCTCGCGGTGTGGTTGCTTGCAATTGTACTAAAGCGAAAAATTTATGGGCACGGCAAGAAATTTGTCGCGACGGATCTTTCGGGTCTGTCCGTATAACCTAAACACTACGTTATTGGAGAACGCTATGCGTCACTCATTAGTCATCAGCACCCTCGCAATTTTCATCGGCCTGACTTGGAGTGCCAAGGTCGCAGCGGTGCATTACGGACAAGGGCCTAAGCCGCCTTTCAGTATCGCTGAGCTAGAGCGACAAGCCAATGCGCGTTTTGCTGCAGCGGATACCGACAGCGACGGGTTGCTGTCGAAAGACGAATTCACGCAAGCCGCGCCGCGCTTGCAACATCGTGGCGCCAGTTGGCGGAACAAAGGCACGCGGCACCGCGATGCAGACGCTAGAGTGCTGACGCCAGAAAAGCGGCAGGCCAAAATTCAACAACGCCAACAACGTATTGCCGCGACAAATCCCGAGCGTGCGGCGGCACGAGAGAAAACGCGCAACGCGGTAGAAACGGAACTATTCAAACTTATGGACACAAATGGCGACGGCCAGCTGGATCAGGCGGAGCATGGCCAAGCAGAAAAACGTGCATTGCGGCGTCAAGCGCAACAAGCGGTAGCGTTTACCAACCTGGACGTTAACGAGGATGGTTATTTGTCTCCCGACGAGCTGCCGGACCTTGCGAAGCGGCTGCAGCGGGTGGACACAAATCAGGATGGCATAGTAAGTCGACGAGAAATGCGTACGGGTCGCAACATGCTGCGCGAAATGAAAAATTAGGCCGCCTCTAGCCCTTGGCAAACTGTGGAGGACGACGAACTCATGCGTGCGGTGCAAAGGCAGGACAAAAATGCCTTTCAGCAACTTATGACTCGCCACTTGGATGACCTCTTTAGCTACGCTATTCGGCTAACTCGGGACACCAATAATGCTGAGGATCTTGTGCAGGAAACTTGGTTCCGAGTGTGGTCGAGCGGCTCTAGCTACACTGCTGGCAGAGTAAAGTTTAGTACCTGGCTGTATCGAATTTTGTACAACGTCTTCGTCGATCAATACCGCCGTCAACAGCGGTCTGCAGCGGCTATAGAAGACGTCCAGGATGATCACGAACTCTCGGACCTGCAAGCCAATGCACAGTTGAAGGACCGGCTAGATTGCGCGCTGAAGCAGTTACCGAATAATCAGCGGGCGGCGCTGCTGTTGTTCCACCAACAAGGTTTCAGCACCCGCGAGGTGGCGCACATAATGCACCTCAACGTGCGTGCTGCTGAATCGCTGTTGGTTCGGGCGCGCCGTGCGCTACGCGTGTCGTTGACTCAAAACATCGGTGATGAGGAAAGTATGCCGTGAACCTGCCGCAGTTTCTTAACCTGTTAGATACCTATGGCACCAACCTGCAGGCTTGGCCTGATGCTGCGGCCGCACAACAATTTTTAGACCGAACACCGGTTGCACGGCAGGCGCTCAATGCCGCCAAGAACATTGAGCAGAGCCTGCGCAACGATGTCACCGTCGCACCGGCCGAACTATCGGCCCGCATCCTACAAAGCCTACCGGCACAAGACATGGCCGCGCGCTCATTGTGGCAGGAACTGTTGCTGGTATTACCCAAACAACAGCGCTGGTTGCGCGTAGCCAGCGCTTTAGCGCCCTTGCTGTTTGGGTTTCTTCTTGGTTACAGCAGCGATTTCGTATCTCAAGAAGCCGACGATGGTTACTACCTGTGGGTGTACGCGGACAATCTAGAAGCGACCTTGGGCGAATTTTCCAGCAATAGCGACTTTGCAGAAGAGGAAGACCCGCAATGAAAATTAACAAACTGCTATTGGCGTTGCTTGGGCTGTCAGTTGCGATAAATCTGGCGGTAGTCGGATTCCTGGCCGGCCAGAGCATGAAGCCTGCAATGCTTGTCCAAGGTGCCGATCCAATGCGCTTATTGCCTCGGTGGGCGCACTCCTTGCCGACAGAGCGGCAAGACGCCTTACTACCAATGCTGCGGCAGCAACGGCGCGGCGCCATTTTGCAGCTTCGCGATATTCGCAGCGCCCATGCCGCGGTGCAAGCGGCGGTGGCGGCGGAAAGTTTTGACGTCAAGCAGCTAGCACAAAAACTCGCTAGCCTAAGGGAGGTGCTTGGAGTAAGTCAGCAGACTAGTCATGACGATTTTATAGAATTCGTGGCTGCTCTGAGTGCGCCAGAGCGGCAACACCTCGCAAGCCAATTAGGTCGACCGAAAGGCGCTCGGCGTCGGCCGGGCGGCCCTGAGCCGTCGGCTTGGCATCAATCGCGTGCTTGCGTTGAGGACAATGAGCGTACACATCGACCCTGCCCGCCCGCCCAAGACCCTGGGGAGCTAGCGCCGCAAGCGCAATGAAGGTCTTGTGGGTCGCGCGGTTTTCGCTTGTCGCTAGCCACAGAGCTATCCTAGGTCGGCCTAAAACCAGGGCTGAGCTTGTATCGTGGCCTTTTTACTTGGTTTTGGTCTGTAAGTAAGCGCTCACTTTGCTGCTGTTGTCGCAACGTTTCCGGTAATGCCAAGCGCAACAACGGTAAGAACAACGCCTGCCAATCGCTGCCAGTCAATTGCCCACCCGCTGCATTACCGTCTATGAATCCACGCAACACGATCTTTGCTGCCTGCATAAGCTGGCCAGGATCTGGTTTGTGGGTGCTTTGGATATCGACGGCGGGTGCAAATTCGCGACGCAAAAACCCGGCGAGATCTGCATTCATATGCGGCAGTCCGGCACACAGTTTACCGATCTGCTGTTCTACCACCCGACGTGCTAAACCGTCTTTGTTACCGAAGTAATGATAAATCATGCGCTTGTTTACCCCTGCTCGCTCGGCGAGTTGATCAACGCGCAGGGCGGCTATGCCGCCTTGGGCGATGATGTTGGCAGCGCTATCAAGTAGCCGCTGCTGGGTAAGTTCAGCATTTCTAGGCACGGCAGGGCTCGTTTGAATACGTTTGGTAACTTTATAGTTACTTGTCAATAAGATTCAACGACTTTCTTCTACTTGTCGAGCTGCCACACCGCCTCTTTTAACTATTTAGTTACTTAAGACGAAATCTGCATTCCGAGATTCTAAATCGAGCAAAAATCTTTTCGCCGACAGCCCCCCTCCGAACCCCGCCAAGCTGCCGTCACTGCCAATTACCCGGTGACAAGGGATAATGATGGCTATGGGATTGTTGCCGTTGGCAGTGCCTACCGCCCGCACCGCTTTGGGATTACCGATGGCGTTGGCGATGTCCTTATAGCTGCAGATTTCCCCATAAGGTATTTCTTGTAACGCGTCTAATACTTTGCTCTGAAAGTCAGTCGCGGAGGGCGCCAGCGGTAGGTCGAAACGCTGACGTTTCCCAGCAAAGTATTCTTGCACTTGACGTAAAGCTGATGCCAACCGCGCCTCGTCTCGCTGCCAGGTTGACTCGGCAGCGCGCGCTTTGCTGCCAGTGGAGAAGTATAAGCCCGTGATCGCCGCCCCATTACTGCACAGGGTCAACTCTCCTACTGGGCTGGGCATAGTCGCAAAGTATGTCATTGGGTATTACTTCCGATTCTGCTCTGCTTTGCCGCAAACCATATGTACATCAACGCATAGGCGCGCCAAGGTCGCCACGCCTCTGATTGCTTTTTCGCATCCCCTGGTGTGGTTGCCAGTTGCTTCAATACCACCCAATCATTGTGCGGGAACGCATCTGGATCTTTGGTCACTCGCAGCTTTATATAGTTGATCGTCCAAGGTCCGATCCCGGCAATCGATGCAAGCCTTGTAGCAAGAGTGTCCGCGTCAGCGTGATCCGAAAAGTCTAATGTGCCATCCATGGCGGCACGGGCAAGCGCGCTAACCGCACGACCTCTACGACCCGGCATACCGATCTCAGCAACCTCCTGGTCACACAACTGCTGGGGCGTCGGAAAGTCGCCGCTGCCATAACGCTGTACCAGTTCATTTGCCAGATCTGTTCCCCGAGCGACACTGACCTGCTGCCCAAGCACCGCACGCACTGCAGTTTCAAAGCCATCCCAGGCACCTGGCACGCGTAATCCCGGGGCCTGGCCAACCCAGCGTTTCAACCCGGCATGTTTGCTCAAATGTCGATGAATAGTCTCGCCGTCTGCATCCAAGTCAAACAAGCGCACGACTCGACGCAGTAGCGCGTGGGTTGAATCACTGCCAAGGGGCAAGTGCACGCGCAAATTTGATCCCTCACGAGACACCACCACACTCCCCTGACCAGCTGCAAGCCTGCGCGTATAGCAGTGATCCTGCACTGTCTCCAGCGCGGTCAAAGCACGGGTGCGCAAGTAGTCGAAAACCCATTCAAAATCATAGGGTTGGCGCACTGGCAACAACAAGGACAGCGTCATCGGCGCTTGCGCGCTGCCGCGGCCCTGACGCAGTTGGCTGGGAGCCAAGTGAAAGAACTTTTTTATCTCTCGATTGAATTGGCTGACACTGCCGTAACCTGCATGCTCAGCTACTCGGTGCAATGGCAGCGCAGTGCTAAGTAGCTGGCGCGCCAACTGCGCGCGCTTGAAACGCGCAATAGACGCGGGCGTCGCCCCAAGCGCCGCAACAAACATCCGATCTAGATGCCGTTCGCTGATGCCAAGCTGTTGTGCCAAAGTAGCTGTGGGCTGCTGGTTGAGGAAACCTGCATCAATAAAGCGTAGCGCTCGGACAATGTGTGGATTACCCAGCACCCATTCTGGCATGGGTAAGGAGTCTTCGGGACGGCAACGCTTACATGGCCGAAAACCAGCATCACTGGCCGCCGCCGCATTGGCAAAATAGCGAACATTATGTTCCGCGGGGGTGCGTGCCGGACAGGTGGGGCGACAGAACACGCCGGTGCTTAGCACAGCAATGAAGAACCTACCGTCAAATCTTGGATCGCGGCTCTGCCGCGCACTTTTGCACACCGCAGGCGTTGGCAATGCGAACAAGCGCTGGTTTGACTCGACCGTTACCAGCCCACTGCTCGCCGGTGCAGCGCCATTACCAACATATTCTTTGTGTTTCATATCGTCACTATAGCCAATGCCAGTGCCAAATACTGCGCATAATCGGACGTTAGTAAAAATTCGCTCGGGTGCCGTACCGGCGATCGCCATAATTGGTGCGATCTCGCCCGCTCATGTACCCTAATCTGTACAAGGAGGCGTTATGGCAGAAGCAAATTGGGCGGAGCCGAGCGATCTGATTATTGAACAGATCGAGATCGGTCCGATGCAGAACTTCACTTATCTAATTGGTTGCCGCGGCAGTCATGAGGTCGTAGTAGTGGATCCGGCATGGGACATTGCCAGTCTTATGGATCACATCAACAACAAGGGCTATACGCTGAAAGGCGCTCTTGCGACCCATTATCACCCCGACCACGTCGGCGGTTCCTTCGGCGGCAACGAGGTAGAAGGAGTCGCCAAACTGATGGATTTGAACCCGGTGAAAGTCTATGCCCACAAGTTGGAGGTGCCGGGGCTGAAAAAAGTAACCGAGTTATCCGACTCGGACATTGTGCAAGTAGATTCCGGAGACAGCCTAAAAGTTGGTGATATTGAAATCGAGTTCTTGCATACCCCTGGCCACACCCCAGGTAGCCAGTGTTTTCGGGTCAAAAACACTTTGGTGAGCGGCGATACGCTATTCATTAATGGCTGCGGCCGTGTCGACTTGCCCGGTTCCAACTCCGAGGACATGTATCACAGCATGTGCAAGCTATGCAGTCTGCCTGACGATACTTTGCTGCTGCCCGGCCATAACTATGGCCATGTACCCAATGCGACTATGGGCGAAACCAAGCAAATGAACACTTACTTGCGCATCAATGATCTGGACACCTGGAAAACCATCATGGGCGACTAATGCCTGACACGCTTTTAGAGGGGAAAACGCTGTGCACGTGAGCATCAACGATCTAGTGACCTACGAATCTAGCGACCACATCGCTACCATCACGATCAATCGTCCCGAGCGCATGAACGCGCTGAACGAAGAAATCATTGTTGGCTTGCAGCGCGCTTGGCAACACTTGCAGCAGAGCGAAGACCGGGTAGCCGTTCTGCATGCCGCAGGCGACCGAGCATTCTCCGTGGGCGCAGACGTTAAAAGTCCACCCCAGGAGATGTGGCAAGGCGTACCGAGCATTGGCGCAACCACCAACAAACCGGTAATCGCTGCAGTTCATGGTTGGTGCATTGGCGGCGCCTACGTCATCGTGCAAATGTGTGACATGGTGGTTGCCGCAGATAACACCAAATTCAAATACCCCGAAGCTCAATTGGGCTTTACCGGCGGCTTAATCAGCAGTGCGGTGGCGCGCATACCACATAAGATCGCCATGGAATTCATGTTACTGGGCGAAGACTTTGATGCCGAACGCGCGTTGCACGCGGGCATGGTGAACAAAATTGTGCCTGCCGGAGAGGAGCTAGCAGCCGCCACGGCATGGGCGAAAATCCTTGCCAACTCGGCGCCCTTAGTCGTCGACACCATTAAGCGTTTTGCCATGGAGACGCTGAACAAGAGCCCCGCAGAGGCGGGAGCCATTGCTCGCGATCAACTGCTTGCGGTACGCAGCAGCGAGGACGGCGCCGAAGGTCGACGCGCCTTCGCTGAAAAACGCACTCCTGAATTCAGGGGTCGCTAGCGCTGCTAGGCCAACGCGGCTTTCACTGCGTCAGCGGTGATCGGCAATTGCCGTACACGAGCGCCTACCGCATTGAAAATAGCATTACCAATGGCCGGGCCGACCGCCGTAGTCGCAGGTTCACCTAACCCCACGGCCTGGTGGCCGTTGTCGATAAACTCAATGTCCATATCAGGCACATCGGCCATGCGCATGGGCGTATAGCTGTTGAGATTCACGTCGCGCACTTGGCCATTCACAAACTCAGTACCTTCGTGCAGAGCCATACTGACACCCCACAAAGCAGCGCCTTCAGATTGCGCCAGTGCACCGTCAGGGTGAACAATGGTGCCAGCGTCAATTACCACGTTGAGCTTTTTCAACGTTACCTTACCGCTGCTGCGATCCACATGAACATGAGCAACGACGCCAGTCCACGTGGGCATATCACGCTCCTGGCCGAAGGTCACCGCAATACCCAACCCTTCGTTTGCGGGTAACTTTTTTCCCCACCCAGATTTATCTGCAACGCGCTGCAACACCGCGGCCATGCGCTTGGCGCCGCCCAACGAATTTGGCGCGCTGCCAGCATTACTGCCTTTGGCGGTTAGATGTTGCAACCTGAACGCTACTGGGTCGGCCCCAACCTTGTGCGCAGCTTCATCCATGAAGCTTTCTAGCGCCCAGTTGGTCCAGCCAGGGCCAACAGAACGTAACCAGCCAGGACGGAAGGTTTCGTTAGCGAGATCGTTCATCACCGCGCGAACCCGATGGGCGCCGACGTCGTACCAATGATTCGCACCGTTGATCGAAAACGGATCGAATTTTTCTCCGTTAGCGCCAGGCCCCAGAAAGAATGGCGCCATCGCGGCGGTTGGCCAACCGGCAGTTGCCGCATGCTGCATCGCCACAACGTTATTGTTTTTGTCAAAGGCCATGCTGACATTCTGCACCGAGGCAGATCGAGGCGAATCAAAACGCGAATCGTCTTCGCGGCTGAACACTACCTTTACCGGCTTGCCTAGGGCTTTGGCCGCAAGCAGTGCGGGAACGCCGTAATCACCGTTGAGCCTGCGGCCAAAGCCGCCACCCAGCATATAAGTGCGCATCACAACTTTTTCGGCAGGCACGGCAAGCGCCTGAGCCAAAGTAGGTAGGATCAAGGATTGCCATTGGTTACCAGTGTGCAATTCCCAACGCCCATCCTTTTCAAGGCCAATGGCATTTACCGGCTCCAACTGGAAATGCAGCACAGTATTGGTTACGTAACTGGCTTCTAGCACTGAATCAGCCGCTTCGAACATGTGCTCCACATGTTCGTTGTCCACCACCAACGAGCCGGTATTGCCGGCGAGTAATGCAGCGCCGTGCTGCAACAAATCGGCTTCGGAAACGTCAGCGCCTGGACCCGCTTGCCAATCAATTTTGATCACTCGAGCTGCACGCAGCGCCGCATGATACGAATCGGCAACTACCAAGGCCCAACCAGGCACTGTATTAGAGGGATCATCTAACACCAGAGTTTGCTGATAACCCTGAATAGCCTTGGCTGCGCTGTCATCAACTGACTGCACAACAGAACCGTGGCGAGTGGGCGGCAGCATGGGTTTCGCATACACCATGCCAGGATAGGTAGCATCGATGCCATACACGGTGCTGCCATCGGTTTTCGCCGGAATATCTATCGCTGTGGTTTCACTACCCACTAGCTTACGCTGTTGCGGCGCCTTGATGGGCAGTGCGGCAAGTTGATCATCAGTATATGCACGGTTCAGATCGCCCTTGGCAACGATCTCACCAAAACTAATACGCTTGCCGTTGCACACAACAAAGCTATTTGCTGCTTTGCACTGGCGTGGATCTTCGCCCAATAGTTTTGCGCCTTCCTCGATGAGCGATGCCCGACCAGCAGCGCCGGCTCGACTCAGCAAATCGAAGTTTTGCCAAACCGACCAGCTGCCGCCGGTTACAAACAATCCGTATTTGTCTTCGGTATCTACGTGATGGATGCGTACATCATCCCAGTTTGCTTCCAACTCTTCCGCGACAATACGCGCCAATGCAGTGCCAACGTGTTGGCCCATTTCCGCCTTTGTAACATTGACCGAGATTTCGCCGTTGGGCGCGATGCTGTACCAAATTGTCGGCTCAAAGAGCTTTTCTGCCATGGCATGGGCCGGCGATGCCGAAAGCAAAGCATGGGGCACAAAAGCAAGGGTGAATCCGGCAGTGGTGGCGCCGATCATGAATCCGCGTCGACTGACGCCAGGGTTGCCCGCTTCGACCGGTGCTGCGGTGGACTGGCTGGGACTAGCTATGGAACGAGTTTGTGAATTAGACATTTGCCGTTACCTCCCCAGTAGCCGCGAGTTTGATCGCCTTCTTGATTCGAGAGTAAGCCATGCATCGACACAAATTACCGTTCATAGCGGTTTCAATGTCAGCATCAGTGGGTGCCGCATTAGTCGCTAACAAGCTGGCGGCCTGCATGATCTGACCCGACTGGCAGTAACCGCATTGTGGCGTCTGAGCTGCAACCCAAGCTTGCTGCAACGGGTGGTCGCCGTTCTCGCTTAAGCCTTCTATCGTCGTAACGTCTTTGCCCACTACCATGGCAACAGTGGTTATGCAGGAACGCTGCGCCACACCATCAATGTGCACGGTACACGCACCGCACATACCAATACCGCACCCAAACTTTGTGCCTTTCAGGTCGAGTTCGTCGCGAACAGCCCAAAGCAGTGGCGTATCGCCTGGAACATCCAGGGCAACCGCATTGCCATTTATTTTGAATTCAATCGTCATTAGTTTCTCCCCAAACCCGTTGTTCGAACCATAGCCAATGCTAGGGTAAGCGAGCAAGACCTAACGTCGCTCCAGAGTAGGAGATGAATAGCCGCAACGTGGCCAGCGATTGGACTGGGAGAGAAGATCTTACCCGGGGTTTTACCTCAGTTTGATGGCGCTAGCGCCGCCCCGACGGAGTAGTCGGGGCGCAGCATATATCGAGTTAAGGTAGTAGATGCGCTACCGCATCACGTTCTTCTGTCAACTCCACCTCGGTGGCGGTCATTTTTTCCTGACTGAACTCACCAACCTCAATCCCCTGAACAATTTGCCAGTCGCCGCCCGAACAACGCACCGGAAACGAGTAGATCAAACCTTCTGCAATGCCATAGCTGCCATCAGAATAGACACCCATGCTTACGATCGCATCATTGCCTAGAGCCCAGTCATGCATATGATCAATAGCAGCATTCGCCGCTGAGGCCGCACTTGATGCTCCGCGCGCCTCGATAATGGCAGCACCACGCTGTTGCACCGTGGGAATGAAGTCGCCGGTGTACCAGTCCATATCCACCAATGCCATGGCGTCTGTGCCGTGTACTGACGCCCGATGTATGTCCGGGTATTGGGTTGCAGAGTGGTTACCCCAGAT
>MDTB01064478.1_pt1 | contig 13835 bp, 13 predicted proteins | sample 811161 | NCBI WGS metagenome assembly MDTB01 (sample SAMN05326650, study PRJNA326480) | marine metagenome | isolation source: seawater | place: Mediterranean Sea | collected 2009
AAAAAATACTTGGTATCGTTGGCATAAGATCTGGATCGTCTTCGTTAAAAAATAAAAATATTAGAATATTGGGCAATAAACCTTTGGTTGGGTGGATACTTTCTTCAGCAAAAAAGTCTAAATATATTAATCGATTAGTTGTATCTACCGATAGTAAGAAATATGCAAAAATATCACAAAAATATGGAGCTGAAATTCCATATCTTCGACCTAAACATCTTGCTACAAAATTTTCTGATGAAATTGGATTCATAAAACATGTGATCAATCATTTGAGAAAAAAGGAAAACTATAATCCTGATATAGTTGTTAGATTATTAGCAACAGTCCCTTTCCAAAAGGTTTCCGACATTGATAAAATAATCAAATTAGTTTTAAAAAATAAATATGATAGCGCCGTTATAATATCTAAAGCAAAACAACATCCATATAAAGCACTTAAAATTATTGGAAACACAAAAAAATATTTGGTCTCTTTCAGAACCAATAAAGGAATAGACGTTGGTAGAAAAAATAATCGACAATTAAATGAAAAGATTGAAAATATTTATTTTAGGTCAAATGTGATTGCCTGTAAAACAAAAGTTATAAGAAAATACAATTCCTTATGTAGTAGTAAAACTGGTTACTTTATAGTACCACAAACAGTAGATATCGATGATGAAGTTGATTTTAAGTTTGCAAATTTTCTATTGAAGGATAGTTCAAAAAAAAATAAAAATTTTTGATATCAATCTAATTAAATCTCTAGTCATCTCTATTTGCTACACAGATTAATAAAATAAATGAGATTAAATATAATTTATTTTTTTATGTAGAAATAATATTTTTTTTTATAAATTTGTTTTGCATTAAAAATCATTCCATTAGTAGAAAATGAATGATCTACTATATTTATATTTTTATTTTTAAATTTTATCCAATTATGTTTTTTATAAAAACTAACAAGTTCTTTGTTACAAATCAAAAAAGAGAAATAACCAGATTGCTTAATTATTGTATTATTAAAACTCATCAATAAATTAGAAAGGTTCTTGTCTCTATATTTTTTATCAATAATTAAAGTATCAAAGAGAAGATAATTAGTTCTTTTATTTAAACTTCTAATTTCACAAGTTCTTCTTCTTAAAAGTGTATATCCCACAAGTTTTGACTTAATATAAAACAAATTGTGTATATCTTTTTTTTTAATATTTTTTCTATACCATTTAATTTGTGATTTTATTCCAAACTTCCATTGTTTGTCTTTTAAAAGACAAATTGATTTAATTTTATTATCCTCAAGTTTAGAAGAAATAATTGAAAAAAAATTATAATCCATCAATTTAGAGCCCTTTTTTATTATCAAAGAATTTTTCATTTTTTTTTAAAAATAAAAGTTTTTTGAATAATTTTTCCTCCAATATCATTTATAATTTTTTGATATCTTTTATTATTTGACGAAATATTTATTGTAAATTTATCTTGATTTATTGAAAGTTTTTTTGGAAGTGGTTTAACTTTAGCAAAAATTCCATTAACTATTTTTTTTGTATATTTTAAATATTTGTCTAGAATAAAGAAACCTATATTATTTTCAAAAGTAAAATATATTGTTCCAACAGGATTATTATTAAATTTTATTATAAACCATTTTCTATAAGGATTATTTTGAACAAATCTAGTATGTTCTGAAAACAGCAGTTTTTTTTTTGCACTTACATGATGATATTTTGGTCTAGATTTATAAAGTTTGTAAGCAGCTTCAATATTTTCATTAGATTTTTGAATATTCTCTAAAACTAAGAATTTATTAATAATAATTTTCATTAGATATGTTATATAAATAAATACAATTTTTAACAGTTATCAAAAAATTAATGAAATTCAAAAACCCTTATATTATAGCAGAAATTTCAGCAAATCATTGTGGTAGCTTTGAAAGAGCGAAAAAACTAATTAAATGTGCAAAAATTAATGGGGCTAATGCTGTAAAACTTCAAACTTATACGGCAGACATGATGACAATAAAGAGTAACAAAAGTTATTTTAAAATCAAAAGTGGTTTGTGGAAAGGCTATAATTTGTGGGACTTATATAATAAAGCACACACACCATTATCATGGTACCCAAAATTATTTAGTTATGCAAAAAAAATTGGTATTACTTTATTTAGCACCCCTTTTAGTGAAGAAGCAGTTGATTATTTGGAAAAATTAAATTGTCCATTTTACAAAGTCGCATCATTTGAAATGATAGATCATCCGCTAGTAATAAGAATTGCTAAAACAAAAAAACCTATAATAATTTCTACAGGTATGGCCAACCTCAAAGAAATAGAAACAACAGTTAATATTGCAAAAAAAAACGGTGCAAAAAAAATAATATTATTATATTGTGTTAGTAATTATCCATCTAAAATTAGTGACTTTAATTTAGCAAATATTGAAATTTTAAAAAAAAAATTTAAATGTCTGGTTGGTCTTTCTGATCACTCTAAAGGTAATTTAATAGCAGCATTATCCACTTCATTTGGTGCAGAATTTTTTGAAAAACACATAGCTCTAGATAATCAAAAAAAAGGAGTCGATATAGAATTTTCTGCAAAAGGTAAGGAGATAAAAGAATACGTTAGAACGATTAGTGACTCCATAAAGTTAATTAAAAAAAATTCTTCATACACAAATCTTTCAGATAAAAAAATGAAATTATTTAGAAGATCAATTTTCGCAATTAAAAATATAAAAAAAGGAGAATTACTTAGCAAAGAAAATATAAAAAGAATTAGACCTGGACATGGAATTTCTCCATCGTATTACGATAAATTATTAGGAAAAAAAAGTCCTAAAAAAATCTTTTATGGAGAGCCAATTAAAATAGAATTAATTAAAAAATTAAATATAAAATAGATTAATATCTTACCATTTAGCTGGATTGATTAGTCTATTAATTTGATTAGAGTTAAACTTATCGTAATTAATTTTAAATTTTGGTTTATCTTTAAATATATCTTTAAATTGACCAAAATCATCAATTCCAATTAGAGTTTTATCCACATCTTTATTTTGTAAAACAAAATTTAAACAAGCATCATAAGCGTTCACTTTTTTGATTTTAAGTTCGTTAAACCACATATTAAATTTTTTTTTCCACCTATAAAATTTTAAAGGCAACTTATCTTTTGGCATCAACAAAAGACCTTGGAGAAAAGTCGATCTAGTATAAATTTTAATTTGCTTTTTTTTTAAAATATTTATTATCTCTTTATTAAGTATTCTTTGATCGAAAATATTAAGCGATATAAGCACAGTGTCTATTTGATATTTTTTAATAATTTTTTTTAAATCACTAATTGAATATAGAGAAACTCCAATATTGTTAATAATATTTTTATTTTTATATTTTTTTAATTCCTTATAAATTTTTATACCCATTTTTGGATTTAATAAAAATTTGGCATTATGAATTAATACTGTATCAGCTTTATTTATTTTTAACTTTTTAAATGAAGAATTTAGACTTTTCTTTACCCATTTGTCATAAGGATAAGTTGGTTCTGTTGCTGGCAGTTTTATAATAACATTAAAACCTTTAATACCAACTTTACCCAATCTTTGCTCAGAGTCACCATAAGCATGAGCAGTATCAATATTCTTTATATTATTCTTTCTAGCATAATTAATTATTTTTTTTATTTCATTAGTCTTCATTTTTCCAACTGAATTAGCTATTCCATAATCAAGTCCAAATTGAGCAGTTCCAATTATCACTTTATTTTTTAACTCAGTTTTTAGCATATTTTGATGTTGCTTTAATTCGTTAATTATAGAATAAAATGAAAATATATTTTTTATGAATCATTTTATTAAAATAAAAAAATTTATTTTGGATAATATAATTTACAGAAAATATCAAATCAAATATTTTAATCATCTACATAAAGTTTTTAAAAAAGATAACAGACAAAATAAAAAGAATTCAATATTACTTGAACTTTATCCTTCTTGGATTTCTATAATTTCTTTTACTTACCTTACTTTTGTATTGAGTAGAAAGTACAATGCAAAAACTATTTTATATTTACCAATAAGACCAAGTAAATTTAAAATCTTTTATTATAAGTTTTTAAAAAAATTTAATTTTTCTTATTTAAAAATAGAGTCTTTTTATTCAAATGAAAAGTTGTTAATTCCAGACCTAGATAAACTGTCAAGATGCAAAAGTTATTTTGCCAAAATAAAAAAAATTAAAAATAAGTCAGATATTTTAAAAATAAAATTTGAAGGAATACTTATTGGGGATTTAATTTATGATGGATATTTAAAGAAACATGAAACTTATACAATTGAAGTTAAATCAAAAAAATTTAGAGAATATTTTTTTTATTTCTGTAAACTTTTTGCTTTTTGGTTCGAATACATAAAAAAAAATAATGTAAAATCTGTAATAATAAGCCATCCAGTTTATGAAAATGCAATCCCTCTTAGAATTTCATATAACTGTGGTAACAAAGACTCATTTTCTTCAGGCATACATTTTACATATAGACATTCAAAAAAATATCCATACATCGAATATGATGTAAAGAAGAATTTTAATAAATTATCAATTTTTAAAAAAAAAAAGGCATTAATTTTATCTGCTAAAAACTTAAATAGAAAATTCAAAGGCTTAAAAACAATGGATACATTGTTGGGAGAAAGAATACCAATAACCCAAAAAATAAAAAAAGGAAAAAATTATTTGTTAAACAATAATATATTAATAGCGATTCATAGTTTTTCAGATGCACCACATGTTTTTGGTAACACTGTTTTTGCAGATAATTATGAATGGCTAAGGTTTTTGGCAAAAGAAAGTAAAAAAAATAATAAATTTAATTGGTTACTTAAAGTGCATCCTATTTTTTATGATAAAGAAATATCTATTGTTAATAATATTCTAAAAGAATACCCCCATATTAAAATTTTACCTAAGTTTGCAACTCATCAGGAATTAATAAAAAAAGGTATTAGGTTTGTTTTAACTGTTTATGGATCAGTTGCCTATGAGTATGCTTATTTTGGAATACCATCAATATTAGCCACAAAAAATCATCCATATAAAAAATATAATTTTGTGAAAGACGCAAGAACCATAAATGAATATAAAAAATTATTAGCAAATTTAGAAAACCTAAAATTTACTTTCTCAAAAAAAGAAATTTTAGAATATTATTTTATTCGTTTTGTGAGAGTAAATAAGTTGTTTAAAAATTATTATAAAATAGTCCAAATTCTTGGATCTGATTATACTTCACCCTTAATATATAAATTTTGGCTTAAAGAATATAATGAAAAAAAAAATAATAAAATTATTCAAAAACTGAATTCATATGTAAACTCTAAAGACTATAGTTTTGAATATTATAATTAATTTTGATAAATTCATCTAAATGCATATATACTATTTTTATTAAAAATTTTCATTTTTTCATATGTTTAATAAAATTATTAATTATTCACAACAAACCATCAGTGATTATGATTTAAAAGCTGTAAACAAAAGTATAAGAAGTGGTATCCTTACTCAAGGCAGCGAAGTAGATAATTTTGAATCTAATTTAAAAAAATATTTCAATGCAAAATATGCATCTGTTGTTTCAAGTGGAACCGCAGCCTTACATTTGGCTGCCGCAGGTCTAGGTTGGAAAAAAAATGATTTGATAATCACTACACCACTTACTTTCATTGCCACTGCCAACTCAATACTTTATAGAAATGCAAAGCCTATTTTTGTTGATATAAATTTAAATGATTATCAAATAGATCTAAATCAATTAGAGACAAAATTAAAAAAAAACAAAAAAAAAATTAAATCTGTTATTGCAGTAGATTATGCTGGAAACCCATGTGACTGGAAGAACCTAAGATATTTAGCTAATAAATTTTCATTTAAATTAATTAATGATAACTGTCATGCATTAGGCGCAAAATATAACGGTCAAAAAGATTATTCTACAAAATATGCTGACATTGTAACTCAAAGTTTTCATCCATTAAAAAATATAACTACAGGAGAGGGAGGGGCAATAATAACTAATAATTATAAAATTTTTAATAAGATAAATAAATTAAGAAACCATGGTTTTGAATTATCTAGATCAAAAAATTTTTGGGATAAAGAAGTAAAAGAATTAGGATATAATTTTAGATTAACCGAATTTCAAGCTTCATTGGGTTCTAGCCAACTATCTAAAGTAGATAATTTAATTAGAAAAAAACAATCAATAGCAAAAAAATATAATAAACATTTTAAAAAAATAGAAAATATTACAATTCCACCCATTAGAGAAAATTGCTATCATGCTTATCATCTTTATCCACTTTTAATTAATTTTAAAAAAATGAATTTAAATAAATCAACTTTGATGAATTATTTTTTAAAAAATAATTTTAGATTACAGGTACATTACAAACCAATACACACATATAAATTATATAAAAAATTATTTAGATTTAAAAATCATGACTTTCCAATTTCTTTAAAATTTTTTAACGATGAAGTATCAGTGCCAATTTTTCCCAATTTAAAAGATTATGATCAAAATAAATTTATAGATTTACTATATAAATTTTTAAAAATTTAAAAAAATTTATTTTATGAAAAGTTTAAATTATGATAATATAGGAATTTGTATTTTGGCACATAACAGGCTGATACATTTAAAAAAAACTTTAAAATCAGTAATTAAATATAAAAATAAAAAAGATAAAATTTTTATTTTTTTGGATATTCATTCAGATAAACATTCAACTAAAAAAATTTTATTATGCAAAAAAGTTCAAAATTATTTAGAAAATATTAAATCAAATAAAATCCTTGTTTTAAAAAGCAAGAGCAATATAGGACCAAAAAAAAATTGGTATAGAGCTTATGGTCATATGTTTAAAATTTATAAAAAAGTCATTGTTTTAGAAGATGATATAGTGATAAAAAAAAATTTTCTAAATTTTATGCACTATTATCTTAATAAATATGAAAAAAATTCTAAAATTATGTCTATAACAGGGTATTCATCACATGTGGAATTACCAAAGAACTATAATTATGATTGTTATTTATCAAATAGGTCCATGTCATGGTCAAAAGCAACTTGGAAAAGAGTTTGGATAAAATTCAAAAAGATAAATACAAATCATAAAATCATAATAAATAATAAAAAAAATTTATCTCTTTTGGCGCAAGCCGGTGAAGATCTGTTAAGGATTATTAAATTAGATTATCTTAAAAAGGTTGACTCTTTTCAAGTATGGTGGATTTGGAACATAATTAAAAATAAAGGTTACTGTATTAATCCTGTAAAAAATCTAGTAAATAATATTGGTTTTGATGGATCGGGGCATCATATTTTTAAAAAAGAAAAGTTTTCTTTTAATCAAAATAATTCTTTAAAAAAAAATAAAATGAACAAACTTTATTATTTAGAGACAATAAATTTTTCATTTCAAAAAAATTTTAAAATGAAATTATTAAGCTTTTTGTGCTTTAAGTATCTTCATGTTAATATAATTAATTTTCTCATGAAATTAAAATTTGGTCTAAACAAATAAAATGTTTAAAAAAATATATAATAAGTTTTTTTTTATAATTAAAATTTTTTTTAACAAAAATTTTTTCTTTAAATTTGCAAAGAGCCAAAATAAAAATCAAGAAAATAATTTTTTAAAAAAAATTTCTAAAAATATTAAGAATAAGAATTTTATTGAGATAGGATTTCACAATACAGAATTTAATTGTATAGGTTTAATTGAAAAAAATTTTTCAGGCTTATTGATTGATAGTGGAAGAATCTCAAATATCATTTTAATGAAATTAATATTAAACATAATTGGAAAAAACAAAGTAAAGGTAAAACATTTACATATTGAAAAAAAAAATTTAAAAAAAATATTTCATAGCTATCCAAATGTAGGATGTTTATCCATAGATATAGATGGTAATGATTTTTGGATTGTAAAAAAAATATTAGAAATAAAAGTCAGACCAGAAGTTTTTATAGTTGAATATAATGCTTCTTTTCTTGATTTTCCATATACAGTCCCGTATGATAAAAATTATGAAAGATATAAAAAACATAAAAGTGGTTTATATCATGGAGCCTCACTTAAAGCTTTCGAAAAACTTTTTAAAAAATATAATTATAAATTAATCAGAGTTATAGGAGGTGTTAATGCTGTATTTTCATCCCCTACAGTTATCAAAAAAAATAATCTTAAAATTTTAAATGCAAATAGTGAATATGCTGAAGGTAAAATTAGAAATACAATATACAAACAAAATGCTAAAAAGCAATTTCAAGTTATTAAGCACTTAAAATTAATTAAAATTTAAAAGCGATGAAAAATAATATTAAAAAAATCTTACCAAAATATTTGTGGTTTTTCTTACGAGATATTAAAAATAAACTTGTAAATTTTTACCCATACCATTTGTTAAGATATTTTAATTTTATTAAAATTGATTACAATATTAGTTCCAATCTGTCATTTGGAAAATATGAAAGTAAATTTTTTGATAATCAATTATCAAAATCAAAATTTTATTTAGAATTTGGTTCTGGTAACTCAACTATATTAGCGTATAAAAAAAAAAAAAATTTTTTAACAGTGGAAAGTGATAAAAATTTTTATGATTATATGATTCATAAAATAAGAAAAAAAAATTTTTATTTTGTAGATTTCGGAGTTGTAGGTCTCTACTCATATCCGTACTTTATTGAGTCATCAAAAAAAAAAGCTTTGAATTATTCTTCTAAAATTTTTTTAAATTTAAAAAATAGAAAAGTTCCTGATCTGGTTTTAATCGATGGAAGGTATAGAGTTCTGGTTGGACTATTTACTTACAAATATTTCTTAAAAAAGAAAAATAATTTTACTATTATTATTGATGATTATTTTGAAAGTAATAAATTCAAAATAAATCGAGAACACTATTCAGTATTAAAAGAATTTTTCTATATTAAAAAAAAGGGAAGATTTGGTATAGCGAATAAACTAAAAAAAAGATCTGAGTCTTTTTTAAATAAAAAAATAAATCAATACTTACTTGATCCAAGATAATTTAAATGTACTGAATTGTTTCACCCCTAGGAACAATAAATTTTCCACCCTTTTTACCAAATTCTTTTTCTTTTTTAATTATCATATCAGCATAGTTAACTGCTAAAATCAAAAGATAATCTATTTTTTTTTTATATCCCTCCTTTTTAGATAATATTGGAATATTATAAATAGGAGTGAACAAACCTTGCTTTGATGGAGAGTCATCAATGTAGAAATCGATTAGATTTTTTCCAAGATCTGCACATCTAGAAATTGTTCCAGATTTTGCAGACGCTCCATAAGCTACAATTGTTTTTTTATTTTTCTTTAATTTAATTAATTCTTTTTTAAGTATTCTCCAGGAATTTTTTACTTTTTTCTCATAAATTTTACTTGTCTTATATGAATTAATCTTATTAATTTTTTCGTATTTTATTAATTTTTTTAGTCGATTGGTTTCTTTGATTTTTTTATTTTTAGAAAAAAATACTCTTATCGAGCAATTATCTTGTGCGGGAGTGACAACAGCATCAAAAAGTTTCAAATCAAATCTTTTACAAAACTTTTTCCACACCTCTAAACTGAAATATGAAAAATGATCATGGTAAATTTGCTCATAAATTGTCCTATCAACCATTCTTGTCCAATAACCTGTTTCAAAAATAAATATTCCTTTTTTTTTATTTAATAATCTGTCCACACCGCTCATGAAATCAATTAAATTATCAACATGTGCTATACATTGATTTGCCATTACAACCTTTGCTTCTCCATATTCTTTTGATACTAACTTTGCTGTATGGTCATTAAATAAAGAGGGAAAAGTTGGAATATTTTCTTTGAGTGCCCTTAATACAGCATTCGGAGCTGCGTCTATCCCAAGGACCTTTGTCTTTTTTATTAAATGTTGTAGTAATATTCCATCGTTACTAGCAATTTCTATCACTAAATCTTTTTTTGATTTTACAAATTTCTTATAAACAGTATTTGCATATTCTTTGTAATATTTTTCTAAACCAGGAATATCTCTAGAGAAATAAAGATATTTACCACCACTATAAATTATTCTAGGATCAACCGTTTTCAACATTTGAATAAGACCACAATTAATACATTGATGTATTATTAATGGTAGGAGTAACTCTTTTTTATTTAAATCTTTTTTTTTAATATAACTGTTAACTAATGAATGTGTTCCAAGGTTTAAAACTTTTTTTAGACGTGTACTTTCACACATTCTACAATTAGTTCTTTTTATCATTTAACTTTATTTGAAAATTTTTTAACCCAATCAAGAATTTCAGTCTTATATTTCCAGCCTAAAATTTTTTCAGTTTTTTTCATATCTGCAAGATGTACTTCTACTTCAAATTTTCTTCTAGGTATAAATGTTATTTCTCCGCCAATTGATTTTGCAACTTCTTCAATAGCTGTTGCTTTACCAGAGCCAATATTTAAGATCTCTCCTTTGCCCGTATTGTTACTTTCTGCTGCAATTACAACAGCTTCTGCCAAATCTTTAACATATATAAAATCTCTTTGACCAGTTCTAAAGCTAGATTGAGCAGTGGTTTCAACTAAAGTTATTGGCCTGCCTTCTTTTTTTGACTGAATAAATTTTGAAATAGCAGTATCTTTTCTTTGATTTTCACCATAAACTTGAAAAAACCTAAAAACAGTAGTTGGTAACCCATAACAAGCAGTCCAAGTTTTACAAGCAATTTCACAACTCAGTTTTTGAAAACTATAAGGTTCAATTGTATCGGCCATCATATCTTCATTCCAAGGTACAGGATTATTACCATATAAAGATCCTGTAGAGGGAAGTAAAAATTTTTTCACTCCGGCTTCACCGCTTTTTTTAAGTAAATCTACAGTCATATTTAAATTATCCCTAGTAGTGTCCAAAGGATTTTTTATAGAGTTTGGAATATTAGTTACAAAAGCTAGGTGAAAAATATATTTTATTTTTTTTAATAAATTTATATCAATATCTAAAACATTTTTTTTTTCAAAAAAATAGTTTTCATCTTTTACACAAAAATCTTTATCTTCATCTACAATATCTACACCATAGACCTTGTACTTTTTCTTAAGACATTCGTTAATTATATGAGGAGCTATAAAACCTGAAGCTCCAGTTATTAAAACATTATCCATAATTTTATCGTTAATAAACTATTAATTTATTTAATTAAACTATTTTTTTTTAAAAAATTAAAATAATACGATCTATCCCAATCTTTTTTCTTGACCCATTTGTTGTAAAAAATTATAAGACCCTTTTTCTCCATTTTTGAGCTTTGTGTTAAACCTCTTTTTTCTGCAATCTTTCTTAGTAAATTTTTTTGAGATAGATGTCTAATTTTGTAATCATAAGGTAAACTAAATCCAAATTCAATAATATCTTTATCTAAAAAAGGGCACCTATTTTCTAGGCTGAAAGCACTTGACATTCTATCCCCCATTTGAAGCAAACTTGGCATTACCAACTCAAAATCAGCATAGCCCATTGCATTTATAGGATCATCGAACATTTTAAAATAAGGTCTTAAAACCTCTCTTACAAATTCAAAATGATTTATATTTCGAGAAGTGATTGCTGCAAATCCATCAAGAAAATTATTATATTTGTAATATTTTTTAAATAAATATCCTCTATATGATGGAAATTTTTTTTTTAAATCGTATTCCTGAGCGATCGGCATATATCTAACATAGCCTCCAAATATTTCATCTGCCCCTTCACCAGACAAAACAACTTTAACTTTTTTTGATGCATTTTTGGCTAATTTCCACAGTGGAAATGAAGACAATGAGCCAACAGGGAAATCAAGGTGCCATGCAACTTTTTTAATATTTTTAAAAAAATCTTTTTTCCATTCCAACTTGCTATCAAAATAAAACTTATTTTTAAATTTATGAAATGTAGAAATTAGAGAGGAGTCTACACCACCAGAAAAATATAAGCCATAAGGAACATCGCTGTTTGTTCTTAATTTTATAGATTTATCTATTAAACTTTCAAGCTCTTCTTCTGCTGTTTTTAAATTAATGGATCTTTGTTTTAAAGACCAGTATTTTCTTATTTTAAAAGTTAAATTTTTAGTGTCCAATACCATATAGCTTGCTGGTGGTAGGGAAAAAACTTCTTTCCAAAGTGTTTTATGAAGACAATGTTGAAAACTTTCAAAAAATTTTCTATCGTTATTTTTACTCAAGCTAAAATTTTTATAAAAAGCTTTCGCTTCACTTGAAAAGGCAAAGTTATTATTGTTTTTGTAATAATATAAAGGTTTTTCTCCAGCTATGTCTCTACATAAATATAATTTTTTTGAAATATTATCATATATTGCTGCAGCAAACATACCATTAAATTTTGCAAAAGATTTCACTCCCCAATATATGAATGCTTTTAAAAAAACTTCCGTATCACATGATGTATTAAATTTTATACCTTTGAGCTCTAATTCTTTTTTAATCTCTTTGTAGTTATAAATTTCTCCATTGTAGCTAAATATATAATTTTTTTCTTTATATAAACATAAGCCCTCAGATTTTAAATCTAGAATACTTAATCTAGCCATTCCTATCGCAACATTTTTGTCTATGAAAGTTTTTTTATCATCTGGGCCTCTATAACTTTGAATATCAATCATATTATTAATTTTATTAATTTTAGGACCAATGATTCCAGCTATTGCACACATTAAATTATTTATATAAGTTTTTTTTCTAAAAATTTATAAGCTTCATATCTCATTTTTTTTGAAAATTCATGTTTTACTGGCCATATTTTTAACTTTAAAGTAGCAATCTTGAAAGTAGGCTTGACGTAATTATAAATCTTTTTTGCGTCTTGACTCCATTTATCCTTTTTTGCTGCTGATATGTATAAGTGACAAGGATGTACTAATTTAACAATATCTTTAAAATCACCAAATTTTAAAATGTTTGGAACAACCAATTCCATTGGTATTCTTGTTCTTGAATTAAAATTCAATGAGTCTTTAAAATTTCTACAATAACAGTTTGACACAGAAGCTTTTACCCTTTTATCGTATGCAGGAAATAGTACAGCCATTCTCCCACCAAAAGAATGTCCAATAAAACCTATTTTATACTTATTAATTTCTTTTCTGGTTTGAAGGTAATCTAAAGAAATTGAGAGATCTGAAAGGTTTTTCGCTAATAATGTTTTACCTTTTATTAATCTAGTAGCTAACTCAAAGTACTCTGAGCCCCACCAATTTTTTTTTGATTTATTTCTCTCTTCGAATCCAATTGCATCTGGTGCAAAAGTTACAAATCCTTTTTCAACCAATTCCTTGGCATAAGCTAAATTTCTGTCACCCACAAGACCAACCATCTCACTCTTAGCACGAATATATTTACTAGCATGTTGATGATGACAAATTATCAATGGTGCTTTTTTTTCCAAATTCTTTGGAATTAATAGAAAGGCTTTAATTTTTTCATTTTTTTCAACGAAATACTCAATTTTTTCCTGAATATAATTTTTGAAAACCTTTCTAGATATAATTTTTCCTTTTGGTTTTACTTTTTTCGTAATTGGACCTAAGAGCTTTACGTATTGTTTATATTTCAATTATAATCTCCATTTGTTTAAATAAAATACAAATCATTAAAATACTTTTAAAATTATCTGAGCAGTTTATGATTTTTTTTATACCATTCTATCGTACTTAAAAGTGCAAAATTTGCATCCTTATATTCTTTAAATTTCACTGCTTTGTTAATTTTAGCATTTTG
>MDTB01125946.1_pt1 | contig 13835 bp, 9 predicted proteins | sample 811161 | NCBI WGS metagenome assembly MDTB01 (sample SAMN05326650, study PRJNA326480) | marine metagenome | isolation source: seawater | place: Mediterranean Sea | collected 2009
AGGAGAAAGAGGAGAAAGAGGAGAAAGAGGAGAAAGAGGAGAAAGAGGAGAAAGAGGAGAAAGAGGAGAAAGAGGCAGGGTGATTCAAAAAATTGGATTAGTTAGCCCAATAGAAAAAATATATAGCTAAAAGTATTAACTGACCGAATATTAAGCTGAATATTTGGTAAATCCAGAAGATATAATTTAATGCCTCTTGATGATATTAGGAAAAAGATTGATGATCTTGATTCAAAGTTACTTGAGCTTTTGAATAATCGAGCTGATTTGGTTCACGAGGTTGGTGAGATCAAAAAAAAAGGAGGTATTGAAATTTATGCACCTGAAAGAGAAGAGAGCCTACTAAAAGGGTTAATTGAGAAAAGCGAAGGTCGTCTTAGTGAAGCTTCTATTAGGGCAATTTATCGTGAGATAATGTCAGCGGCGTTGTCTCTGGAGCAAGATCTCAAGATTGCATATTTAGGCCCTCAGGGTACTTGGACTCATCAAGCTGCTATCAGTAAATTTGGTCATAGCGTAAAATATTCACCTCAGGAAAGTCTTGCTGGAGTCTTTGATTGTGTTGCTAGAAAAAAAGCAGATTATGGAGTGGTTCCGATAGAAAATTCTACTGAAGGTGCTGTAAATCATACGCTTGATATGTTTGCTGATTCTCCCCTCAGAATATGCGCTCAAATATTATTACCCATTGAAAATGCTTTAATGGCTAAGATTGCTCGTGATAAAATAACAAAACTCTATTCTCATCCTCAGGTATTTGGTCAATGTAGAAATTGGATACAAAAAAACTTTCCTGGTGCTGATTTGGTAGAAGTTTCCAGTACCACGAGAGCTGCAGAGTTGGTTAATGAACAAGCTGGAGCAGCTGCTTTAGGAGGAAGGCTTGCTGCTGAATTAAATGGGTTAGAAATCTTAGACGAGAACATTCAAGACAAAGCTACAAATACCACAAGATTCCTTGTTTTAAGCCATAAAATGTGTCCGCCTACAGGAAATGATAGGACATCTGTAATGTTTTCACTAAGGGATAAGCCTGGATCATTGTTTGATGCCCTTAAGCCTTTTAATGAATTTCATATTAACATGTCTAAAATTGAGAGTCGGCCCTCGAAACAAAGGAATTGGGAATATTTTTTCTTTGTTGATATTGCCGGTCATTGTGAAGATTCCAAGCTTTCGGAGGCACTGCAAAACCTAGAAGAGCACTGTAATTTCATAAAAGTTCTCGGAAGTTATCCTGATTCTGAGGCTAAATAGGAACGTAATTTGCTTATTTAGGAGCTATAATTAACGCTAAAACTACTATGTTTACGTAGACGTTAAACAAATTAGGAAATTCTTATGTATTCTTACTTGGTTTTTATCTGTAGCTTGGTAGATTACGCGCCCTTTTTTCAGCTTTTCTGGGAAGGGTAAAATTCCGCTAATTTGGCAAATTTTAGGTAACTATTAAAAGCCATAACATACATCTACAACCCAATTTTAAGAAAGAAATCATGTCATTTAAGGCATTTCCAAAAAAACATGGCCTCTACGACCCAGCGTACGAGAAGGACAGTTGTGGAGTTGGGTTTGTAGCAAACATGAAGGGAGTACCAGATCATCAGATTGTCCTAGATGCTCTTGAGATGTTAGTAAGGATGGAGCATCGAGGTGGATGTGGATGTGAACCTAATACTGGTGATGGCGCAGGTATACTTATTGGTTTGCCTGAGGGATTTCTAAGAAAAGTTGCCAAGTCTGATTTAGGTTTAGAATTGCCTGCAAAAGGACAATTTGGGGCCGGTCTAGTATTTTTACCAAAGAACAAAAATGAGAGAGGCAAATGCATTGAGGAAGTTGAGAAGATTATAAAAGAACATGGCCAAATTTGTTTGGGATGGAGAGACGTACCAGTTTGTACCGAAGAAGCAAATGTTGGTCCAGCGGCCAGAGCAGCGGAGCCTTTCATTAAACAATTATTCATAGGTGCAGCCGAAGGGGTAGTGGGAGATGATTTTGAGCGCCAATTATATATGATTAGGAAGCGAGCAAGTCATCAGCTTCGCTTCGATTTAGGTTTGGATGAAAGATTGCTTTTTTACATATGCAGCCTCTCAACGAAAGTGATGATCTACAAAGGCATGCTGAATACTGCTCAAGTTCTAAAGTATTTCAGTGATCTTCAAAATCCTGATTTTAAAACGCACCTTGCAATGGTGCACTCTAGGTTTTCGACTAATACTTTTCCGAGTTGGGATAGGGCGCAACCCTTTCGTTTTATGAGCCACAATGGTGAGATAAACACACTGCGGGGAAATATTAATGCTATGCGCTCTAGGGAAGGTACGCTTAGTACTGACCTTTTTGAAGAGCACCTACCCAAACTCTACCCAATTATGGAGGAAGAGTGTTCAGATTCGGGAAATTTTGACAACGCTCTAGAGTTTCTTTTGATGTCTGGTCGCTCTCTGCAGGAAGCAGTGCTTCTGATGGTTCCTGAAGCTTGGCAAAAGCATAAGCAGATGGACCAAGAGAAGCGTGATTTTTATGAGTACAATTCTTGCATTATGGAACCTTGGGATGGTCCTGCATCGATTGTGTTTACTGATGGCAAATACATAGGAGCAGTATTAGACAGGAATGGACTTAGGCCAAGTCGTTACTATTTAACTAAGGACGATCGTGTAATTATGGGGAGCGAGGTTGGTGTTGTAGATGTTGATCCTGCCGATGTCGTTGCCAAAGGAAGATTGCAGCCCGGTAAAATGTTTCTTGTTGATTTTGAGCAAGGAAAAATGGTTCCTGATGAAGAAATTAAATCCGAATTTGCATCACAGAGACCCTACGGTGAATGGTTGAAAAATCAGCGGATTGAACTTGATGATCTTGAAAAAATTTCTGAGGTTCCAGGTCTAGAGGAAGATAATTTACTTCCAAGGATGCAGGCTTTTGGTTTTACCGCCGAGACAATGCAATTTATGTTGTTGCCTATAGTCAGCGAGAAGCGTGACCCACTTGGGTCCATGGGTAATGATGCGGCGTTGGCATGTTTGAGTGACAAGCCAAGAATGCCTTATGATTATTTTAGGCAGTTATTTGCTCAGGTCACTAATCCTGCCATCGATTCTATTCGGGAAGAAGTTATTATGTCTCTCGAATGCTACATTGGTCCTGAGAAAAATTTAGTTGAAATAACTGAGGAGCATGCTCAGAGACTAAGATTGCCCCATCCAATACTGACAAACCAACAGTTGCACTCTTTGAAGGAAATGAACCACAAAGGGTGGAAATCAAAAGTTATTGATATTACTTTTCCAAGGTCGGAAGGTATTGGAGGTGTTAAAAAAACAATCGAGAGAATTTGTATTGAAGCCAAAAATGCCATTGGTGAAGGTTGTAATTTAGCCATTTTAAGTGACAGAAAGTTGTCAGAGAACCGTATTCCCCTTAGCACATTATTAGCTAGTGGAGCAGTTCATCAGTACTTGGTAAAAAATGCGTTAAGAACTCAGATTGGACTTGTACTTGAAACTGGTGAAGCTAGGGAAGTTCATCATCATTGCCTTTTAGTTGGTTATGGGGCAGATGGGATAAACCCTTATTTAGCTTTTGAAGCTCTGTGGAAAGCTAGGCGAGATGGTTTGACTGACCCTGAGGAATTCAATAACGACGAATCCATTGTAGAGGCTTACCTGAAAGGTGTGGCCAAAGGGATGCTCAAAGTTATGGCAAAGATGGGTATTTCTACTTTGCACTCTTATAAAGGAGCTCAGATATTCGAAGCTGTTGGGCTAAAGGAAGATGTTATTGATCTTTGCTTTCGTGGGACAGCTAGCCGTGTCCAGGGACTAGATCTTGATGAATTGGCAGAGGAAATGATTAGAAGGCATTCCTTGGGCTACCCTCCACGAGACGAGGTTAGGCTACCAGCGCTTCCAAATCCAGGAGAATTTCATTGGAGAGCAGATGGAGAGAAGCATATGTGGAATCCTGAATCTATTTCAGCTCTGCAGTCTGCTGCACGGGAAAACAATTTTGAATCATATAAGCAATTTTCAAATCATATCAATACAAGCAACAAGGCTCTATGTGCCTTACGTGGATTGATGGATTTTAAATCTGATGTAAATGGAGGTTCAATTTCTATTGATGAAGTTGAGCCTGCCTCTGAGATAGTGAAACGATTCTGTACTGGAGCCATGAGCTTTGGTTCTATCTCTGCAGAAGCCCATGAGGGTTTGGCAATTGCTATGAATAGGTTAGGTGGAAAAAGTAATACCGGTGAAGGTGGTGAAGATCCTGCGCGTTTTAACCCTCTACCCAATGGGGATTCTAAAAGGTCAGCAATCAAACAAATTGCTTCCGGACGGTTTGGGGTCACTATCTGGTATTTAACAAATGCTGATGAACTTCAAATTAAGGTTTCTCAAGGAGCAAAGCCAGGAGAAGGAGGTGAGCTTCCCGGAAAAAAAGTTGATGATAACATAGCTCGCATCAGACACAGTACTCCAGGAGTTGGTTTGATTAGTCCTCCTCCGCATCACGATATTTATTCAATTGAAGATCTTGCCCAACTCATTCATGATTTAAAAAATGCCAATCGTCATGCTAGAGTTAGTGTTAAATTAGTATCTGAAGTCGGTGTTGGAACGGTTGCATCTGGAGTTACTAAGGCCAAAGCGGATCATATTGTAATAGCGGGAGAAACTGGAGGAACTGGAGCCTCCCCGCTTACAAGTATTAAACATGCTGGTTTGCCTTGGGAATTAGGTGTTGCAGAAACGCATCAAACTTTAGTTCTTAACGACTTAAGAAGTAGGGTCGTTATTCAAACTGATGGAGGACTTAAGACTGGACGCGATGTTGTTATTGCTGCTCTCTTAGGCGCTGAAGAAATGGGTTTTGCTACCGCTCCACTCATCACAATGGGTTGTATCATGATGAGAAAATGTCATTTGAATACTTGTCCAGTTGGAATAGCGACTCAAAATAAAGAACTAAGAAAAAAATTTAATGGATCACCAGATTTTGTAGTAAATTATTTGTTCATGGTTGCCGAAGAGGCTCGAGAAATTATGGCAGACCTAGGATTCCGTAGTATCAACGAGATGGTTGGAAGAGTAGATGCTCTTGAAATGCAGAAAGCAATTGAGCATTGGAAAGCTGATGGAATTGATTTGACCTCTATTCTTACACCTGCTGAGAAACCTCATCCTGATACAGGTACCTATTGCACAGAATCTCAAAATCATGGATTGGAAAATGTTCTTGATATGAAACTTTTAGAGCTTGCTCGACCTGCTCTTGAAAAAAGTGAAACAGTCAATATCGAATTACCTATCATTAATACGGACAGAACAGTTGGAACAATTCTTAGTAATGAGGTTGCTAAAGCTCATGGCGGAGATTTATTGCCAGAGGATACTGTTAATATAAAATTTAATGGTTCAGCAGGTCAGAGTCTTGGTGCTTTCCTCGCTAAAGGAATTAGTATCGAATTAGAAGGTGATGCTAATGATTACGTTGGTAAAGGGCTTTCCGGTGGAAAGATAGCGATTTACCCTCCAGACAGTTCCAGTTTTCTTTCTGAAGATAATATTATTGCTGGAAATGTTTGTCTTTATGGTGCCACTGGTGGCAAAGCATTTTTTCGAGGTCACGCAGCAGAGCGTTTTTGTGTTCGTAACAGTGGTGCTCATGCAGTTATCGAGGGAGTTGGAGATCATGGCTGCGAATATATGACAGGTGGTCGTGCTGTAATTTTAGGGCCTACTGGGAGGAATTTTGCTGCAGGAATGTCAGGAGGAGTAGCTTATATATGGGATCCTGAAAATAAATTCCCTCCTAATTGTAATATGGAGATGGTTGATTTAGAAGAGGTGTCAGATCAGGATGATATCGAGGAGCTTAGATCCCTAATACAAGACCATGAAAAAAATACGGGCTCTAATGTTGCCAATCACATTTTGAAAAATTGGAACAAAACTTTGAAGGAATTTGTCAAAGTTATGCCAACCGATTATAAGAGAGTATTAGAAGAACGTAAACAGGCTGAAAAAGAGTTAGTTGCCTGAAAAAATAAAATAAAAAATGGGAAAACCTACTGGATTTTTAGAGTTCGAGCGTGAGGCAGTGCCTTATCGTGATCCTCTTGAGCGCCTTAAAGATTATGGTGAAATTAACACGCGACCATCCGAAAGTCATCTCCAGAAGCAAGGCTCTCGTTGTATGGATTGTGGTGTTCCATTTTGTCAATCTGGTAATGGCTGCCCAGTAGACAACCTGATTCCAGAATGGAATCATTTAGTCTATCAAAAAAGGTGGAAAGAGGCAATTGACCGCCTTCATAAGACGAACAATTTCCCGGAATTTACAGGTCGTGTTTGCCCGGCTCCATGCGAGGGATCATGTGTTTTGGGAATAACAAATCCGCCCGTCACGATTAAAAATATTGAGAATACAATAATTAACAGAGCTTTTGAGGAAGGGTGGGTTACTGCTAATCCTCCGACCGAGCGTACCGGAAAAAAAGTGGCAATAGTTGGTTCTGGCCCAGCTGGATTAGCAGCTGCTGATCAATTAAACAAAGTTGGTCACCAAGTCACTGTTTACGAGAGAGCTGACAGAATAGGTGGACTTTTGATGTACGGAATACCTAACATGAAACTGGAAAAGGATGTTATAGATCGTCGAGTTTCATTAATGAGAGAATCAGGCATAAAGTTTGTCACTTGTACACATGTTGGTAAAAAAGAGGATTTTCAATCCGGCCATATGACTCAGATAATGGAAGAGAATGGGACAAAAATACAATTCGTAGACCCTAATGAACTTCTTGATGAAAATGATGCACTCCTGATAGCTACAGGTGCAACAAAACCATTTGATCCTACTGGACGAAATCCAGGCCGTGAGCTTGATGGTATTCAATTTGCTATGGACTTTTTGACTCGCAATACGAAGAGTCTTTTGGATTCTAAGCTTGAAAATGGTTTTTATACATCAGCAAAGGATAAACATGTTATTGTGATAGGTGGTGGTGATACCGGTGCTGATTGTATTGGTACATCTTTGAGACATGGTTGCAAAGATGTTGTTAATTTTGAATTGTTGGATAAGCCTCCTGAGGAGAGAGCTTCAAATAATCCATGGCCGCAATGGCCAAGAATTTATAGGCTTGATTATTCTCATGCTGAGAATAAAGCTAAGAACGGAAATGACCCTAGAGCTTACCATGTACTGGCTAAAGAATTTGTGGGTAATGAAAACGGTCAAGTAAAAGGAGTGAAAACAGTTGAAGTGGATTGGTCAAAGCCTGTTGAAGGCGGAGCTCCCTTTACCGAAGTGGAGGGTTCTGAGAAAGAGTGGCCAGCTGATCTTGTTCTGCTTGCGACTGGATTCGTTGGACCTGAATTGGAGATTGGCGAAATGCTTGGTATTGATAAACAAAATCCAAGAGGGAACTGGCAAACATTTACAGGGGAACATGGAAAATTCACATCAAATATTGAAGGTGTTTTCACTGCAGGCGATTGTCGCCGTGGACAATCTTTAGTGGTTTGGGCTATAAATGAAGGAAGAGGTGCTGCCAGATCTATTGATATGTATTTGATGGGAAGCAGTATGCTTCCTGCCCCAGGAGTTACTCAAGGGGGGATAGCTGCTACAGCCTAAACACCTTTTTAGTCGGCTCCCTATCGCCAAGGATTTAATATTAATGCTCTTATATGAACGAAGCTTGTCCATTGCTTCCGCAAATATCTAAAAAAATTAGAGCATCTGATTCTCGTGCACTTGGTGATAATAGAGGTCTTCCTTTCTACCGTCTTTGCCTCGAGTATTCACAGAGTAAATGGGTTCAAGGTTTTCCTGCGCAAGCATTGTTACAGTTAAATCGTGCAATGAGTGCAGATCTTAAAAGAGATGAGAAATACCTAAAGAGTTACCCTATTCCATATTCCTCCATAAGGTGGATCTTAATTCAGAGACCAGACAACAAGGGTCAATTTTTAGGTAATCCAAGACGTCATTGGCAGCATTATGCTTCGAGGATGTCTGGCCCTAGAGCTGAGATTCGAATATGGCGTGCATGGGCATGCTTTGCTATAGCTTCAAAGGTATTACCCCATTCTGAATTTCCTGATGATTATAAACAAATTAAAGAAGAGGGCTTAATAATACCGTCTGAGGCAGAAATATCAGAAAAACTCAAAATGTTTGGTCTTCCTAGTGAGTCAGTTCAATGGAATCTTTCCTTATAACTCTATATTTTATAAGAAATGTAGACCCTTTAGATTTTTTTAAAGCTTCATTCTTGACGGCTAATGCATGAAAGTGAATGATCACAGTCCAATGTCATCCGAAGCATTTCCAGAAATAAAAAAAATTCAATACGAAGGTCCAGATTCAAAAAACCCTTTGGCTTTCAAACATTATAACGCTGATGAATTAATTGGCGGCAAAGCGATGAAAGATCATTTAAGATTTTCAATCGCCTATTGGCATGCCATGCGCAATCCTTTGGCGGATCCATTTGGTGGAGGCACTGCACAGAGGCCTTGGGATGACGGTAGTGACTCCATTGAAAATGCTCAAAACCGGGCAAGGGTTGCCTTTGAATTCATGGATAAGCTTGGAGTAGAATACTATTGCTTTCATGATCGCGACGTTGCTCCAGAATTAGGTTCGCTTCAGGAATCAAATGATGCGCTAGATGCAGTGGCTGATGTTTTAGCTGAGGAGCAGGAAAGAACTGGAATAAAGTTGTTATGGGGTACTGCCTGTTTGTTCGCTCACTTTCGCTATAATCAAGGAGCAGCTACAAGTCCGAATGCAGATGTCTTTGCCTATGCTGCTGCTCAAGTAAAAAAAGCGATGGAAGTTACCCATAGGCTGGGAGGAACAGGTTATACATTCTGGGGTGGTAGAGAGGGGTATTCTACATTGTGGAATACAGACATGAAGCGTGAGCTTGATCATCTAGCTAGAATGCTTCATATGGCTGTTGACCATAAAAAGAAGATAGGTTTTGAAGGTCAATTCTATATTGAACCTAAACCTAGAGAACCTTCAACTCACCAATATGATTCAGATTCAGCAGCCTGCCTTAATTTCTTAAGAGAGCATGATCTAATTGATCATTTAAAATTAAATCTAGAGACGAATCATGCTACTTTAGCGGGTCATACAATGATGCATGAAATGAGAGTTGCGGCGGCGGCAGGAGCATTAGGTTCAGTAGATGCAAATACCGGTGATGAATTAATTGGGTGGGACACTGATCAATTTCCAACAGATATTTATCTTACCACTGAAATCATGTTAGAGATAATTAATATGGGCGGGTTTACTACGGGAGGTCTTAATTTTGATGCAAAATGTCGTAGGGAAAGTTTTGAGCCAGTTGATCTTTTTCACGCCCATATTGGAGGTATGGATGCTTTTGCCAGAGGTCTTAAAATTGCACATTCTATTAAAGAGGATGGAAGGCTGAGTGATTTTGTTTCCAACAGATATTCTAGTTTTGATTCTGGCCTTGGCGCTAAAATTGAATCTGGTGAAATTGGTTTTGAAGAACTAGAGAAGCATACTCATGAGAATGGCGAGCCTCATATTGCTAGTGGCCGTCAAGAGATGCTTGAAAACTTAATTAACGATTTTATCTAAAAAACTTTATTTTACTATGATTTGATATTCGGGAATACTATCTAAGATTCCTTCATTTCATAGGCTAACATGTTTTTTGGAGCAGACCCAAATCAACCAGGTACACTAAGGTTTAATCTTTTTAGATTTCCAGTATCCATTCATTGGTCTTTCTGGATCATTCCTCTTATATGGGGGTCGAGTGGTTTTGGGGGTGATCCAGTTGAACAAACTAGGTATCTATTTATTTGGGTTCTCGTTTTTTTCGTTTCCATTATGGGTCATGAATTAGGCCATGCTTTGGCCTATCGAAAGTACGGAGGAAAGGCTCAAATCATTATTCATGGAATGGGGGGAATGGCTGTGTCACAGGGATCATATACAAGAAGGCAAAAAATCATAATTACAATAGGGGGTCCAGCGGTTGGATTTATGATGGCCGCTCTTAGTTGGTTTTTATTATCTGTACTTAATCCTGAAACGTTGAATATATATGTTGTTAGGTTTTTATTTATGATGATTTGGATTAATTCTATCTGGTCGGCTCTAAATCTTCTACCGGTATATCCATTAGACGGAGGTCAGCTCTTGGGTCATATTATGCATGAAAGGAAGCCGGTTCTCAGAGGAAAAATTGGTGGAATAACTGCAGCAATAGCAGGGCTTCTTTTATTTATTAAACTTAATTCTATTTTTGCTGCAATAATGTTTGGATTTTTAGCCTATCAGAATTTTCAGGCCGCTGAAAGAGCGCGTAGAGGTTATTGGTAATTGCTATAATTAGAGTCATGAATAAAAAACATCTAGACGATCTCATTACGTATTTAAAATTTCCTAGTGTGTCGACAGATAGCCGATACAAAGCGGATGTAAGAGAGTGTGCTGAATGGTTAAAAACAAAGATTATTGATGTTGGCCTTAAGGCAAGTATTCATGAGACTTCAGGACACCCCATTGTGATTGGAAGAAACATCCATAAAGAAGGTTTACCGACGGTAATGATTTATGGTCACTATGATGTGCAGCCAGCAGACCCAATTGATCTATGGAACTCCCCACCGTTTGAACCTCTCATAGAGGGGGATAAAATATTTGCTCGTGGTTCGACCGATAATAAAGGTCAAAACCTGGCTCATCTTTTAGGTCTGGGTGAAGCTATTAATGAAGATGGTGAATTGCCTGTGAATATTATTTTTCTAGTCGAAGGAGAAGAAGAAATAGGAAGTCCAAATCTTGAACCTTTTTTAAAGGAAAACAAAGATGAGCTTGAATGTGATGTTATTGCGGTTTCTGACACTGGAATGATTGGGCCAGGTATTGGAACATTTACCTATGGACTCAGAGGAGTTGCTTGTATGGAAGTTAAAGTTATTGGGCCTAGTAGGGATCTGCATTCTGGTGTTTTTGGAGGTTCAGTGGCTAACCCTTGTTCAGCAATATCAAAACTTATCTCTAGCCTTCATAAATTAGATGGAAGTGTCAACGTAGAGGGCTTTTATGATAAAGTTAAAGATATTGAGGATTGGGAGAAACAAGCATGGTCAAACATTCAAGTCGATCCCAACGAAACACTTCTTTTGACAGGCTCTACCGAGCTTTTTGGTGAAAGTGGATTTACGGATTTTGAAAGAAGGTGGTCTAGGCCAACTGCAGAAGTAAATGGTATCGGTGGGGGGTATCAGGGTGAAGGTTCTAAAACAGTTATACCATCTGAAAGTTTCGTTAAGCTCTCTTTTAGACTTGTTCCAGACCAAGACCCAGATGAAATCTTAAATTTGGTCAAGGCTCACTTAGATAAGGTTACACCTGATGGAGTAAGAATAGAATGTGAATTTGGACATAGTGGTAAATCATATCTTATGGACCCAAAATCAGACTATGGTCTAGCCGCACAGAAAGCATTGAAAGAGACATTTAATTGTGACCCAGCTTTAATAAGAGAAGGTGGGAGTATTCCAATAGTTCAAACTTTCAAAGATGTGCTTAATGTTGATACTTTACTGCTCGGGTTAGCTTTGCCTGATTGTCAGATACATTCTCCGAATGAAAATTATTCAATTGATAATTTTTATGATGGCATTCGCTTAAACCGAAACCTTATTAAACAAATTGGAGGGTTAAACTAATTATTTCCAAAGAAGTAATTGAACAAATCTTTGACCGCTTGCAGTTAATCTTGCTTTATCTTTAGTGCCAGTAAGGCGTGACCTTGTGTTCCAAGCATGGGGTGTAGCAGAGAATTTTACCCAACTTATTGTTGGAGAGGTTACCTTCTTCATGTTGGGTTCAATCTTTAGAGGAATGCCTGAGGGGCTCATACTTATTTCCCAAGACGGGTTGCCATTAGCTTTATCCATCTTTGAGCCTAGCCAAGGGTAGGATTTCATTATTAAAGGAATCCCATTATTAGGAACCAATAGTTTCCAGTAAGTTTCAACTTTTGAAATAAATTCAGGTAATGTAATGACTGGGTTTCGGCGGTACTCATTGTAGAGTTGCGCTATATCTATTCCAGCCAAATTAATTCCGTTGAATAAGCTGTGCCTGTTTGGAGCGACATAATTTTTTTTGTACCATTTTTCAAAACTCTTACTCAACATTAGATTTAGCTCGAGATGTAAATGGGCTCTAGTTTTATTAATACCATCACCAGTGTATCCTAGTATTCCAATGCTTGTACCTGGTCTTACCTTTTGTCCTTTGTTACAGGAAATGTCAGCAAGATGTGCATATAGGCTGTAAAATTTTCCATATCCCCAATCGTGTTCGATAACAACGTATCGGCCATAATTACTAGCACCTGCCGATTTGCTAGTATGTACCACTGTGCCATGAGATATTGAACGTACTTTATCAAGAGGGATTCCTCTCGAATCTCGTTTAACGGGCTTTATGTCTACACCTTCATGGAATCTACTATATAAAATACCCGAATTGGTCCTTTTGGGATTTCTTACATAACCATATTTCCCCCCTTGCCACGGCTTGCTAGGTTGCCCTTCAAATGTTCGGTCTGTATACATGTAGAATTTTGAAAGATCTTGTCCAAATATTTCAGTGTTAGGCGTTGCTAGCACCAAATCCAGTCTCTTGTATTGTGCATTCGATATGAACGTAGAAATTAGATACAGAAATAGTGTAAAAGTATACCGTTTCTTCAGAACAGTGAAATTCATTTTTATAAGATAAAAGTACTATTCTGAATCTATTTGTTGAGGCAAGGGATCTGGGGGAGCAATCGTTGAAGTGGGACCTTTAGGCTCTATTAGATTTAATCCAAGAGACTCAAATTTCCCAATACTTTTTTCGGTGAATCCTTTCCAACAAGTAATATGACCGTGTTGAATTGGTCCATCAATAACCACAAAATCGACAGGCTCCATTCCTAAAACTGTGACTAACCTTCTTCCTCTTGCTACAGTTGATAGAGTACTCAGTTCTCTAGCTTTCTTTTTCTTAAGTTTGAATGATATCCCATAGCTTTCGCCATCCTCTGAAAGGAATGGATAAAATCCATCAATATCTCTTTGGTTGAATGAAGGCTTTTTAAGTACGCTAAATATTTTATTTGAGACTCTGATTTGTATGCTTTCTTCTTTCTTTGATTCTTGTCCAGATTCTAGGTGAAAGCTGATCAGTCCTAAATCTTTGCGCTTAGCTCCTAAAACCATTAGTAGCATTAAAATTAGTGCCAAAGATTTCATTATATTAATCATTTTTTTACTCTGAACCATACCCAATAGTTAGCGCAACTTTCATTATTTACTTATTTTTATTTTACTGCTCGGATTAGATATAATGCTCGATTTATTGGCTAATTGTAGATTATGAACAAAAAAAGTGCTAATTAGTCTGAATTTTTGTGCTAGAAGCCTTGCATGATGAGGTACTAAGAGGCTAGATTCTCACCCCCAAGATTTAATTAAAATTTCAGGTATACCCAAAAACCAAACCCCTAAATTTAATATGGACTCACCTAAGGAGCTCATCACAGAAGAACAACTTGATCCTAAGCTCATCACTCTATTCTTAAAAGCTCAGAGTGCTATCGAACTTACTAACTACGACTATGCTCTAAGCATTCTTCATAATATTCTTAAAGAACAACCTACCTTCCTAAAAGGTCGTGAGATTTTACGTGCTGCTCAAGGTGCTCGATGGCGCGCTGGTGGTAAAAAAGGGAAAGGTTTGCTTTCAGGTGCTGGTGG
>MDTB01214303.1_pt1 | contig 13835 bp, 13 predicted proteins | sample 811161 | NCBI WGS metagenome assembly MDTB01 (sample SAMN05326650, study PRJNA326480) | marine metagenome | isolation source: seawater | place: Mediterranean Sea | collected 2009
AATAATCTTTCCATTCTTCATCTTTCCATTCCCTTGCAATTCCAAGTTTTTCACCAAGGAATGCTATGGATAAATAGGTTCGCGTTGGAATTACTATTTTTTCTAATTTTTTATGTCTTATACACAACTCTATTCCATGAGTGCAACAATCAACAGCTACAGCATATGGAGCACCATAAAAGTCAGCTATTGCCTTTTCAAAGCTTTCAACAATTTTAAAGCTCATTTATTGCACTCAATATTTAAACTTATTAAAAAACCATTTTCTTTATCAAAGTGAGGAAGGTATGCTTGAGAATGATCATCAAAATTAGAATGGCTTTTGTTCCTCCAGTTATATTTTTTAATATTTTTCATTCCAATTTCATTTAAGATTTTTTTTATACTTTTAAAATCATAAACTGTTTTATGATAAATATTTTTTCCGTTCATACTCATCTTTCCATATAAAGGACCAAGAAATTTTTCAAGTGGAAATGATTTATTTATATAAAGATAAGAAATTGAAAAAAAATCTGGTACAGCTAACCTCATAACTCCATTAGGCTTAAGAACTTGTTTCCATCTTTTTAAAATTTGTATTACTTCATTCCTATCGAAATACTCTATCATGTGGGAAGAATAAATTAAATCAGCAATATCATTTTGATATTCCTTTAAAAAAATGTCTTGGGAGTTTATATGATCATACTTTTTGCCATCAACATGAATCCAGTCTTTCCCAAAATTTCTTCTGCCACAACCTATGTTAAATTTCATTTAAAAAGATTTTATCATTTTTTTGGCCTTTATAAGGACCAGTTTTATATTCATATACAAAAGTCTCTTGTTCTAGTATCTCGTAAGTATGACCTCCCTCCAAAGTAATGCTACAGTCTCCGGCATTTAAAATAGGCTCTGCGATTAATTTAGAATCAATATCATAAAGCTTGCATTTTACTTTACCTCTAACTACAACCCAAGATTCTTGAGCAATGACTTTTTTTTCACCTTTTTTCCAGACATGCTTATGAGGTTCAAATGTTTGTCCTTTATATAATCTCAATGCTGACATTTGAATAAAATTTTTAACATCTACTACATTGTTTCTATCGCCAGCACTAATTTTTTTAAAGTCATTTTTTCTAAATACTAAGTGAAGTAAGTGATTTTTATTAATATTTGAATAAATTAATTCCATAATCAATTAAGATTCTCTTTGAATAAATTAACAATTCTTTGCAATTGATTTTCTAATAAATTAGAACCAGATGGTAAGCATAAACCATGCTCAAATAATAACTCAGAAACTGGTTTATTATCATAATAAATAAATGGATTTTTATTATAAAGAGGCTGCATATGCATTGGCTTCCATACAGGTCTAACTTCTACATTTTCATTAGTAAAATTTTTTATCATTTTTTCAATAAAATCATGGGATTTATTTTTAATAATTAGTGAAGAAAGCCAAAAAGTAGAGCGCCCATTTTTAATTTCAGGCATAAACTCAATATCTGAAAAGCTTTTTAATTCATTTTTGTAAAATTCATAAATATTTCTTCTTTTTTCTACATTTTCATCTAAAGTATACATTTGACCTATTCCAATTCCAGCTAAGATGTTGCTGAGCCTGTAGTTATATCCTAATTCCTTGTGCTCATAATGAAATTCGTTTTCCCTGGCTTGAGTAGATAGCTTTTTAGCTTTTTTAACAAAACTTTCATTATTTGATAAAAGCATCCCTCCTCCACCAGTAGTAATAATTTTATTGCCATTAAATGATAAAATTGAAATATCACCAAATGATCCACATTTTTTACCATCATATTGTGCGCCAAGACTTTCTGCGGCATCTTCAATAATAAAGACATTCTTTTTTTTACAAATTTCTACAATTTCTTTATAATTAGCACTTTGTCCATAGATGTCTGTTACAATTACAGCTTTAGGATTATATTTTTCAAACGCTAATTCAAGCGCCCTAGGGCACATATTCCAAGATTTTTTTTCCGAATCAATAAAAACAGGAATAGCATTTAGATAGCTAATAGCATTTGCAGATGCAACAAATGTCAAATCTGAACAAAAAATATAATCATTTCTCCTTACACCAATTACACTTAAAGCAAGATGTAGGGCTGCAGTTCCAGAAGAAAGAGCTAACGAATAGTTTATACCAACATAATCACATAAAATATTTTCAAACTTATCAACATTTTCTCCAAGGGGAGCAATCCAATTAGTATCTATTGCTTTTTTAATAAATGCAATTTCTTTACCATTAAGATGCGGTGTAGATAAAAAAATTTTTTCTTTCATTATTATTCTTAATTAATAATTATTTTATCATCAATCTCAGGAATAAATTCCATCTTATCCAAAACATCTTTTTGAATGTCAATACCATCATAAACCTCTTTTAAGATAATTTTATTATTTTCAACAGAAAAAATGCATCTCTCTGTAATAATAAATATTTTTTTATTCTTATTATTGGAAATGGGAGAAAAAGTAATTTCTTTTACATTTTTAACTGCTTTAAAAATAGTACCCTCTTTTTGAATGTCAATTTTATTATCTATAGTTTCAACTTGAAGACCCCTAGCGGTAAATGAGCCAACAAATAAAATTGTTTCAACTGAATGACAAATATCAATGTAGCCTCCGCAACCATAATAATCATTCCCAAGAATGCTAACGTTAACATTTCCAAATTTATCAAACTCGACAAAGCTCAAGATTGCTACGTCCATGTGTCCACCATTAAATCCAACAAATTGATTATCTTGAGTTAGAAATGAACTAGGACCAAAAGCTACGCCAAAATCCGGTCTTCTTTCTGGAATTCCACCAATTACACCTGATTCCATAAAAGTAATAAAATTTTTAAATAATTTGTTATTTTTTCTCAAAAATACTCCAACTAACTCAGGTATTCCTTGACCAATAACTATTTTCAGATTTGATGAAATGTACCTTAAGGTATTTTTAGCTATAATTTTTTTATAATTTGGATCATTAATATGATCTAATTCTTTATTTTGGTTATTTCTTGATAAAAAGTCATCATGTAAAAAAAATTTATTTGTTTGCCTATGATCATTTTCAGGATTTTTGGTAACTAAGTAACCATCTACAAGATGTGATGGTAGATCTATTTCGGTTGGACTCAAAACTTCGCTATTTTCTTCACAAACCTGAACATAAACTTTACCTTTTAATGTTTTTGTCGCTTGAGCCATAGACAAAAATTCAGTCTTAATTGGTTCATTTTTCATTGAAATATTGCCATGTTTATCTGCAATTGTTCCTCTAATCAAAGCTGTATCAATGTTGAAAGGTTTGTATAAGAGGTATTCTTCATTATCGATAATAATTTTTTTTACAACGTCTTTAATTGTTATTCTATTCAATTTTCCACCCGATACATCTGGATCTACGTATGTATTTAATCCAACTTTTGAAATTATTCCTGGACCTCCGCGCGCAATTTCTCTAAACAATAAAGATATTTGACCTTGTGGTAAGGAGTAACCTTTAATCAGATTATTTTGGACTAAATTTCTTATTTTTGGGATTGATCCATAATAACTACCAAAAGAACAAGACAAAAGTTTAGGATGGGCTAAATAATCTATACCTGGATCAGTCGGAGAGCTCGTAAAAATAATACTTACATTATTTGGTTCTTTTTTCTCGTCAAAAATTTCTCTTGTTAGTCTTAATAATAATTGGGGCGTACCTGACCATCTAAATCCAGTGACTGAAATATTTTTTGATGATCTCATCAAATCCTTAAATTGTTGTTCAGATATATTTTTATTCATTATTATTTATTGGTTTTGCAGGAACCCCAACAACTGTTGTATTTGGTTCAACATCTTTTACAACAGCAGCGCCAACGCCAACGACTGAACCCTTTCCTAATCTAATTCCCGGCTTAATAGAAGCTCCAACTCCAATTGATACGCAATCATCAATTTGCACAGAACCACCAAGTGAAACATTTCCTCCAATTAAAACATGATTTCCGATAATATTATGATGACCTATCAATGCATCACCGCCAAGAAATACGTTATTCCCTATTTTGCTATGAGTGTGAATTGCGGTTCCCATTTCAATTATTACATTTTTACCAAAAGAAACATTTGAATCTATTAATGCTTTGGGGTGAACAACAGAAATCATTCTAAAATTTTCATTTTTTAAATAATGATATTTTTCTCTTCTAATTTTATTATTACCAATAGCACATATAGCGCTTTTAATTTTATTTTCTTTAGAAAATTCTATCAAATCGATCATACTGTAAATATCTTTTTCTTCAAACTTAGTGCCTATTTTAGTGCTATCATCGTCACCAAAGGCTACAATTTCATATTCATCTAAAAAGCTTATAATGTTTGCAATCAAAAACCCAAACTCTCCAGAACCAAATACTATTAATTTCTCTTTCAAATTAATTTTTAACTCCAAGTTGGTGAAATTTCAAATTGAGATTTAAACCTCTCAATTAGTTTTTTTTCATAATTTTTTTTGAAATTACCATTAAAAAATAAATTTAACCCTGTATTTAAGAACTGCTCCCAAGATTTGGCCTCACAGCCAGGAATAATAGGGAAAAAATAAGAATTGTTTACTTTAGCTGACCTATAATCACTTAAAGAATCACCAATAACCAAAATATTTTTTTTTTCATATTTGTTCTTTGTTGCAGTATTAAGCATTTGAACTTTAGTTCCAGTCTCTTGGCCACCAATAAGAGAGATGTATTTTTTTAATCCACTTTTTTCCCAATCACGATTAAGTGAGGCTAGAGGAGTATTTGATATAACAATAATGTCTGCATGGCTATATAAATATCTCAAGGCCTTCTTTGCTCCTTCGAATGGAGCAATATCAATTTTAGACATTTTAATAGAATTATTTATTTCTCTGCTCCATATCAAAACTTTTTCTTCATCAGTATTTTTGTCCACTAAATTTTTGAAATTGATAAATTCAGATAAAGACTCATCAGATAATTCACTAGATATTTTAATCCATTTTTTTAATCCATTCAAATCTGGAATCCTTACACCATCAAATTTTGAAAGATATTCAAATGTTTTAACTAATGCTTTAAATCTATTTATTCCTCTGTTGGAAGAAAAAATATTTACATGATACCAAATTTCTTTTACTTCTGTAGACAACTTTTCTAAATTAAAAATTCTAATCAAAGGCTTTAAATAAAATGATTCATGCTTTAGTTTCATTGAGTTAAAAATTGTACCATCTGAATCAATACCTACAAAAAAACTATGTTTTTTTTTAAATCGTTTTAAATCGATTAAAGTAGCTAGTTTTAATAAAGAGTCATTTGGTTTATTCACTTTTTTTTTCTTCTCCAAAGAATTCTGGCATAATTTCTGATTTTTCTGATTCTATTCCCTTTCTTCTAAGGACTACGTAAAAAGTTAAAATTAAAATTTTTAAATCTTTTAGGAATGTGTTGCTTCTAACATATTCAGCATCAAGCTCGAATCGTTTTTCCCAAGATATTTTATTTCTACCACTTATTTGCGCTAAACCTGTTATACCTGGCTTCACATTTAATCTTACAATTTGTTTTTTATTAAACCTTAGCAAATACTTAGTTGGCATAGGCCTAGGACCTACAACGCTCATGTCTCTTTTTAAAACATTGAGAAATACAGGTATTTCATCAATGCTTGTATTTCTCAATAGCTTACCCCAAGGAGTTAATCTTTTTTCATCGTTCTTCGAACTCAAGGAAGGCCCATTTTTCATTGTTCTTAGTTTAATCATTTTAAAAGGTATACCATTCTTGCCAAGTCTTTCATGGATAAAAAAAATTGGAAATCCTTGAATTATTACTCCTATTATTGATATTAATATAATAAATGGTGTAAGTAATATTAGTACAATGATACTTATCAAAACATCAAAACAAAATTTAAAAAACTCATTCATATTTAATTTTTAATAGCAATACCTATCAGTAAACTTCCTAGGTTGAGATAACCTGTTGATGAATAAAATAAATTTTGCAATGTAGTATAATTTCTAACCTGACCCCAAGTACTGTCATTGTTAGCGCAAGTAGTTATGTACTCACATTTTAGATCGTGATTTTCAAATAAAATTTTTAAGGTTTTTTTAGAGTATGACCTCATATGCATTGGAGGTTGAATAAAACCATAGTCATATGATAACTTTGGATGAATTTTTCGCAATCTTGAGGTTAAGCTATTTTGGTTGGGCAATTCAAAATGAATTAAACCTCCTTTTCTTAATCTTTTTTTAATTTCTAAAAGAAATAAATTTGGGTCCTCAACATGCTCTAATACTTGATGTGCGTTTATGATATCGTATTTCTCTGAAAAATTGGACGTTTTATTTTGAATAATAGGTATTTTATTTTTATTGCCAAATTCGATCCAATATGGATTAATTTCTTCACCGGTCCATTTAATATTTAAATTATTATAATGTTCAAAAAAAACGCCAGGGCCACAGCCAATTTCCAAAATGCTCTTGCATTTTCGATTAATAAATTTTTCATATATCATTAATCTTGTTAATGCATATTTTTTTGCTTTTTTTGAGGTTTTAAAAAAAGATTCAGCCATCATTTTTATACCACCAAGATCAACAGGAGAAGAATCTCCCCCTATTTCTTTTTCTTTTAATTTTTTACAAAATGAAAGTTCACAATCCATACATTTATAAACACGATAATCATTCCAATTAATAAGATTTATATTATTATTTTTTTTACAAATTGGGCACTCTGTTTTCACTTTCTAATGTTCTTTCAATTAATTTTAAAAACTTATCACAATTAGAATTTACGCTAAATTCTTTAGATAATTTTCTCGAGTTCTTTGACATTTCTAAAATCAAATTACTGTCATTTATAATATCTTTAATCTTAAGAGCAGCTTCTTTTGGATTATTCTTAGAAATTTTAAATCCGATTTTAAAATTTCTGATAAGGTCTGATTGCCAACCATCATAATTTATCATTATTGGCTTTCCTGCGGCTAATCCATCGAAAAATTTATTCGCAGAATTATTTCTCATTGAAAACAAATCTATAAATAATGATGAAACAATTGTTGCAGATGACAATACTTGTGGCAATAAATCTTTATTAATGTAGTCTTTTAAAAAAACAGATTCATTTAACAAGTTTAATTCTTTAGACATTTGATATAATTTTTTTTTCTGAAATCCTCCCCCCGCAATTAGAAATTTAATATTGCTATCAATTTTCTTTAATTCTTCAGCAATCTCAACTAAATAGACAACATTATTAATTCTTCCAAAAGATCCAGTGTAAATAATTAATGGCTGATTAGAAATGTTTAATTTTTCCCTTCTAAAAATTTCTCCATGCTTTTTGTTAATGTTAAATTCATTAATGTGACATAGATTTGTTATCACCTTAATTTTATCTTTAGAAAGTGGAGTAATTTTTAAAATTTCATTTTTCATACCTTGCGACAAAGCAATTATGCTATCTGATTTATCATAAATATATTTTTCTAAAAATCTCATTAAAAAAATGTTTGTTCTTGATTTTAAAATACCCATTTCAATTGGTATTTGAGGCCACATGTCTCTTACTTCAAAAATAAATTTAACCTTTTTTATTTTTTTAAATATTAATGCTGGAATGCCTACAGTTAATGGGGTACTTGATGCAAATACAATATTAAAATTCAAGCTAAATCCTTTTTTCAATACAAAAATAATGAACAATAAAAATGAAAAAATACGCCTATAAAAACCCATTTTGTTTGAGTATTTGATTGGAGCCCAAAAAACTTTTATCCCTTCTATATCAGAAAATGATTCTTTGGATCTATGTTGCCAGTCAGAGGTTAACATATAGACTACATGTCCGCTATTAACTAATTTTTTTGCAAATTCATAAGATCTGGTAGAGCCAGGCATTTCAGGCGTATTAAAATATTGATGGATATATAAAATCTTCATTTATAAAAATATTCCTTAAGGAAATATTGGTGCGACTCTTTAGCCATTAAAAATAATTTTTTTCTATTTATTTTTTTTGTTGAACTATTTTCGGAATGTATAATCTTTAATTTAGGGTCATAAAAAATTTTGCATCCAAGCTTTGAAGCTATCTCAGCATTAGATAATTCTTCGCAATAAAGTTTAAATTTGTTGTCAATTATCCCACCGGCTTTAAAAAAATACTTAGAAAAAATTATTGCTGAACCGTGTACAGCATAAACTGAAACAAGTTCATTACTACTTGTTGCCTTTTTAGGTAAGTAAAATATTTTTTTGAAAAAATTAATTATTAATGATAAATAATATGATTTAAAATAAACATTCCAAAATAAAATTTTACTAGCATTCAAAGGATTTACTAAAAAAGGATTTAAATCAATATTTTCGGAATTTAAAATCTTAGGACCAATTACAGTATATATTTTTATATTTTTTTTAAATAAATATGTAAAAAAATTAAAATCTGAAATAACAATGTCATTGTTGCAAGCTAGAATCCAATCAGGATAGTTTTTTTCATTAAAGACTGACGAAATAATTTTTTCAATTGCTGGCCAGTAATAATAATTTTTTTTAAAAAAATATAATTCAATTTTTACTTTTGAGTTTTTTTTTATCTTTTTAAGGGATTTTACTGTACTGACTGAACATTCATTATCAGCAATAATTATTTTAATATCATTCCATTTATCGCATTTTTCTATAGATTTAATTAATTTTTCCGTCGGTGTAGTGTTGCCATAATTGACAGTTATGATGCATATTTTCATTTATTAAATCTCAACTTTAAAATAAAAAAGATAATAAACCATGAGAAAAAAATGCTATTATAATGAAATATGCTAATTAGAGGAGAATATAATGTAAAAGAATAAAATGCTGACATAAAAAGAATCTTGGTAAAAATATCAGTTGTCCTTTTCTGAAATTCAATCTGAGAAACAAAACCAATTAAAAAAATTAAAATTAAAGAGCCTATAATTGAGAAATCTGAAATTATACTTCTTAGGGCTGTAAAAATATTTGTTGAAACTTCCTTGCTTATCAAGATAGGTTCATAAAAACCTAAATTTCTTTCAATGCCGCCTAATAGGCTAATCGGTCCTGCAAAAGTTGATAAGAAACTTTTTATAGTTAAAATGTTATTTGTTGATTCAAACCACAATGTAAAAGCTGATAAGTATCCAAAAAAATATGCTTTTATTCGAGCTGTTATTAGATCAAAAAAAATAGGGTCTAATCCTTGCCTAAGCCACTGAACAAAAACAAATAAAACTAAAAAAAATAATATAAAAGAAATAGTTAAAAATATGACTTTGTAGTGTGAGAATTTTTTTTTGTCCCGAAATAAAATAACTCCTGATGAAAGCCATGATGAAAAAAACAAAACTGAACCTAAAAGTATGCTAGTTCTTGAGCCTTCGATCAAACCTAAAGCAATCGAAAAAAATAAAGGTAAAAATAGTACAATCTTTCTTTTATTTTCATAATAAGTATTTATTAAAATCCCACTAACGATGTTTGCTGGATAAATAAAATAAAGCAAATATTTTATATAAACGGGATACACTAGATTGCCTGAATATCTATCAACAGATATTAGATTAGGAACTAATTGCCAACTAGAATAAGTAAATGTACTTAGATAAAATGATTCTATATAAAATAATAAACTGAGAATTCCGGCCATACTGGCCATGTTAAAAAAGATTAATGAAGTTCTCAATTTTTCAGAGTTTTGTATCATTAATTTATTACTATTATTCTTTAATTTATTTTTGATGAGTGAAGCAAAAACTCCACCTGAAGAACAAGACATCACAGCTAATGCTATATACAAAATGCCATATTTATTAATTGAGTATTCTGGTGCAAATATTATAGGCGAAGAAGTAAAAAAAAGCCATGAAATAGCAAAAAATGAAGTAGGTGAAAACCAACTTTTAGTAGCAAAAAAAGAAATAATCGATGAAAAAATCATAGTAAAAACAGAAAGTACTATCATTTTAAATAATCTTTGATTTCTCTTTAATATAATATAATGATGTTAAGATACAGTATGATAATGATGAAAATAGCGAAGCGTAAGCTGTTGCTATTATACCATTTAATGGTAGGAAATAAATATTGCCAATTAGATTTATGACAACTGATACTAAAATAAAAATTATCATAATATACGTTTTTTCATTTAACTCAATCATTTTGTGTGTTAAAAATGATAATTGCCAAAATATTCCTGTAAAAATCAGTGGGGCAATTAAATCCTTTGATGAAGATGGTAATTCTGGAATTATATAAATTAAACCCTTAAAAATAATACTGTTAAAAAACAAAACAACAAATAAAGTTAATGTCAAAAAAATAAATAATATTACAAGTGAACGATCAATCAATTGGATTGATTCCAATTTTTTTTTGCTATTCCATAAATTCGTAATTCTTGGGTGCAAGGCCATTGTAAATGGAAAAATTAAAAAAGAAAAAGCCCTAATTAATAATTCACTTATACTTGAATAAACTCCAAGTTCAAATAGGTCACAAAATTTGTCTATAAAAAATCTGTCAAGAAAATGTAAAAGCATACCCAAGCTACTCCAAATTGAAACCGGTATACCAAATTTTAACCATTTTTTGATATTTTTGAAATTTAAGTTTACATTAAATAAATTGTCGAAAAATTTTTTGTTTTTATGTAATAAAATTAAATTAGCCAATAAAAAAGATAATCCAGTAGTAAGCAAGAAAGTTTCGCTAAATATTTTCGTTTTATTTAAAAAAAATAATAATGGAAGTAATAGATAGAATAGGGATTGTAAAATGTTAATTTGAAAAACAATAGGAGGCAATAGCTTAGCTTGGAAAAAAGTTTTAAAAAAAGTAAACAACCCTATAGACAAAACACAAAATAGTGAAATTAATTTTTCATTTTTTGAAATTTTAAAATCAAAAAAAAGCAATAATAATATGATAAAAGCTAATATCATTTGAAAAAAAATTAAATTTTTTGAATAATTAATTTTTTTTTTATGTTCTTTTGATTCGTATCCAGCGTACCTTAATTGAGATTGATTGAGCCAGCCAAAACAAAAAGTTACTATAAGATTTACTTTGTAAATTAAAAGACTGTAATTACCATATTCACTTATACCAGCTGTCTTATTAAAAAAAACAATAAAAATTATTCCTGCAATTGCAGGAATAATTTTTGACATTATATAATAAAGAGCATCCTTTATTATTATTTTTGATTGAATCATTATTTCCTAAAATTTAAAAAATTTAAAATTTTATGATTCAAAATGCTTTCAAACGAACTGTCTTCTTAAGTAGACAACAAAAAAAGACATGAATAAACCAAAAAAGAATGAAAAAGATATATTTAGAACTATTTTTGGACTTGTGAGTCTGGTTGGTAAAGTTGGACCGTCAATTTGCTGAACCATATCATCTCTTCCAACTTCATCAATTTTAGCTTTTTCATATTGTGTTTTTAAAGTTACATACAAACTATTTTGTAAATCCACTTCTCTTCCCATTTCCTGAACTCTCATTTGCAATGAAGGAGATGATGACAAATTTCTATTATTTTCCCTAAATATTCTAAGATCTTTTTCCATTCTTTTCATTTCCTTTGAAACTTGCTCTAACCTTTCTTCAATAAACAATCTTTTTTGCCTTACCCGATTAGTTTTAAGTTGCCTTTGAATAAAACTAGATTTTAGTATTAAATCCATAGATAGCTGAGAAGCAAAGCTTGGTTCAAATGCCATTACATCAATATTTACTATTGGAGATGTTCTGTCTTTTGAAATTCTTATCATTTCTCTTAGTTTTCCTATAACCCTATTTTTCTGATCTAATTCTTCATATTTTGATAAATTATGTTCAATAATTAATATTTCCTGTAAGGTTTTATCTCCATATTTAGATGTGATATAATTTTTTTCTAACATAGAGGACAGCAAATCGCCACTTTTCAAGATTTCAGGATATATTTCATCCCATGGGACCTTTCCTCCAATTGCTAAAGGCATATTTATTCCTAACTGAGATGCAAATCCTGAAAAACTATTTGAAGTATTACCATCTTCTGAAATCGGCAATACCTTTGATTTTGATGTATATACTGGTCTTGCAATCAAAAAGACATAAATTGATGCAATAAGAGCAAATGCAATTGGAAGGATTATAATTAAAGAAAAATTTTTTGTCAAAGTTTTTCTCAAGCTTGAAAAAGGATCGTCAGTTCTATTAAGAGATTTACTTCTAATAAAATCGAATTTTATATCTTCGTGATTTGTAAAATGATTATTTTCAGAATTACTATTTAGTACTTCACTTGAATATTTTATTAAATGCTTTAGCGGAATTTCTCCTGATTTTATCCAACCTGATAATGTTTGCGGTGTAACGTTAAAATATTCTGCTACTTGATAATTTCTTCTAAAACCAAAGTGTCGCATTACATCTAGTACGACTTCTTCAGCATTTGGTTTATCACTACTATCTGTTTTATTGATTTTCAATTCCTTTTATTTATTCCCACAAGAAAAATGTCAAATAAGCTTGCGTTAAATGATTTCGTAGAACCAATCATAATTAAATTTCCATTTGGTTTTTGAAAAGCATACCAGCCCCAATCATCTTCATCCAAAGTACCATATGGACTACTCCATATAATATTTCCTCTGGAATCTAATTCATAAACAAATGCATCTGATTTATTTGTTGATGTTGAGCTATTTATAGATGTTCCTGCTAAAATGATTGAACCGGAGCTTGTTGACGAAATTCTAAATTGATGATATTCTAAACTGTTCGTATTTATTATTCTTTGCCAATCAATATTTCCCGAACTATCAATTTTCATAATTTTAGGTTTAAATGTATTTTGATCAAAAGATGAATTAACACTACTGCATATATAGAATCCCCCATCATCCGAAAAATCTATACTATACGCTATTTCGTTTTCCTGATCTGTTGATAAAACTTCCTTTTTCCAAATTAATTTACCATCAATGTCTACTTTTATAATTAAACTATTTTTTGATCCCTTGTTATACCTGTCAATCGCTCCTACTAAGTATATATTATTATCTAAATCTTCAACCAAGTCAAATGCCCATTCATGGTTTGGAAATTGTTCATTTCCATATAATTTGAGTAATTTTTGGTTACCAGATTTATCAATTTTTAATAATAACATGTCTGTATTTCCGCTTGAAAGTCCAGGACTATTACTAAAACCCGAAATAGCATACCCTCCATTATTTAGCTCAATTATTGAATATCCAACCTCCCACATTGAGCCACCATACGTTTTTTCCCATTCTAAATTTCCAAAAAAGTCAGTTTTAACTAAATATATTTGTTGATTATTGCCATATGACCATGAATATCCAACAAAGATATATCCCCCATCAGATGTAGATATAACATCATATCCTTCTTCATTATTTGTTCCTCCGAATTTTTTTTCCCAAAGCGCTATTCCTCTTTCATTAGTTTTTATAGCCCACAAATCTTTCTGGCCATTGATGTTCTGCTCTACAGCGCCTGTTATTATTATTCCATTATCATATGGTGAATCGGATGCACTCCAGCCATAATCATAACCAATTTCTCCGAATTTCCGATAAAAGTTTATTGAGCTTTTACTGTCCCATTCATAGCCTTCTCCTATGTCTGAGCATGAGAAAAATATTAATAAAAAAATAATCTTAGATTTTTCCATTAATTGCCTTAATTGGTAGAATTGGCAAGTATTGCGATTGTGACTAATGAGGATATCAAAT
>MDTB01158280.1_pt1 | contig 13834 bp, 25 predicted proteins | sample 811161 | NCBI WGS metagenome assembly MDTB01 (sample SAMN05326650, study PRJNA326480) | marine metagenome | isolation source: seawater | place: Mediterranean Sea | collected 2009
CTTTCGGGAGTATGATCTCAAGGGGTGTATTAGAGCCTAATTGGTTCGAAGACTACTTCTTTGAAGGCGTATATTACGAAGGCCAACTTAAATCCCACTAGCAGGAGACAAAAACTAAGACGACTTATGTAATGAGATAAGGTCGTCTAAGCGCATGACCACAAGTGTTTCCTGTCGATTCCTTGACATAACCACAAGGGGTTTATATGACTTACAGTTCTCTTTTGCTTGTTCCCAAGCACTCCACACATTCAATTTTTCTTGATTCTTACACTCTATACTATAGGGGAACGCCTCTCTTGCCGCTCTGGACATGATAAGATCTTCACCTTGACTGCCCATCGGACGGCTTTCTATGTCTTCTGGGTGTATGTGCAACTCTTCAATAAGCTGTGTCCTTACCTGTTGTTGTAGTCTCCTACCCTTTGCTTTCGCTGAACTTGTCTTCATTCTGAACCTCGCGCGCCGCTCTCATCCTGATTTTGACTACCACTCTGATATGTCCGAATACCATTACGCACCATATGGCGTATTAAATCTGACCTATTAAAGTGATTTCTACGGCAAAACTCTGAGTGCTCAAGTATTTCGTCTAGCATCTGTACGACTGACACTTCAAATCGTGTGTTTACTGACTCTGTGTAACGCCTCATTGGAACCCCCTATTTCTGTGTTCGGTTATGTTTTACATCTATAGAGGTATATAGTTAATCGGATAACCCCCATATTACGAGGCCTATCACTATTAACAGGAGTAGGTGTTCGATGCCCATTGAATTGGACCTGGTCTTATAGGTAATTCTGGACTCATTCTTGGTAACTGATAGTCATAGTATAAGTAAGGTTCTACTATAGGATACTCTATCATGAGAAATACCAAGCCACCTATCAGTAAAGTAATCAATAGTGCGATTAGCATTGTTTTAAATGTTTTCATATATTCTTCTATGCTACATAAGTGGTAGCGTACTTTCAACCCTTTAGAGGTCGTTTACTGTAACTGGATGGCCATGCCAGGTAATACCAATGATAGTATTACCACTCATAATTGTGCTCGTAGTTGTAGTTGTAACCTCTGTGGATTTCGGAACCGTAGTATCTTCGATAGTATGTGTGTTCGTGTGAATTAAATTAGGGCACTCAAGGTGTTCGTAATCTGTATTCGCCCATAAACAAGGGTCTTTCGGTTTAGGATTCGGTCTCGTAGTATCTTCGATAGGGACTTCTTCTGTCGTAAGTCTCTCGTTTGCGTCTTCCATAAAGTTATTCATACACCAATGCCATGCGTCTCCACTCTCTAGAAATGCTGCACATTCACGGAAATGTTCTCGCCATGCATCAGGATTGTAATCATCATTCCATTCTTTATTTGGACTTTCAGGTATTCTCCACCCGACTGCACATGAAGCTAAAACACTAGTGCACAGTATCGTTATCAATATTTTCTTCATTCAAGTTCTCCTCTGTTGGGTCATAGATCTCTTCTTTACAAAACGGACAATATTGTGGTATGTATTGTAGTCCCATATCATGTTCTATCTTGAACTCTGCGCCACAGTTCTCACAAAACATCTCCGTTTGGTTTTCGTTATCAATCGACATCATCTACCCATGATTTAAGTTCATTATAACCACCAATGTATTCTTCTTTAAACACTGCTGTATCCCATTCCATGATATTTCGAATCTGTGGAAAAGTTCTTGCGTCTGGAAAAACTTCAAAGAGTTCTTCTGTTGTAAAATCTTTACCAAGTGATTTATACTCATGTGCGTATTTCTTTGTTTTACAAAGATTGACTGCCATATCACAATACGGACAGTTTGGTTTACCCCATATCTCTATCATTCTATCCCCCTATATTAATCTCTATAACAAGCATTGTTAATAACATGAATCCAAGTGAACCGAATTGTAGTACACTTGCGATTGCTACAATACTTAGACCTCTATCTGCCCACCATTTACTATCTGTTTCATGCCACTCCTTTATTTGTTCAGGTGTAGCTGTTTCTGGTACCCAACGAATACCTAACTCTTGTGCGACATCTTGATAAGGTGAACTAAAGTCTAATTCAAGTTGTTTTTCATCATTCATATTTTTCTCCAATCTTCGTTAAAATTACAATGACGGTGATATCCATCATCTGTCATATAGATAAACTGTGCACCAAGTAGTTCTATTACTTTCCCTTCGTTGACACGGTCATATCCATGTTCTGTATGTCTTATTCTATCGTTTAACTTTGGTTTACGCTCTTTCATTTGTATTCTGTTTCGATTAATTCAGCAAGAGTTTGTATTTCAGCTTCTGATAACTGACCGGCCTGAGCCCACATAGTAGAACTCATAGCGTTTCTTGTTCCTTTGTTCTTATATATTGTTAAAGCTTCAATTATATAGTCAGCTGAAGAGCCTGCAAGTGCTGGAAAGACTGCCATACCTTCACCATTCTGACCATGACACGCTGCACAACCAGCCCATAAACCACGGACACTACTAAAAGGGTCACTTGCTGCCTGTAATTGTTTTGCTTGTAATTGTTGTACTACTGTGCCGTATGTAGCTACATATTCTCGATAACACTCACCAGTACAACTCTTATTATTTGAGTAACCTTTGACTTCTAAGCCTGGGTATATAACGGTAAAATGAAATACCATTACACATGCGACTGCTGAAACTGCTAATAAAAATTCTCTCATTTTCTATCTCCATATCTATGATTCACTTCACTATGATGTTGTTCATCAGCTCTGACTTTTTTTACTAAGTCTGATAGTCTAGCTGACTTTCTCATTTTGTAGTAATCGATTGCTAATTGTGGGGCGGGTACATTTTCTACATGGCCTGATTCTATCAGACTCAAGTATTCAGTATAACTTCGAACCGCCTCTTCTTCGAAGTATGCTATCATTCTGTGTGCTGTTCTATTTGCAAATATGTAGAGTCCAAAGTAGAATAACATAAACACTAGTTGTGCAAATATTACTAAACCTCTCTCAAACCAGTTTGGTTTAGCTATCTCAATGAAGAACATCAAATGCATTCTTTCATTCTCTGCCTCTTCTAACATTTCTCTTATTGTTGGACCATATCCTGTTCTCATTTTTCTAAGACTTTTTAAATGTAACCACATACCTGCCACCATACCTGGTACCCCTGCTATAGTTTCTAGAACTACTGCTCTATGACCATATCTTTTTGCAAAGAATGTATCAGCTATAAATCGAAAGAACTTTGTCATAGAGAAAGCTATTCTGTCTGATACTGTTATTGGACTTCTATCATTCATAAAATACCTCAAGTGTTGTTTTGTTTCCTGATAATTCTCTCTCTACTCGCTCATGTAATTTTTCAACTTTCTTTGGATATGCCCAACCTAATCTTGCTGTCTTTTTACCTTTATGCCATGGTGGTATCAACCCTCTCGCTGTATATTGTTCTTCTGTAATATCTATAAAATCGTCTTTACTCTTACAAAACCAATGATACTCACCTTCATCATCAACTGCACGGTGAAGTTCAAGTTCTGGATAGTAGTTTTGTAATACACAGGAAGCGTGATAACAATGGCCTGCCATATTTTGTACAGCGTTTCTACTCAACCATGTCTTAGCGAGTAAGTCTGTAGTCAAATTGTTTTTAATGGCTTCGATAACCTTTTCCATAATATAAGTATAGTTTATAATTTAAATGTACTGAATTCGTCTTTCTTTATATCTTGTTTAATACCACCAACAATGTATGATTCAACTTCTGTCTCTTGAGGTGCATTTTGTAGACCTCTAGATGATAACCAATGTTGAGTCCATGGAAGTGGATTGTTTGTAGATGGTATATCATATACTGGTTTAAAACCTAAAGACCTGAGTCTTTTATTTGCAATGAATTCAACATATCTACCAAGTAATTCTTCTGATAGGCCTATCATAGAACCTTCACGAAATAAGAATTTAGCCCAATCTTTCTCTTCATCTACTGCTTGTTTAAATGTATCATATACCCACTCTTCATTATTTTTGATTACTTCATTCATAACTTTGTCTTTTTCTAGATTCATATAGTTCTTGAGTATATGTAAACTGATTGCTAAGTGTTGAGATTCATCTCTTGCGATAAGACTAATTATCTTAGCTGAACCTTCCATAAGTCTGAGTTCACCAAAACCAAAAGTACAAGCAAATGAAACATAAAAACGCAGGCCTTCAAGTATGTTGATTGACATTAACATACGGTAGAGTTTCTCTTTGAGTTTATATTCATCATTTCTATTGTGTTTTGCGTACTCTATGAAGTCATCATAGTATTTTGTAACACTCTCTGCTCTCTGAATTATAGCGTCTTCATTTATGATATGGTCGAATACTTCCGATGGGTCAGGATAAAGGTTCTTTATCATATATGTGTAGGAACGACTATGGATAGTCTCCATGAAGTCCCAGGCGACTATACATGACTCTAGTTCTGGTAATGATACATGAGGAAGTAATGCTAGTGCAGGACCTCGCCCTTGAACTGAATCAAGTAATATCTGATATTTAAGATTACTTGTAAAGATATGTTTTTGACTTTCATTCAATGATTGATAGTCATTTCTATCTTTTTGTAATGATATTTCTTCTGGTCTCCAGAAGTAACTTAATTGTCTCTGAGTTAAACTATCAAATACAGGATATTTGAATTCATCAAATCTCTGAGTATTCAGTTGTTCACCAAAGAACATTGGTTGTTTCTTAAAATCTACATTGTTTCTATTAAATACACTCATATTGCACATGCCTCGCAGTCTTCTTCGTCATTATCGTATCTATTGTAGCCAGACATTACATCAGCTGCATCATCTACAGCAGATGGTTTCTCTTCAATTTCATCATCGCCTTTCATATCATAAGTATTTTGATAGTAAGATGTTTTCCAACCATACTTATAAGTATTCAACATATCTCTGGCCATTATTGATAATGGTACTTCGTTTTTTTCGTAATTTTCTGGATTGTATGACCAATTACCACTTATGGCTTGGTCAAAGAACTTCTGCATCACGGATACTACCTTTATATATCCATCATTGTTTTTCATATCCCATAAAAGAGTATAAAAGTTTTTTAAATGTGAATATCCAGGTACTATCTGTTTTAGAGGCCCTTTCTTTGATTTTTTTACTGATAGATAATCTCTAGGTGGTTCTATACCATTTGTTTCATTTGAAACAACACTTGAACTCTCACTTGGCATCTGAGCCGATAGTGTAGAGTTTCTTAAACCATGTAGTTGTATCTCTTCTCTTAGTGTTTCCCAATCTAATTCGTATTCTGGTTTGACTAAATCATCAACATCTTTCTTATAGTGGTCAATCGGTAGTAGTCCTTGTGCATATTTTGTTTCTTTAAATCGTGAACAAGGCCCTTTCTCTTTAGCCACTTCTATACTACCTTTGAGTAAGTAATATTGAAAATGTTCTGTAAGTCTGTGTACTGTAGCTAGAGCTTCTTCATCACCATACTTGACTTTATTCTTAGCTAGATAATGTGCTAAACCAATATATCCAATACCAAGACTTCTGCGTGATGTTGTAGATTGCATAGCTGCCAGAATAGGATAATTCTGATAATCTATAACTTCATCTAATGCTCTAACAGATAACTCACATAACTCTGGTAGTTCTATTAAATCATTTGATAAAGTACCTACATTTATTGCTGAAAGTATGCAGAGAGCTATCTCTGCTTCGTTATTTTCGTCAATATGTTGTAATGGAACTGTCGGAAGTGTTATCTCTTGACATAAGTTAGACATTTTTATCACATTACCATCAAAAGAACTATGACTATTACAATGGTCTATATTCATAATATAGATTCTACCTGTTTCAGCTCTCTCTTTCAGTATGTCCATAAACAATTCTTGGGCTGATATCTTTTTCTTTGGTATAGAGTAAGCTCTTTCGTATCTTTCATATAGTTCATCAAACTCTTCACTACCAAAAGCGTCATATAAATCTGGTACATCATGAGGTGAAAATAAGGTAATATCTTCATTCTTTAGAAATCTTTCATAGAATAGTTTTGATATTTGTATTGAGTAATCAAGTTTTCTCACTCGATTATCATCTGAACCTTTATTATTTTTAAGAACTATGATATCTTCTATCTCAGAATGCCATATAGGAAAGTGAACTGTAGCAGAACCACCTCTAACACCATTTTGAGTACAACATCTTACAGTTGATTCATATTTTTTAAGAAATGGTATAACTCCTGTATGTTGAACTTCACCACCTCTTATCTTTGAACCTATACCTCTTATTCGACCTGCGTTGATACCAATGCCTGCCCTCTGAGCAACATATTTCCCAATAGCCATATCAGAAGTAAAAATACTATCCAAAGTATCATCACTATCAACCAGAACACAACTAGCAAACTGACGGAGAGGAGTCCTAACCCCTGCCATAATAGGCGTAGGGATATTAATTTTGAATGTTGATATAGCTTCGTAATACTTTTTAACATATCTTAGTCTTTTTTCAGGTTTGTAGTTTCTAAACAGAATCGCTGATATCAACATATACATATATTGAGGTGACTCATAGAGTTTACCTGACGACCTATCTTGTACTAAGTATTTATCTACTATCTGTCTTAAACCTGCATATGTAAAATCCATATCACGGTCATGTTTGAGATAGCTATTGATTGTATCCCATTCTTCATCTGTATAATAATTGATTATATGGTCATCATAAACACCTTGATTGATGTTTCGTATAACTATATCTTTAATGTGAGGATATATCTCTGCGTCTTTCCATTTTGTATTGAATACATCTTTACGAATTTGAAACAGTAGTAATCGTGCTGCTACATACTGATAATTAGGTGATTCAAGTGATATCAAATCTGCGGCAGATTTTATCAGTATATCTTGTATCTCATTCGTTGGCATTCCATCATAAAACTGTAACCCACTATTCATTTCTACAGAAGATTCAGATACTCCAGCTATGCCTGAACAGGCTGCTTCGACCATCTTATGTACTTTATCTAAATTTATAGGTTCAACGGAACCATTTCTCTTAATTACTTTGTTTTCACTTTCAACTACCACTTACTTTACTCCAGTCACTTAAAGCCATTCTGGCTTCTAAACCAGAGACTTTGTTCTTATCTATCATTTGTAGTAGAACATTTGAACTTAGACCACTCAAAACCATATCATTGATATCTTTCTCAACAATACTTTTAGGCCACATGCAGATGGTAAAACCATCATCAATCATTTGACCCATTTTCTTAACTATCTCAGGATTCCTAGGCTCGTTATCAAATACTACGACTGCCTGAGAGGCAGGTACTATATTTTTTAGTTTCGTAAAGTCACTACCCGCAACTGCGATTGAGTTGGGTAGAAATAAACTATCAATGGGGCCTTCTGTAACATAAACTGTATTATTGAAATCAACTTTTCTAAGTCCGTAAATAAGAGGTAATGTTTCATCTATCTTTAGTGTTAAATACCGTAGTTCATTGTTATTAAGAGCCCTGCCTGAGATTCCGACCAGTTGTCCTTGTCTTGAATAGAAAGGAAATACTAATCTTGGGTCTGTTCCAAATACTCTATCCTTATACTTATAATCTAAAGATGCCAGACTTTGGCTATGTTCTATATAGAACAAATCGTCCCATTTATCTTTAGGTATATTTCTTATATTTAGGTAATCTCTAGCTTGTTGTGAGTCAATAGCCTTAATACAACCTACTTTTTTGAGTAAGTCTTCTTTCTGTGTTCTTATTCTTTTACTACTTTCTCTTTTTAGAGGTTCATACTTTCTTTTAGATTTCTTATCAAACTTCTCCATACAATATTGTTTATAGAGTTGACTATCTTGTTCTTTGAGAAAGTTTACGAAACCCTTTGACTCACCACAGTTATGACATTTATATACAAAACTTTCTTTATATACAAAATGATAACCTCTGGCTTTATGTTGATTCTTTTTACTATCACCACAATATGGGCATGAATGATTCAAAAGATTATCATCTTTCCATTTTGCGTTTCGGAATCTACTAGAAATCAATCGTAGATACTTTTTATCTACCCATAACATATGGTGCCATTATAAGGGCGAAACTTGATTTTGTCTAGCGTTATTTTTTGACTTCGCCGGCTATGGCTTTTTTATCGTTGATAGTGACACTTCGATAATAGATAACTACTTCTTGAACTTCTCGAATGTATCTTCTGAGTTCTTGCATATTGAATGCCATGAGTTCGTAGTCTTCAACTGATATAGCAAAGAATACTACATCGCCACTATTAGCTTTCTTGACTTCATCTAGAAACTTATCAAGATATGTATAGTCTGCTGGCCAATCTGGATTCTCTTTTCCTAAATCACATAACCAAGTACCGTCTTCTTGTTTGGTTCTAGGTCTTTTACCTTCTTCGTTCTTAACACACGGATTAGGTACCTTAGCCGATGATACTACATGCCAAACAGGGTCTTTCAAATCAATGTTTCTAGGCATTGTTGGTTGAATGATATCAATCTCTATAGGTTTAGATGATACCTCTACTTTCTTAACTCCACCTAATGTGGAACATCCACTAATTGTTAGGATTAATATCGCTGGAAGGATCGTCCAGTGAATCCAATTCTTTACTGTCATTTTCTATACTCTCAAATACGGCTTTTGTTTGTTCGTTTGCCCTTTTTTCTATCATACCAGGTTTGGCGATAGCTAGTTTGTTTAAATTATGTCTTCTGAATATATCCATATATTGATTCATTTCTTGTTCAATCATTGCATTTTTAGATGATAATTGATTAAGAGCTTTACCTTGTTTCTCATAAGACTCTTTCATAACAGCTATAGCTTCTTCTTGTTGTTCTATAGCAGCCTCTAGTTTCATATTGTTTGCTGATAAAGTTTGATTAGTTGAATACAACCAATAACAAGCTATACCTAAAACTAAAACTAACCCCATGAAAAATTGTTGCATTATGAATATTCCTCAATGTATTGTCTTAGTTTACCAACTGTTAAAAGACTTTCAGCGTCTTCATCTGGTATCTCAATATCATAATTTGATTCAATAGCCATTACTAATTCAACTATGTGTAGTGAATCAGCACCTAAATCTTCTTGAAAATTAGCACTGTCATTGACTATATCAATATCACAATCTAGTGCTTCTGCTATTATTTTTTCTAACATTACAACTCCTCTATTCTGTAATTAAGGCCTTCAGCCCCTCTTATTTCTATTAACTCACCTTCAACTGTTTTGAAGTACAAATACTTTTCTTGTTTCTTATAGAACTTTTTAACTTCGTATGAAATATCATCTGCGTCGCCATATATATGATTATAACTTACAGTAAGTTTATAATGAGTAACAAATAATCTAAGAAAAGAATACCAAAGTTCTTTTACTTTCATCATAAAATCTTTCATCTTCATTTTCTTTTCTTTATATAATTATATAGGTCTTTTGCAGATTTCTTTTTCTTCTTTCTAACAACCACTACTGAACTATCGTCACCTGTGCCTGCTATATGTGGTCCTGTAACTGTTCCCATTTCTTCATTTTCTATATCATTATCAAACTTTAGAAATAATCTGTTTTTGGCTTGTTTCTTGTCTGTAACTTTAGCGTTTACTATTTTTGCTATCTGATTTATGAATCCTAGACCATCTTTTGCGTTTTTTCTGTATCTTTTACCCATTTCTGATTTAATCATTGATGTTATTTGGTCTAGAATTTCATCAACAGTAGATACTATTTTTCCGTCTTTTATAGGTTGGGCAGAGGCACCTTTTAGAACCATTCTTTTTTTCTTTTTAGGTGCCTTGTCCATTTTCAATTAAAACCTATAACTTAGATTGAGTACAAATCTGTCTTGCCATTCAATCTCTTCATTATTTAGTCTCATTAAGTCATCTGAAATAAGTTCGAATCCTAACTCGACTTGATTTTCGAATGGATATGATACTCTAATAGACCTAAAATCTTGTCCGTTTTGATATCTTCCATATATAAAAAATACATCAACAACAGGTATAAAACCAACCTCAATGTCAGCCTGACCGTAGTCTAAACCTTCATCTTCTAAGCTCTTGTAATAGCTTAAGTCTATGAAGTTATAACCTGCTTTAACATAGGCTTCATTAACTGAATCAAAATGGTCATCCCAATTATAGTTTAGAACTCCCATATCGAATCTGAAATCATCTACTTCAATTTTATAACCTGCGTAGAAGTCATACTCTTGAGATGCATCATTATCAACATACTCAACACTTGAAGCCCAAACACCACCATAGAATGCGTTATTATCATCTATCCAATGGTCATATTGTGCACTCATTTGTACAGCTGAATCACCATTACTTTGACTAACTCCTCTATAGAAGTATTCTGAATACATACCTACACCTCCTGACCAACCAGCGAATACTGGTAATGTCATAAGTGTAAACAAAGCTATGAATAAATTTTTCATAGTTTCTCCTATCTTAAATCATGTCTAGAACAATACATCATAGACTGTTTGTCTATGTTATACATACGGAAGACATGAACTCCGTATATCTTGGCCTCAGGTTTTGTACCTGTATAAATTAGCGTGTCTCCTCTATTGGCCTCTAACTCTTCATTAATGAACATATCTCTAATTAGAGTATATTCTTTTTCATTACTTATTTTGTTTCTTGGTTCAAACTCTTCAAGTAAATCTTCATCTAATGCACCTAGTTGTTTCAGATAGATGAATATTTCTTCATCTAACTGATTATTGTTTAGTTTTGCGTGTTCTTTCAACAAAAATAAAGCTGATGCGTAAGATGCTAATCTTGTTTTACCAAATGGTAATAATTCTATGAGTCTTTTTAAATTAAAGACTAGTCTATGGAGTAATGTGAATGAATTTTTTTCTTCTGTGGTTTTAGGTTTCTTAGACTTGATTCTTTTACCGTTATCATCTATAAGACCAAACTCCCAAGCTTTCATCTTATTCCACGGTGTCGTAAGAATCTTTAAGATTCTGAATACAATAACTGTATCTACTGCTCTGTTTACCATTAAAGTTCTCTAAGTAATCTTGCCACTTCCATATCTATAGGTATATTTATCTCAAAGTCTTCTTCAACATAGCCCAAATACATTAAGCAAGTTTTGACCACAGGCCAATACTCCTTTTCTATTTTGAATTTTAACATACGAATGGTGTTTGATACACCAAAGAGATTCGATAATATTATTATGTGATTTAATATTAGTCTTTCCCTTAATTCACCATTTTTGTGATATCTTTTTAGAAGTCTTTTAAGATATCTAAATCTTCTGATATCTTCATAAAATTCTTCTGTTGATAAACACTGCGGGTTATCATAGTGTCTAATGGCGAATAAGGTAAAATTTTCGTCATTTAGTTCATTAAATATATCCATCATGTGGATATGTATAACGGTAAAATGTAATTATCCGATTTTACTGTTTAATACAAATCCACCATTTGGAATTCTTTCGTAAGATACATTTAGATTAATTTCTTTTCCTTCATTTTTATGTGATATTCCATCATCATCAATGAATTCATCCATAGGTGTATCTACATCTTTACCAAATCTTCCACCGAATTGTGTCAATGGAAGACTTAATGAACCACTATCACCTGGTGCTTCGACTTGAACATCAAATTCTAATCCAAGTTTTAAGACTTTATTATATATTTGTCTTAAACCTGCTTCGACATTCATAAACTCTTGATTACAAGAAGCTTCGATATAGTTATTTAATCTAGACCTTACTTCTTCATCTTCTATTCGAAACATATCAGGACCCACAGGGTCAACTATACCACCATAATTCTGGCTGTATGATTCGTTTATAAAACTTTTAAAACTTTTCATGATTTATCTAAACCTCGTTATTAAGCTGTAACTGTTAATGTACCAGCATCTGAACCTATTGATGAACTATTTGTAATAGTTGAGGCTGTTGCTGTACCAGCATCTTTAATTGTACCTGAGTTTAAGTTCATAGCATTAGCACCGATTGACAAGACATCATCAGCATTTGTTGCTGCGTTGTCTGCTGCGATAGCTAGTGTGAATACAAGTTCGTTAGTTCCTGTACCACTTGCGTATGGTAAATTATGTGGCCCTCTACCTGAACCAGAACCTTCGTTACCGTTGGTTACTGCTAAGTAAGGTGTTCCACCAGATGTATCAACATCTACAGGTTCGTTAAAGAATACTCTAACAGAGAGGCTAAAGCCGTCAGACTTATCTGCAGCTGTAGTAATCCAGTCAATTTCAGTAATATCAGCTGAACCTAGTGAAGTTGCTAGACCACCGATTGCTACTAAAACTTCTGGTGTGGCACTTGTATTACCATTTCCAGACTGTGTAGAACCAGCTTCGACTACCCAACCACTTGCGTTAGCAAATACTTCTTTCTTTTGAGCTGTAGTTAAATGTTTTGGTTTAGACTCATCTGAGTCTGTTGCTCCCCATAAAGGCATTTTCTTCTCCTATTTTATACTACCTATTTAGTATTTTAAAGAACTTATTAAAGTCCTTTTTACTCTTTTGCATCGATTTTTGAACTTTTAATCTCTGTTGAGACTTTAATTTCAAAAGATTCGATACAACTTTTGAGGCTTCTTTACCTTTGACTTTGATTTTAGAACCATCATCTAAGATAATTTCTCCAGAGTTTAAATCTGCAGCCCCTTTCATTTGAACAAAAACATTTCTATCAGTAGATTTTTGCATTCCAGAAATATCTTTCTGATTATAAGCATCTACTGCTGCTCTTGTTATCAATTCATCATTAGCGTCTTTGTATTTACCACCCATTTTCTTGGATAGTTTATCAATCATACCAATTAATTCTTTTTCAGACTTAGCTTTTTTTACTAATTTAAAAAGTGCATTGTTACCAGCTTGTGTTGGCATCCCCAAATCTGGTGCTGGTTTTCCCTCACTTAACATTTTAGCCTTTAGTATAGCCTAATTTTCTGAGTTTTTCTTTAAACTGTTTTCTTCTCGCGTCAACTCTCATTGGTTTAACACTTTCATCACCATCATCATTCTTAGGTAACTCTTTATCGTAATCTTTTTCGATTTTATTGAAGAATTCTTTTTTCTTTTCTGGTGATAATTCAGCTGGAGAGTTTACACCAAATTTCTTTAACATTTTATTAAAGAACTTCTTGTATTCTTCTCCTCTATCCTCTAGCCACGCGTCAATATTACTTTCGTTCATATTCTCCTCATTTGCAAATTTTAAAGCTTTAGAAACCTCTGGATGTTTTGTGAGACCTCTTTTTAACTTCTCTATTTCTTTCATAGCCATATTCATATTACCACCTAAATCTAAAGCTAGTTCAATACCTAACTTGACATTTTTATCTCTAGCTGCTTTCTTAGCTTTAGGGTTATCTTTGTAATATCTTTGTAATTCTTGGCCTGTAAGTTTACTACCACCCATTTTTGATAATGGGTCTAGTTTACCACCACGAACTTTTTCAAACTTCATCATTTTAGCTTTTCTAATATTTCCTTTTTTCCTTTTCACTACTTCCTCCATATCTTTTTCTACTGATTCCTGTTCAGCCTCTGGTCCAAATGAATGGTGAGTCATAATGTAACTATTTCCTTGAACTTTACCTCTAATCCATTTTTCGTCTGCTAGTGATTTACCAGCTATTATGTTTAGAAATACTTTAGGAAACTTTTTCATTGTTACTAAAGGTCTCTTAATTGAGCCGTCAGGTTCTTTTTCATACATTATTTCATCTAGGTCATCATACAATCCATCA
>MDTB01207174.1_pt1 | contig 13833 bp, 17 predicted proteins | sample 811161 | NCBI WGS metagenome assembly MDTB01 (sample SAMN05326650, study PRJNA326480) | marine metagenome | isolation source: seawater | place: Mediterranean Sea | collected 2009
CTTGGCGGTCCGCGGATGCAACAAGCCGGTGCCGAATTGCTTTCTGACACCGCACCGCTCGGGGCGATCGGTTTGTGGGAAGCGCTCCCCCTGGTGGTGCCCACCTTGCTGCTGCAACGCCGTGCGCGCCGCTGGCTGGCGCAGCATCCACCGAACGGTGTTGTCTTGATTGATTACGTCGGTGGCAACACCCCGCTGGGCCGCCGGGTGAAGCAGGAGAACCCCAGCGTGCCGGTCCTGTATTACATCGCCCCTCAGGAATGGGCCTTCCGCATCGGCCGTGGCCGCACCACACGCTTGATTGACTTCTGCGATCAGATCCTGGCGATCTTCCCGGAAGAGGCCCGCTTCTACCGCGCTCAAGGAGCGGAGGTGGAATGGGTCGGTCACCCGCTGCTCGACACCCTGCGCGAGCTGCCACCGAAGCAGGAGGCCCGCGCCGCCCTCGGGCTGCAGGAGCATGAGCGCCTGCTGCTGCTGTTGCCCGCCTCCCGACGCCAGGAACTGCGCTGGCTGCTGCCGCCGATGGCTCAGGCGGCTGCCCAGCTGCAACAGCAGGTGCAGGGGCTCAAGGTGGTGTTGGCTGCAGCCCAGCCCGGCTTTGAAGAACCGCTGCAGCAGGCCTGTGATGACGCAGGCCTTGAGGCCACGGTTCTCCGCGCCGAGGAGGCTGATGCCCGCAGGCCCCAGCTTTGCGCTGCCGCTGATCTGGCCTTGACCAAATCAGGAACGGTCAACCTCGAGCTGGCGCTGCGTGGTGTCCCGCAAGTAGTGGGCTATCGCGTCAGCAAGCTCACAGCCTTCATTGCCAAGAACCTGTTGCGTTTTCAGGTGGATCACATCTCACCGGTTAACCTGGTGCTGCATGAACGCCTGCTGCCGGAGCTGTTGCAGCAAGAGCTCACCGTCGAGAATTTGGTGGCCTCTGCCCTGCCTCTGTTGCAGGACGCTGCAGCGCAGCAGCATGTTGCCGAGGGCTACGGTCGGCTGCGCCAAGCCCTGGGTGAGCCAGGGGTGACCTGCCGCGCTGCGCGCTTGATCCTTGATGCCATCGCCCCAGCTTGATCGACTCCTCCAGCAGGTGTTGCTGCTGCCTTTGTTGCTGTTGTTCCTGCTGCTGCAGCCCGGCTCGGTCCTGGCTGCAGCACAACAGGAAGCGGTCTTTGCCGGTGGTTGTTTCTGGTGCCTTGAGCACGATCTTGAGACATTGCCCGGGGTGATCTCGGCCGAGAGCGGTTACAGCGGCGGGCGGATTGACCATCCCACCTACAAGCAGGTGAGTCGTGGCGGTACCGGCCATGCCGAGAGCGTTCTGGTGCGCTTTGACCCGCAGCGTATTAGCTACGAGATGTTGCTGCGGGCTTTTTGGCGCAACGTCGATCCCACCGATGCTGCCGGTCAATTTTGTGACCGTGGCTCCTCCTATCGCCCGGTGATCTTCACAGCCAGCACGGAGCAGCGTGCTGCTGCTGATCAGAGCCTGCGTCTGGCGCAGCAGGAGCTGGGCCAGACGCAGGCGATTGCGGTGTCGATCGAGCCGCTGCAGCGCTTCTGGCCTGCTGAGGGTTACCACCAGGATTACGCCGAACGCAATCCCGTGCCTTACCGCTATTACCGCTGGCGTTGCGGCCGTGATGCGCGCCTTGATCAGCTCTGGGGTGAGCAAGCTCGGGGCAGTGGGGTGTGGATCTCCCCCCCTGCAACCCCAGCAAACGCGGGCTAAGTTGCTTGTGGCCGCGCAGGTTGAGATGTATCTGCTGACAATTCGAGAAGGCCTGGCAACCCGCTATATCGGTCCTTACGCCACCCCGAAGCACGCAGCGGACGATCTTGATCGGCTGCTGGAGTCTTGTGACGACCGTGCCCGTTGGCAGATCCACGAGCTGCAGTCGCCCGCATCCCAGACCACGCCGATTCAGGAACCTGCAGTTGTTGCCTAACGCCGCGGGTATCCCCGCAGCAATCCGCTTTCGATCATCAGCCCGACGCCGGCATTGATGCAGATCAGGCTGAAGGTGCCAAGCCAGAACCAGGGCTGGGGAGGATCAGCGGCCCGCCTGACAACGGCTTCCCCGAACAGGCACAGGCCAACAGGCAGCAGCAGGATGCCGCTCTGGGCCCGTGCGTACCAGGTCCACTTGGGATTGATCCTGGGGATCCGGGCCATGCCGACGGCTGTGCAGTGCTCAACTTAGGCCGCAGCGCAGCGGCGCAGTTTGCGTAAGGCGTTCTGCTCCAGCTGGCGGGTGCGCTCGCGGCTGATGCCAAAGCGATCCGCCAGCTGCTGCAGAGGCACCTGCTGGTTGAGGCCATGGCGCTGCTCGAGTACCACCAGCTCGCGGTTGTTCAAGCCAGCCTGATCCACCAGCTGGTGCAGCTGCTCCCGTTCCAAGCTGTGCTCCAGCTCCTCCATGGGGCTGGTGCGGGCATCCTCCAGCAGGTCCACCAAGCTGCCGTTTTCAGCATCTCCAGCCAGAGGGCTGTCGAGACTGCAGCCCCGGCTCAGCCGCTGCGCCCGTTCCAGCTCCAACAGCTGGGCGTCGCTCTCGCCGAGGGCCTCGGCCAGTTCCGCTCGGCTGGGGTTGCGTCCCAGCTCCTGGCAGAGCCGCTGCGAGGTGCTGTGCAGTCGAGCGAGTCGCTCACTAACCCGAAAGGGCAGGCGCACGGTTGGTGTCTGCAGTGTCAGCGCCCGCTGCAGCGACTGGCGGATCCACCAGTAGGCGTAGGTGCTGAAGCGATAGCCGGTTCCAGGGTCGTATTTCTCCGCTGCCCGCTGCAGGCCAATGGCCCCTTCCTGCACCAGGTCCTCGAGGGCCATGCCCCGCAGCCGCAGCTTCTTGGCCAGGTGCACCACCAGGCGCAGGTTGGCCTGGACCATGCGGCTGCGCGCCCGCAGTCCCTGGCGCTGAATCGCCTTGGGTGCTTGCTCGGGGCCATCGGGGTGGTCCTGCCAGGCGCGGATCTGGCGCCCCAGGCTGACCTCCTCTGCCGGGGTCAGCAACGCCACCTTGCCAATGCCATCGAGCATCCAGCCGATGCAGTCCGTGCTTGCTCCTTTGCCCATCGCTCCCTCTCAACTGCCTCAACGCTGGCCCTGGCGTTGAGCAGGCGGCAGAGGGGAGAACCGGCGCTGCTGGTTCGGGTCTCCTCAGCTCTTGAGGGTGCGGCGGCTGAGAGCGTCTTCCTCTTCCAGCCAGAGCCGGCAGGCGGGGCTGAAGGCTTCTGGGAAGGCATGGTCGGCCAGCTCAACACTGAGGCGGTGTCGCAGGCGTTGATTGGGGATCACCGGCCCCAGCAAGTCTTCTGCGTCATGTTGGAAGCGTTTCCAGTCCTCCACCGCTGCCTGGCAGGCACGACCCACCTCGCCGTCCCATTGCCCGGCATCGGTGTGCTCAAACCAGAAGGCGCTGTGGTCAGACCCAGTCGGTTGAAACACGGTAGGAACTGGGCCGGAAACTCATCACTGGCTTAACCCTTCCTTCTGCTCAGCCGCAATGGCCAGGCACCACTCCACCAGGGTGCGAACGCCGTAACCGGTGGCCCCGGCTGGGTCCTGGGCACGGCCCTTTTCGCTCCAGACCGTTCCGGCGATATCCATGTGAGCCCATGGGATCTCGGCGTTGACAAACTCCTGCAGGAACAACGCGGCGGTAATGGAACCACCCGGGCGGGGCCCGGTGTTTTTCATATCAGCGATGCCGCTCTTGAGGCCTTCCTTGTAGGACGCCTGCAGGGGCATGCGCCAGAGGCCTTCGCCTGCGCGTTGCGCCGCGGCGTTGAGCTGGGCGGCCAGGGTGTCATCCGGGCTCCAGTAGCCAGCGATTTCGCTGCCCAGAGCCACCACACAAGCTCCGGTGAGGGTGGCCAGATCCACGATGGCGTCAGGTTCCAGGCCGCAGGCATAGACCAGGGCATCGGCCAAGGTGAGGCGCCCCTCTGCATCGGTGTTGTTGATCTCGATCGTTTTGCCGTTCGAGGCGGTCACGATCGCGCCGGGGTGAATCGCTTCCCCGCTGATCATGTTTTCCGTGGTGGCGCTGATGATGTGAATCTCCAGGCCTTCTGGCTTGAGCTGGGCCAGCGTGCGGGCGGCGCCCAGCACAGCCCCGCAGCCGCCCATGTCGAACTTCATCAGTTCGATCTGGCTGGAGCCCACCTTGAGGTTGTAGCCGCCTGAATCAAAGGTGAGCCCCTTGCCGATCAACACCAGACGGCGGCGCACGACGCCGTTGGGGCGGATCACCAGATGCAGGAACCGTGGTGGGATGCTGGCGCCTTGGGCCACGGCCAGATAGGCCCCCATGTTTCGCTCGCGGCAGGCGGCCTCATCAAGAACGGTGAGCTCGCAGCCGAACTCATCGGCCAGAGAGCGGGCTGTCGCCTCGAGACTGAGGGAATTGACCACATTGGGGGGTGCAGCCACTAGCTCGCGGGCCAGCTCCACCCCAGCGCAGATGGCTTGCTGTTGCGGGAGCTGCTCCTGCAAGGACTCAGCAATTCCCTGCAGGCAGATCTCCTTGGGATCCCCGCTGGGCTCCACTTCGCTGCGGAAGCGCAGGTCCTGGAACAACGCCAGTTGGCTGCCCTGCACCAAGGCCCCCAGGGCCTGATCCGGCGCGAACGCTTCCAGCGGCAGGGCCAGCCCCAGGCTGTTGAGATACCAGCCCCGACTGGCCTGGGCCAGGCGTGCTGCGGCCTGGCGCAACCCTTGGGTGTCGAAGTGTTCCGGTTCGCCCAGGCCTGCCACCAGCAGCAGCTTGGCCCCCTCACCAGGGAGCGTCAGGGTGACCTGCTCGCGGGGCTTGCCTTTGAACTGGCGCTGCTCGAGCAGCGCCTGGACCTCACTGGCGCGCGGGCCGAGCAACCCCGCCAGCTGTTGCTCCCAGGTGCTGCTGAACAATCCGATGGCGAGGCCGTCGCAGCCGAGATCCGCCAGGGGAGCGGAACTGCAGCGGAAATTCATCACGGCCTGTCCTGTCTTGTCGCGCGATCGTACCGGTCACTCCGCGTCAGCGCGGTTGGTTGTGGAACGGGGTCTGCCAGCGCTGACGGCACTCTTTGTTGAACGGGGGCTGCCAGTGGCGGATTTGCTGCTGCTCCAGCTGCCGCCGGGCCCGGGTCTTGGTGGGGGCATCACACCAGAAGCGAATGCTGAAACGGGGGAGCAGTCCGCAGCGCACCAAGGCTTCGCCATAGGCCGCCAGGTAGTCCTTGCAGTCGTGATCGCCTTTCCAGCGGCGATCGGCTTGGGACGTTTCTCCCAGGTACAGCAGCAGCTCCCGCTCGGGCCCCAGGCCGTGGTCAAAGACGTAGTAGAGGGCGGCCCCTTGATTCAGCGCTTCCGGCCAGCGCCAGAACTGCAGATGCTGCGCTGGCAGGGTCAGGGGATCAGGCGGACGGTGATCGGTGTGAGGTTCCGTCTCAAACAGGTTCGCTTGCTGAGCCGCTGAGGCTGGTGTGCCCTGACGGAGGGGCTGCTGGTAGGCCAGCACCCGCAGCCGCCAGGCCTGCAGGGCTTGGTCATCGAGGGCCAGCTCTGCTTCCAGCTGTCCGCCGGCCGGCGCTGCAAACAAGTCGATTTGGCGCATGGCGTCAGGCGGTGCGAGGCAGTTCTGGGCTGACTTTCTCGCCTGGGCCAAAGCAGATGCGACCGATCAGGCCCTCCACCACATCAGGGGGCAGCATCAGCCGTTGCTGCAGATCGGCCAGATCGCGGAAAGGAGCACGCAGGCGCTCCCGTCGCAGCCGCTGGCGCCTGGCTTCACTGAGGCCCAGTTCCATGAGCTGAGCATCACTGGCGCTGTTGAGCTCCACCGGTGGTTGTTCCGCCAGTGGTGGGGCGCTGTACCAGCGGAACAGCAGATGGGGGCGCCAGATCTCCATTTGGGCGGGGGGCAGCTGCAGCAGGCGCTCCAGGTCTTCGCAGCCACTCAGTTGCACACCACCCTGCTGCAGTCGCACCAGCAACTGGGCCTGGTCGATCGTGCAGCCCGGCAGCAGCAACCAGTCCTGCTCCAGCGCACGGTTGACATCAATGCGCCATGGCGCGGTCGCGGGCTCGGGGCGGGTCGGCGGCTTCCGGTCGGGGGGGAGCTCCCCCAGCAGCTGCAGCACCCGACGGGCCATTGGATCAAGCCAGTGGCGGGAGGGGGGCATCGCAGCTCAATCACGCAGTTGCTTTCAGTATCCGGTCGGCCATCCGCCCTGGCCAGTGGGCGATGGCCACTCAAAATGGCTGTTGTGCCCGGGAGTTCATGGGGTTCTTCGAGTCGGACATCGTCCAGGACGAAGCCAAACGTCTGTTCGGCGACTACCAATCGCTGATGCAGCTCGGCGGTGAGTACGGCAAGTTCGATCGCGAGGGCAAAAAGCTGTTCATCGAGCGCATGGAAGAGCTGATGGACCGCTACCGCGTGTTCATGAAGCGCTTCGAGCTCTCAGAGGACTTCCAGGCCAAGCTCACGGTTGAGCAGTTGCGCACGCAACTGAGCCAGTTCGGCATCACGCCAGAACAGATGTTCGAGCAGATGAACCTCACCCTCGAGCGGATGAAAGCGCAGCTGGACGCCGAGAGCTGAGTCGCGCCCGTACGATCCACAGCGCATCAGTTCCCTGCGCTCTGACCATGGCGGATCACCCCCAGTCCCTGCCGGCCTGGCTGTCCCGCGGCATGGCCGATCTGTTTCCGGCCGGGGATCCTGCTGATGCCGATCAAGCCCTGGCGGCACGGCTTGCCGCAGCGCAGGCCCAAGGCAGGCCGCTGCGCATCAAGCTCGGCATCGATCCGACCGGCAGCAACATTCATCTGGGCCACAGCATCTTGTTCCGCAAGCTGCGCGCCTTCCAAGACGCTGGCCACACGGCTGTCCTGATCATCGGGGATTTCACCGCTCGCATCGGTGATCCCACGGGTAAAAGCACCACCCGCGTGCAGCTCACCGCAGCAGAAGTGGAGGCCAATGCTGCGACCTACCTGGCGCAGCTGGGCCAGGGCCAACCCAAGGAGAGGGCACTGCTGGACTTCGAAACCCCCGGACGGCTGGAGGTGCGCCGCAACAGCGAGTGGCTGGCTGGTTTGGATCTGCCTGAGGTCATCGCCCTGCTGGGCACCGCCACGGTCGGACAAATGCTGGCCAAGGAGGATTTCGCCAAGCGCTACGGCAGTGGCACCCCGATCGCCCTGCATGAATTCCTCTACCCCCTGCTGCAGGGTTATGACTCGGTGGCTGTGGACGCTGATGTGGAGCTGGGGGGCACTGATCAGAAGTTCAATGTGGCGATGGGCCGCGATCTGCAGCGCCATTTCAACAAGCGGACCCAGTTCGGATTGCTGCTGCCAATTCTGGTCGGCCTCGATGGCGTCCAGAAGATGAGCAAGAGCCTCGGCAACACCGTGGGGCTTGAGGAGGACCCCCTCTCGATGTATTCCAAGCTCGAGAAAGTGGGTGATGGGGCGATCGATGACTACATCACCCTGCTGACCGATTTGGATCTGGCCTCACTGCCCAGCAACCCACGGGAGCGCCAGAAGGCCATGGCGATGGCAGTGACCGCCGGTCGCCACGGCACGGAAGCCGCCGCCAAGGCGCAGGCTGATGCGGCCACCCTGGTGGGCGGGAGTGGTGATGCCGCCGCCGAGGTGCCTGAGGCGTCCCTGGCGCAGGTCAGCTTCCCGGCCAAAGCCTTTTATCTGCTCAGTGCTGTGGGCATCTGTGCCAGCAGCAGCGATGCGCGCCGGCAGATCAAGGGCGGGGCTGTGCGCCTGGAGGGGGAGAAGCTCACCGATCCCAACCAGGAATTCAGCGATGCAGCCCAACTGGAGGGCAAAGTGCTGCAGTTGGGCAAAAAGACCTTCCGGCGCCTGATGGCCTGAAGTCAGAGGCTGCGCAGCACGGCCAAATCCTCCGCATCAAGCGGGGTGGGAACGCCATGGCGCAGCAGCTCGGCAAAGCCCATGTCGTGGCTCAGCACCGTCAGCAGGTAGAGACGCTCCGGGCCTGGATTTTCAAAGTCATGGCGTGCCGCAGCCGGCACCTGGATGAAATCGCCGGTTCCAGCCTTGATGGCCTTGTTGTCGATGTGAAAGATGGCCCGGCCGCGCAGCACGAAATAGAGCTCAGCGGCTCCTTGATGGCTGTGGGGAGGCACGCGGTCGCAGGGGTCGTGGATCTCAACGAACATGCTGAGTTCGCCGCAGGCCTGGGCATCACTGCCAGCAGGGGCATTCAGTAGGGCAAGGCGACAGTGGTCGTTGTCGCTGAAGCGAAACCCCTGCAGCTGCTCTGGGTGGATGATGCTGGCAAGCACAGGGCTTGAGCCCGTCTGATCCCATGCTGATAACCGCCGCAGGGGCGGGCAAGGGGTTGTGGCTCATCGCCGATCGATCGTTCAAGGAGCGCCACTGCTGTGACCACTGCCGCTGAGAGGATCATCGTGGCCCTCGATGGCATGGATCCAGGGCAGGCACTGGAGTTCTGCCGTGCGTTGCAGGGGTTGCGCTGGGTGAAGGTGGGCCTGGAGTTGTTTGTGCAGGCCGGCCCCGCCGTGATCGCTCAGCTGCGGGATCAGGATCTGAGGGTGTTCCTGGACCTCAAGTTCCACGACATCCCCGCCACCATGGCTGGTGCCTGTCGCCGCGCTGCCGGTCTTGGTGCTGAGCTGATCACCGTGCATGCCTGCGCTGGCACTGAAGCGCTTGAGGCCTCCCAGGCAGCTGCGGTTCAAGGGGCTGCGGCTGCTGGCTTGGAGCACCCGACGCTGCTGGCTGTGACCGTGCTCACCAGTTGGCCTCAGCAGCGCTTGCAGCGGGAATTGCAGATTTCCCAGTCCATCGGTGAACGGGTGATCGAGCTGGCGTCCCTGGCTGCAGCGGCTGGAATTGGTGGCTGCGTCTGCTCACCGCAGGAAGCGGCGGTGTTGCGGGCCCGCCATCCCCATCCCTTTGCCCTGGTGACCCCCGGGATCCGCCCGCAAGGCAGTGCTGCAGGAGATCAGGCCCGTGTGATGGGGCCTGCAGCAGCGATTGCCGCTGGTGCCACGCAGCTGGTGATCGGACGGCCGATCAGTCGCGCTGCTGACCCCGGTGCCGCTTTTGCGGCCTGCTGCGCTGAACTCGATCAGGCGGCCATGGGGATCTGCGGTGCCAATTGACCGTAAAGCTGCTCGATAGCGTCAATGTTGCGGTTGAGGGTGTAGCGCTCCAGCACCCGCTGGCGGGCACGTCGACCCAGTTCTGCGGTGAGCAGGGGCTGATCACGCAGCACCGGCAGCAGGGTGCGCAACTGGGTGGTGACCCCCTGGGTGCTGATCACGATGCCGGCGCCGCCGCTGAGCACCTCCCCATCGGCGCCGGCATCAGTGGCGATGCAGGCACAGCCGCTGGCCATCGCTTCCAGCAGCGCTAGGGAGAGACCTTCCACCAGCGAGGGCAGCATGAACACCTCAGCAGCCTGCAGCAGGGCGATGCGGCGCTGCTGATCGGCCTCATAGCCCCACCAGATCAGCGACTCATCGCTGTAGCTGGCCTCCAGGGTGCTGCGCAGGGGGCCATCGCCCACCACCACCAGCACGCAGCCGCTCGGTTTGACCAGCTTCCAGGCCCTCAGCAGGGCTTCCACGTTCTTTTCGGTGGCCAAGCGTCCCATGTAGAGGAAGACGCGCCGCCCCCCGAAGTGCTCCTGCAGGCTGGACACACCCGGTTGCCACTGACCGGGCTCAACGCCGTTGGGGATCACCGCCAAACGCTCATCGGGGACACCGAGTCGGTTAAGCACTTCGGCCTGCAGGTCGGAGAAGACGATCACCCGGTCGTAGCGCGCCAGGGACGGTGCATAGAGCTGGTAGGTGAGCTGCTGCCCGCCGGCGGTGATGTTGCGAACGGCTGCGTCAAAGGGGGGGTGGAAGGTGGCCACCAGCGGCACCCCCAGCTGCTGACAAAGCTCCGGCAGACGGAAATCCAGGGGTGAGAGGGTCAAGCTGGCATGCACCAGATCGGGTTGGATGCGCTCGAGCGACTCCCGCAGCTCCCGGCTCGCCCGCGGCGAAGGGATCGTGTACATCTGCGATTTGACCAGATAGGGCAGAGCCACATCCGGCTGGTTTTCTCCGTCGAGCTCCGGCTCATCGCCAACCTCAGCCTTCAGCAGCCGTCCCAGCTGGGTTGCAGGGGTGTCGAAGTGGATGAAGTGGATCTCATGCCCCCGCTCCCGCAAGGCCGCAGTGGTGGCCAGCCCATAGGAAACGTTCCCGCAGAACGGTGATTTTTTGCCGAGCCAGGCAATCCGCATCAAGTCCTGATGGACCATGGGGGAAAGCTAGCAGTGGTCTTCAACCGCCCTGCCAGGGCCGCTCCAGGCCGGCACCGGCCAGCACCAGCAACGCCAGCAGCAGCAGCACAGGCTTGAGTCCGACGCTGCCCACCAGGGTGCCGGCCAGCACCAACGGCAGACTCAAGGCGATGTTGACCAAATTGTTCTGCAGGCCAAAAACCTTGCCGCGCAGGTGCTCAGGGGTGTCTTCCTGAATCGTTGTCTGAGCCGGGATGCCAAGCAGCGCCGCACCGATGCCGAGCAGGCCGCAGAGCAGCAGGGTGGGCCACAGGCCCGGTCGCAGCTGGGCTAGTAACACCAGAGAAAAACCCATGGTGCCCAGGCCCATCGAGGCGAGCACCTTGCGGCTGAAGCGATGGCCCTGCTGGGCGACCACCACCGCGCCGATGGCCAAGCCCAGACCGCTCATGGCCAGCAGGCTGCCAAAACGCGTGGGTCCCAGCCCCACCACCTGGGAGGCCAGGCTGATGGAGAGCACATACAACGCCGCCAGCAGGCTGTAGAGCAGCACCAGGTGCACCACCGCACCCCGCACGCTGGCCTGGCGGGAGAGAAAGGCCAATCCTTCCTGCAGATCACGCCAGACGCTGTTGTCACTGCCCTGCCGCGGCGGCTCATTGGTGCGCACGAACAGCAGCACAACCGTTGCCAGGCCATAGGCCAGGGGCACCAGGATGAACTCACCGTGGCTGAGTCCGAACTGGGCGGTGAAGCCTGCCAGCAGCTGCATCAGCGGTTCACCAGCGGCAAAACCAACGATCGTTGCCGCCATCGTTGTAGCGGTGTAGAGGGAGTTGGCAGGAAGCAGCAGGGGCTTGTCCACCAGCAGCGGGATCGCTGCCAGCTCGGCTGGGGCAAAGAACTGCGTCAGGCAGGATTCCAGCAGTGTCAGCACCAGCAGACCCCAGTAGCCCCAACTCAGGCCGTGCCAGCTCGGCCCAGGCAGCAGCATCAGGGGAACAGCCAGGGTGATGAGCGTGCGCAGGCCATTGGAGGCCACCATCACGGCTCGCTTGGGCCAGCGGTCGGCCCACACCCCTGCCAGTCCCCCCAGAACGATGGCCGGCAGGGTGTTCGCGGCATAAATGCCCGTGGCCAGCAGCGTGATCCATTGGGCATCGGCGGCAGCGCCGCCAAGGCCTGCGGGCATGGCGCGATTGCCGAGCATCTCCGCTGCATCAGCGAGGGGACCACTGCTCACCCCCGTGCTCTGCGCCCAGGTCTGGGCGATCAGGAACACCATCAAGACGATGTAGAACTTGTCGGCCAGCTGGGAGAAGATCTGCCCCAGCCACAGGAGCCGGAAGCCTGGCAGGGCCAGCACCGCCATCAGGCCATTGGCTTGATCGTTGTGATCCCTCACCCGGACGGTCGCTCGGCTGATGTGGGCCAATCTTGCCCTAACAGCGCCATCGCCCTGGGGCAGCGTCCCAGATGTTCCCGGCACCAGAAGTTGAGCAGATCCAGCAGATGGCGCCAGACCCGTTCGGGTCCCATCAGTTCACCGCCGGCTCGCCGGGGCAACTGCGGGCGGATCAGCCGTTGCAGCAGGGCCAGCTCCGAGGCATTGAGCAGCAGCACCGCCCCGGGCTGACGCCCGCTGCAGAAGCCTTCAGCGGGCAGCAGGCTGCAGCGCCAGCTCCAGTTGCCGATGGGGGGCTGCAGCGGGGAGCCATCGAGCAGATCCACGGCAAGAGGTAACCCCAGACCCGCCAGTTCCAGCAGCTGCACGCTGGTCTGGACTGCAATCGCCAGGGCTTCACAGCGCTGCAGCTCCAGCTGCGGTTGCTCCAGCAGGGCCTCCAGTTGCCCCAGCCGGTGCAGGATCAAGGGGAGCGCCCCCGGCAGGGGTTCGCCTTCTGCGATCAGCAGCTGGGCCAGCTCCAGCAACCACTGGGCTGGAGCCAGCAGCTCAAGACGTTGTCCCAGGCGCCCGTAGCTATGCAGCACGCTGGCCTGGCGCAGCCGGCCAAGGCTGCGGCCGCGGGCCACCTGGCCCCGCACCAGGGTGAGTCCCCCTGCGGCAGCAAGGCTGCTGCGGGGCCGGCGGGCTCCACTGGCGGCCACCTTCAGCAACCCCTGCTCCTCGGTCAGCAGCACCAGCAAGCGGTCGTTCTCTCCGAGGGGACTGGCGCGCAGGCACAGCCCCTCGAGCGTGCGTTCCCGCGGCTCGGTGCTCATCCCCGCTGGGCTTCAGCGAGGGCCACGCCGCGGCTGGTGCCGAGCCGTTCGGCACCGGCTTGCACCAGTTCGATGGCCTGCTCAAGTGTGCGAATGCCTCCAGACGCCTTGACGCGCGCGCGGCCCGCCGCCAGCTGGTGCAGACGCCGCACCAGCTGCGCATTGGCTGGATCGCCATAGCCGCTGCCGGTTTTGAGAAAGGCCACACCGGCATCAAGGCCCACCTCCACCAAGGTCTCCAGCTGCTCGACTGTGAGTTGGTCGGCTTCCAAGATCAGCTTCAGCGGCAGGCCGAGCTCCACCACCTGGGCGATCTGGTCATGCAGGGCCGTCAGTTCTCCATCAAGCAGTAGGGCGAAGTCGGGCACCAGATCGAGCTCATCGGCACCTGCCTCCACCGCCCATTCCGCTTCCGCCCGCTTGATCGAGCTATCGCAGGCGCCAAACGGAAAGCCCACCACGCTGATCAGCTTCACAGAACCGCGTGCCCCAAGCCAGCGCCTGGCTTGGGGCATCCAGCGTGAGGCCAGGCAGACACCGGCAAAGCCGTGATGCAAGGCCTCGCTGCAGCAGCGTTCAACCGCTTCAGCGCCCAGCCGCGGCTGCAGCAGGGCGTGATCAATCAGCGGCGCGAGATCAGGGATCTCGGCGGGATCGCCAGCTGGGTGCACACCATCATTCGCGGGCCTGAATCACACCGTATCCGCCGTGGTTGCGTTGGTACACCACCTGCAGGGTGTTGGTCTCCTTGTCGCGGAAGAGATAGAAGTCGTGGTCGATCACTTGGAGTTGGTGGATCGCATCCTCCACGCTCATCGGTGGCATGGCGAAATACTTGCGCCGCACCACTGGAGCTGGCAGTTCAGGCTGGCGGCCGTTGAGCAGGTCACCCTGCATCGGCATCATTTCCGGCTCTGGTGCGACAGCGCTGTGGCCGTGGTGGTGGCCGTTGTGATGACCCTGGCGGCGGTCCTTATGGCGCTGCAGCTGTCGTGCCAGCTTCCCGGCAACCATATCGATGCTGGCGTACAGGTTTTCGCTGCGCTCCTGGGCGCGGATCACCGTGCCGCTGGCAAAGAGGGTCACCTCCGCGGTTTGCTGCGGCACCCGTGGATTGCGAGCCACCGAGAGATGAACGTCTGCTTCCTGCACCATGCCGTTGAAGTGATTCACCGCCCGCGAGAGTTTGGTTTCGGTGTAATCCCGCAGCGCAGATGTCACATCCAGGTTGCGGCCATGGATCAGAAGCTTCATACAGGGACCTCCCGGTGTCCTGTTGGGTTGAATTCAATGTATTGACGGCGGCATGAATCGGGTATTGCCA
>MDTB01002239.1_pt1 | contig 13832 bp, 14 predicted proteins | sample 811161 | NCBI WGS metagenome assembly MDTB01 (sample SAMN05326650, study PRJNA326480) | marine metagenome | isolation source: seawater | place: Mediterranean Sea | collected 2009
ATTAAAAATACATCCGAGGTTGAGGATGTTGCACAAGAAACCTTTATAAAAGCATTCAGAGCAATACAACAGTTTAGAGGCGACAGTGCTTTTTATACATGGTTGTACAGAATTGCAGTAAATACCGCCAAAAATCATCTTTTCTCTAAGGGGAAAAGGCCTATTGCTCTGAGTGAACTGGCTAAAAATGAGGATTCTGAATCCTATGATGTAATTGACGCCGTTTCTAATGAAAATCCTGAGGGGAATTTGGCTGGCTTGCAAATAGCTGAGGCCGTAAACAATGCTGTCAGCAAACTCCCCGAAGAACTCAGTACGGCCGTTATATTGCGAGAAATGGACGGTTTAAGCTATGAAGAGATAGCGGAAGTAATGAATTGCCCTATAGGAACGGTAAGGTCCAGGATTTTTAGGGCTAGAGAAGCAATTGCTCAGGAACTTCGACCCCTCTTGAACACTCAGGGTAATAAGAGGTGGTAAAAATTTTAATATGATCATATTTTGAAAGATACGGTGATGATTAAGGAAAACGACAATGAAAGTTTATCGCGATTGTTTGATGGCGATTTAGGTGCAGAAATCCCAAGGGGTATTAATAGAGAAGATTGGAAAATCTATTCCATAATTGGGGATTCATTACGGGATGGTCCTAAACATTTAACTAGAGATATTTCAGTTGAAGTGAGAAGCAGCATAGAGGATATCGCTGAAAATAAGGCAATGAAGAGAGGATTTTGGACAGGGTTATTCGGTGGCCCATTTTTTGGCTACTTACGAAGTCTTAGCCATTTTCCCAAAACGGGCGGCTACCAGTTTGCTAGTGTAGCTATAGGATTCGCATTAGGTTTTTCCTCTAACAACATAATGAACAACTTTAAAGGTGAAAATGTAGAAAATTTTTATGTTGAAAGTGGAGTAAAGTCTGTTGCAGTCTTAAATTCGTCTGATCAAATTGAGTCGGACTGTGATATTTCTGAGATTTTCATTGATGAGCTAATTATGCACCATGAGAGGCTTTCAGGCTCCTCTGATCTCTGCTAGGTTATGCGGAATTTGTTATCCATATCACCAGATCTAGGAAACTCATTGCAAATTTTTCGTTTACCTAAATCCTTTATCATAACCTCAGTTATTTTTGTTTTTTGTTTAGGTACTTCTAGCCTCTTGGCTGAGGATAAGGAGTTACTGTCGAAGTCTGAGGTCCTTCGATTAATAGAAAAGATTCAAGTCGCTGGGTCAAACCAGATCTTTACGGGGACTGCATTATTCGAAACCTCGGGTGCTGCCAGGAGAATGAGTAACATTTCACAGGGTAAAGTTGGTGGTGAGACTAAGCGAAAAGTTGTCTCGATGTCAAAGAGGCACGTAGTTGAGATTTATTTCAACAACACGTTGGAACAGTACTTTCCTGCTAAAAAAGTGGTTATGATCAGCAAGGTTAGTAGAGCGGGCTTCCCAAATATCTTCTCCGGTGACCCATCACATATCATTAACTATTATGATTTCTTTCGCAAAGTCGAGTTGGACTCTGTAATAGCAAAAAAACAAACGCAAGCCTATGAGTTAGTTCCGAAAGATAGGTTGAGGTGGAAATTGAGATTATGGATTGATATCGAATCGGCATTACCTACTTCCGTAGAATATATAGATAGTGATGGGTCGGTCATTAAAAGGGAGGCGTTTACAAGTTTAAATATTGGCACGTCAGATATCGATATGGATAGTACAATAGCAAGCGGAAAAACATGGCGAAAATTCTTCGTCTCGCGTTATAAAAATGAGAAAGAGAGTGTATTTTATGAAGAGCCGGTAAATGGATTTAGACTTGTAAATTGCTTTGATTCTAAATTTTATCGTTCCGGAAAGTTGTCTTCGGATTCAGATTACAATCAAAATCATTGTTTGTTCTCCGACGGGGTGGCTCATGTGTCACTAGTTGCATTTTACGAGCGCGAAAATGTATATTTCAGGGTAGGAAATTGGACAAAAGGCTGTTCGTCGTTTAAAAGTGGAATTGTCTCAAATAGGTCAGTAATCAGTTTTGGATGTGTTCCAAAGGAAACTGTTCAAGTTTTTTTTAAGAACTCTGTTGCTCGTTAGATAAATAGATTTAGGAGTTTGTTATGAAGGTTCTCAGTATTAGCTTTGACAAATCAATTCTAATCTTTCTAATGACGTTTATCTGCGCATTGGGTTTTTCTCATAACTGTTCTGCTCGTGGGTTGCCTGATTTCACTGAACTTGTTAAAGAATCAAGTCCAGCCGTTGTGAACATTCGAACAACAAGCTCTAGCAATAGCGGTAGCTTTGGCCCAGGTATTCCTGGTGTGCCTCAATTGGATGAAAATGATCCTATGTATGAATTTTTTAAAAGATTCTTCCCACCAGGGGATAATCAACAAAGAACGCCTCCACGTAGACAGGGGCCTCCCGGTAGTCCCCAACCGAGGGGGGTAGGAAGCGGGTTCATTATTTCTCCTGATGGTTTTGTACTGTCCAATCATCACGTTGTTGCTGGTGCGGACAAAGTTATAGTAACCATGGCAGATAGAAGAGAATTTTATGCAGATATTATTGGTTCTGATCAAAGAACGGATGTTGCCCTGCTGAAAATTAAAGGGAAAAAGTTACCTTTTTTAAAACTAGGTAATCCCGGAAACTTGGAGGTCGGTGAATGGGTACTAGCCATAGGGTCGCCTTTTGGATTAGCCAATACAGTTACAGCTGGTATAGTGAGTGCTCTGGGGAGAGATACGGGCGATTATTTACCTTTTATACAGACAGACGTCGCCGTAAATCCAGGAAATTCAGGAGGGCCTTTGATAAATTTAAAAGGAGAGGTCATCGGCATTAACTCGCAAATATACAGTCGTACCGGGGGGTTTATGGGCATCTCATTTGCTATTCCAATAGATGAGGCTGAGTTGATAGCTGCGCAGCTGAAAAAATCCGGTAGAGTTGTGCGGGGAAGAATAGGTGTAATGATCGGTGAAGTTAGCAAAGATGTCGCGGACGCTTTGGGCTTTCCAGCCTCTGGCGGAGCATTGGTTAGAAGTGTCGATCCTGATGGACCATCTGCAAAAGCTGGTATAAAGCCCGGAGATATTGTGATCGATTTCGATGGTAAAGAAATTGACCGGGTTTCAGACTTACCTCGCACAGTAGGTAGCACTAAGCCGGGCACTAGGGCAACTTTAAAGATCTGGAGGTCAGGAAAAGAAAAGAGGCTTACAGTAATAGTTGAGGAACTGCTATCCCCAACAGCGGTGGCTTCCAATAACACTAAGCCTCCCCCTGAGAAAAAACCAAAATCCACAGCGTTTAGTTGGCTTGGTCTAAGTGTGGCTGAGTTACCGCAAGAAATAGCGCAAAAACTTAGCATTGACGGAGGAGTTGTGATATCTTCCTCAGAGGGAGTTTCTAGGGGAGCGGGTTTACTTACCGGGGATGTAATTACCTCAGTTAATAATAAAAGTGTTGTTTCGGTATCTCAGTTTCGAACTGCGATTAGCAACTCAAAACAAGGCAAAGTGTTGGTTTTCTTGGTGAGACGCGGCGCTGAGGCAATGTTTGTACCGGTAAAGCCATGAATACCATTTGGAAGAAATAAGAAATTTTTCAATAATAGCTCATATTGATCACGGCAAGAGCACCCTAGCTGACAGGCTAATTCAGTACTGTGGGGGGCTCGGCGATCGAGATATGAATGAACAAGTGTTGGATTCTATGTCTCTTGAAAGGGAAAGAGGAATCACTATAAAGGCTCAGACTGCTACACTTTCGTTCAAATCAAAAAATGGGAAATCTTATACGATCAATCTTATCGACACTCCTGGCCATGTGGATTTTTCTTACGAAGTAAGTAGGTCTTTAGCGGCATGTGAAGGGGCTTTGCTCGTTGTTGACGCGTCTCAAGGTGTTGAAGCGCAGACTGTCGCAAACTGCTATACTGCTCTGGAACTTGGACTAGAAGTTTTTCCAGTATTGAACAAAATAGATCTTCCTTCAGCTAACAAGGACCAAGTGTTAGAGGAAATTGAGGAAGCTATAGGACTAGATAGTAATGAAGCGGTATCTGTTAGCGCAAAGACAGGGTTGGGCATAGACGAACTTCTTGAGACTATAGTCAAAAAAATTCCTCCGCCTTCTGGGAAAAAAGACGATCCTTTACAGGCACTAATAGTAGACTCCTGGTTCGATAGCTATGTAGGAGTTGTGATGTTGGTTCGGCTCTTTAGTGGGACTCTCTGTGAAAAATCACGGATAACTTTAATGGGTAGTGGAAAACAACACGTTGTTGACAAACTAGGCATCTTCACACCGAAAGTACACGCAAAGAAAGACTTACAAGCAGGAGAAGTTGGCTTTGTTATTGCTGGAATTAAGGAAATTTCTGGCGCACGGGTGGGAGATACAATAACTTCCGTTGAAAAACCTGCAAAAAAACCGTTGGAAGGATTTAAGGCGGTCAAACCTCAGGTTTATGCAGGTTTGTATCCTGTAGTAAGTAAAGACTACGAATCGCTTAGAGTTGCCTTAGAAAAACTCGCCTTGAACGATAGTTCCCTTCAGTTTGAACCCGAAGTATCACAGGCTTTAGGGTTTGGATTTAGGTGTGGTTTCTTAGGCCTTTTACACCTGGAAATTGTACAAGAAAGGTTGGAACGAGAATATAACATTGAACTGATTACAACAGCGCCTACTGTCATTTACAAGGTTATCGATATTAATGGGAAAGAAATTAAAATTGATAATCCGTCCGACATGCCTGATCATGGAAGGATCTCTGAGATAAGGGAACCCATCGTAAATTTAACCATTTTAGTTCCGCAGGATTACCTTGGTGCCGTAATAACATTATGCACCTCTAGAAGAGGCACACAAAAAAACTTAACCTATTTGGGCAGGCAAGTAAATATAGAATATGAAATCCCAATGAATGAGGTAGTCGTTGATTTTTTTGATAAATTGAAATCAATATCGCGTGGGTATGCTTCTATGGAATACGAGTTAATAAGGTATGATCCATCTGATGTAGTCAAACTGGATGTACTGATTAACGGGGAAAAAGTGGACACATTATCAGCAATTGTTCATAGGGCTAATTCCGTTTATCGAGGAAGGCAGCTTGCATCAAAACTTAAGGACCTCATTCCAAGGCAAATGTTTGATGTCGCTATTCAAGCTGCCATTGGTTCCAGTATCATTGCGAGGGAAAACATTAAAGCTTTACGGAAAAATGTTCTTGCTAAATGTTACGGCGGTGATGTAACCCGTAAAAGAAAGTTGTTAGAGAAACAAAAACAAGGAAAAAAAAGAATGAAACAGGTTGGCTCAGTTGAAGTGCCACAAGAGGCATTTTTAGCAATTTTAAAGTCTGAAGGAAAATAAAAATGAATTTCGAAGTTGTGTTGTTTATTCTTTTAGTTGTAGCAGGTTTTTTTTGGATTTCTGATAGATTTTATTTCCGCAAGCTTAGAGAAGTAGGCGAGGAGAGACCTGCCTTTCTTGAATATACTGCTGGATTTTTCCCGATCATATTGATAGTTTTTATTATTAGATCATTTCTATTTGAGCCATTTAATATTCCCTCGGGGTCTATGATTCCTACGCTTAGAATTGGGGATTTGATCTTGGTTAATAAGTTTAAATATGGGGTCAAGTTACCAATCATCGATTACGAGTTAGTATCAATCAATAAGCCTGCACGAGGAGACGTAGCCGTTTTTAGATGGCCTAGGGATGCCTCTTTAGATTATATTAAGCGAATTGTGGGTTTGCCGGGCGATGTTATCCAGTACAAAGAAAAGCAGTTAAAAGTAAATGATATAATTGTGACCAAATCACGAACAGTAGATTATCTTGATCCTTCTACATTCAAAGTTTCACAACAATTTGAAGAAAATTTTCAAGACACCAGATATACAGTGCTCAACGACATAGGAGTTGTTGATTTTTATTTCGATGAAAAAGTTTTCAAAAACCACTGTACTAGAATTGTTAACGGGATTTCCTGCGTTGTTCCTGAAAAACATTATTTCGTACTGGGCGACAATAGAGACAACAGTAGTGATAGCAGGTATTGGGGCTTTGTCCCCGAAGGCAATCTTGTGGGAAAGGCTGTTTTAATATGGTTTAATATTTATGATATTTTAGACGGGCATTTTGGCCGTCTAGGTTCAATAAATTAGAGTCACGTTTTCTATGAATGATAGGAACCTGTCGGAGTTAGAAAAAAAGATTAAATATAAATTTAATACGCGTTCAGTTTTAAGAGAAGCTCTTACGCACAGAAGCTTTTCAAAAAATCATAATGAGAAACTGGAATTTTTGGGTGATAGCATCCTCAATTTCTCGATTAGCAGTTTTATTTTTTCAGAAGAAAAGACCCTCGATGAGGGTCAGTTATCAAGAATTAGGTCTAACTTGGTAAATCAGACTACCCTGATAAGGGTTGCCCGTTTTATCGCCCTTGATAAGTATCTTTATGTCGGTGTTAACCTTAAGCTAAAAAATGGGCAAATAAAAAATTCAATTGTAGCAGATTCCCTTGAAGCTATTTTTGGTGCTATTTGTCTTGATGGGGGAAGTAATAGGGCTTCTGAGGTTATTATAAATTTATATAAAACAGTATTATTGAAAGGGATAAGTTTACAGCAAATAGACTTGCGCGATCCAAAAGGGGAATTGCAAGAGTTGATGCAGGGACGTGGATTGGCGCTTCCAGTGTACTCGGTACTGGAGGTAGATGGTCCAGAACATGCGCCGGTCTATAAGGTTGAGTCTAGCGTGCAAATTTGCGATGATCCTGCGATGGAAACAAAGAAAATCGTTTGCAAAGGTGACGGTAGTTCAATTAAATGTGCAGAGCAATCTGCTGCGAAATTTCTATTGGAGAAATTACGTTCCTTAGGCCTTAAGAGAAGTTCTTGATTTCAAAATGGCGAGAAAAAATAATAATTTTTCGACAGGGTATGTTGGGCTAGCGGGTCGTCCAAATGTTGGAAAGTCCAGCTTAATGAATCTGGCTATCGGATCACAAATTAGTATTGTTACTAAAAGGAAGCAAACAACAAGGAACCCAGTTCTCGGTATTTATTCTTCTCCAGATTGTCAAATTGCATTTTTAGATAACCCAGGGATTGATTTTAAAAATTCGCTTCTTTTGAATAAACGGTTAAAGAAAATAGCATTTTCTAACATAGCCCATACCAATATAAATATTGTGATACTCGAGGCTACTAAATTATTAGCGGATGACCGTAAAATTCTTCAAAATATGCCAGACGATATTCCGCTAATAATTGTGCTTAACAAAGTTGACAAGATTCGAACTGCTTGCCAAAAGGAGGCGATGTATAAAATGGTTGCAGAGCTTGAAAGATTCACGCCTCTTGAGATCATTCCAATTTCAGTAAAAAAAAATTTTCAAATTGATGTCCTCCTAGAGAAAATCAAACAAAATTTGCCTGTCGGAGAAGCCTTTTTTAAAAAAACGTTAATTACTGACCGAGACCTTAAATTTAGAGCATCTGAAATTATAAGAAAAAATATTATAAATTGTGTTGGTGATGAGCTTCACTACCATTTCACGGTCCAGGTTACAAATATAAAGGAAGGTCTGGAACAATCTTCTTTAACGAGGATAGAAGCAACTATTTATACAAGTAAATCTAGTCATAAGCCTATCCTCATAGGGGAGGGGGGAAGGAAGTTAAAGGTTATAAGATTACGATCTATCAAAGAACTAAAAAATATTTTTCAAGGTGATATCCATTTGTCTCTTTGGGTGAAGCTCGTAAGCTCTTGGAATAAAAACTCTACACTGTTAGATAATATGGGTATTTTATAGTTTGATTTTGCATTCAGCATTCGTACTGCACACCTATCCCTGGCGAGAGTCAAGTTTGATAGTCGAATTCTTAACCGAGAATGAGGGAAGAGTTTCTGCTGTTGCAAAAGGTGCTAGGAGGCGTACGTCAAATTTTAGAGGGCTTCTAATGCCTTTCAATAGACTTTTAATTAGATATAGTAAAAAAGGAGAACTGAGATCACTTTTGTCGGCAGAATGGGACGAGAAAGGAAAAAAGCCGTTAGTTGGAAAACAACTATTTGGCGGATTTTACATTAATGAGCTTATATTAAAACTTGTACAGAGAAGTGAATCGTACAAAATATTATTCTCGGACTATGAGTTAACATTAAAAAACTTAGCATCATTTCCTGAAATACAAGAGGTGCATCTTCGTAGATTTGAATTTGCTATTTTAAATGAAATTGGGGTAATGCCAGATTTTTCAGAGCATCTTGTTTCTGGTAATGACCAATTATATGTTAGTCCTGAACAGGGAATTTTTTACGAAGACGAGATAAATAATCTTACTTTAAATATTGGAAAAAATTTTTTTCTTGTGGAATACGGTTTTTTGCAAGTATTAAAAAGATTGAATTCGGAAATTGATGGATGGAATGAGGTGTTTCAAAATAAAAAATACTGGTTGAGAGTAAAGAGTTTATTGAGATTTCTATTGAATGGTCAGTTAAATTCTGTAGAGTTGAAGTCAAGGAGTATAATGAAAGAAATTAATCAGCTTTCACGGGGAAAAGATAAATAAAATGTTAGAGCTAGGGGTAAACATTGATCATGTAGCAACTCTTCGAGAAGCTCGAAAAACTTTTGAGCCAGATCCCATATGGGCTGCTGTTGAAGCCCATTTGGGTGGAGCAGATGGTATTACGGTTCATTTACGAGAGGACAGAAGGCATATTCAAGATGCTGATGTAGAAAGACTAAGAACCCATACACAAATAAAACTGAATTTAGAAATGGCGCCCACAGAGGAGTTGTTAGAATTTTCCCTAAATATAACACCTGAGATGGTGATGTTTGTGCCTGAGGGTAGGAATGAAATTACCACTGAAGGTGGACTGGATGTGATAAGGCATGAGAAACATCTAAAACAAATGGTCCAGAAATTATTGCAAAGAGGTATCATGGTGAGTGTTTTTATAGATGCAGATAAGGAGCAAATAAAGGCTGCCGAAAATATTGGGGTTCAAGTTTGTGAGATCCATACCGGCCCTTACGCACATGTTTTTCACAGTCAGGGAAGGGACAAATCATCCTCAGAAGTTCAAACAGAGTTAGGTAAAATAAAGGATGCAGGTGAGGAAATCCAAAAGTTTGGTATGAGGTTTAATGCTGGTCATGCATTAAATTATTTTAATGTTCGCCATGTTGCTGAAATTGAAGGGTTGAGTGAATTACATATAGGTCACGCAATTATTTCCAGGTCAATGTTTGTCGGGATGAGAGAGGCTGTAAGAGATATGAAGATGTTATTGAGGGAAGCAAAATAATGATTTTAGGAATTGGTATTGATCTTGTTGATATTTTCCGAGTAAATAAGATTTTAGAAAAACACCCTGGTCAATTTGAAAAACGAGTGCTCGGAAAAAGAGAATTAGGTACTTATGAGAATATTTTGTTTTCAGATGTGAGGTCGAAAGAGAAGGCTAATAGATATATAGCGAAAAGATTAGCGGCAAAAGAGGCCGTTTCCAAGGCTTTTGGGACAGGTTTAAGAGGGCAAATATCTTTAAAGACGATTGAAGTTCTAAATGATAATTTAGGGAAACCATACGTAGTTCTCTCTCCTTTAAAAGACAAAACTACGTTACCGTATTTTAAAAAAATTCATATCTCGTTAACTGATGAGAGTAATTTTGCTCAGGCGATTGCAATTTTAGAAGGGTAGTGTCGTGAAACTTGGTCCTCTGATAATTGATATACCCGGATATGAATTAACAGGGGATGACAAGGAGGTTTTGAATCATCCGCTCGTTGGCGGAGTAATATTGTTTTCAAAAAATTTTCTATCAAAAGATCAGATGTCATTGTTGATTAGGGATATTCACAATGCCACACAAGATAGAGAATTGTTGATAACTGTTGACCAGGAAGGTGGTAGAGTGCAACGGTTTAAAGAAGGGTTCTCTTCTCTAGAGGCTCCTGGAATAATTGGTAATATAATTAATGAGCATGGATTTTCTGTAACAACTTTATTAGAAGCAACAAAGAAGGCGTATACCCATGGAGTAATAATTGCAAAAGAGTTAGCAGCTGTGGGCGTGGATCTCAGTTTTGTTCCATGCTTAGATATTGATTGGGGGAAAAGTGAGGTAATTGGCAACCGTGCCATATCCTCTGATCCTAAACTAGTTGCTATCCTATGTTTAAATATAATCAATGGCTTGAAAAGTTTTGGTCTTAAAAACTGCGTAAAGCATTTTCCTGGTCATGGCTGGGCTAAAGAGGATTCTCACGATTTCTGCGCTACGGACAATCGATATTTTTCAGAAATCTATAAAAATGATCTTTTTCCATATGAATATCTGATGTGCGAATTGAATGTTGTTTCCTCTGTTATGGCGTCTCACGTTATATACGAGAGGTGTGATAGCAATCCTGCCAGTTTATCTAAATTCTGGCTTACTGATATCTTAAGGTCAAAGCTTAATTTTGGTGGTGTAGTATTCTGTGATGATTTGTCGATGCAAGGAGCAAAAATTAAGACTGATTTATTGGATTTGGTAGATGTTGCTTTTGTGTCGGGCTGCGATTCTCTAATTGTTTGTAATGATAGGGACGGAGTCTTCAAGATATTAAATAGTTATCCCATCTCATCAGTGCCAATTGGTATCAGAAGTATTTCAACTTTAAAAAGAGGATAGAAAGAGTATAAAAGTATGATGGTTTCAGATAATGATTGTGTGGATTGCCAAAGACTAGTAAATGTACGACAAGAAAACTGTATAAAATTTCCAACCTATTACAATAGACCGGTACTTGCTAATGGCTATGAAAAAACAAAACTTCTAATAGTTGGGCTTGCACCAGGACTACATGGTGCCAACGCAACCGGGTTGCCCTTCAATGGAGATTTTGCGGGTAGATTTTTAAAGCAAAATCTCGATGCAAATGGTTTTGAATTACCAAGAGGAGGGAATTCAGGAGGTATAAATTACTGCATTACAAATGCGGTAAAATGTTTCCCGCCATTAAATCGTCCGCTACAATCAGAAATAAACAACTGTTTGAAGCATTTGAAAAAAGAACTTTCTGTTATCCAGCCCAATTTTATATTATGTCTGGGGGTAGTTGCCCATAATGCCGTAATAAGGGCTTGTAAAGAAGATGCTCTCATTAAGTTTCAACACGGGAACTCAGTTAGGATTGGTCAAAGAATTATTTTTGATAGCTATCACCCGAGTAAAAGAAATATATTAACAAAACGGCTTACACCTGCAATGTTTAAGATTATTTTAAAAAAAATAAGCAAAGAAATTGAGAAAGTTACACCGGCAGAATAAAATATTGTATGAGTCAGAAATTTGCTGATGTGATTAAAATTTTGCCAAATACACCTGGAGTGTATAAGTTTCTCGGAAGCGACAAAGAGATGTTGTATGTTGGCAAGGCGAAAAATTTAAAAAAGAGAGTCTCTAGCTATTTTTCAAAAGGAAGTCACGGTCCACGCACTTCGCACATGCTTTCAAAGCTTGCAAGTATAGAATTCTCTGAGGTTAGATCAGAGTCGGAAGCATTGCTTCTGGAGAATAATTTAATAAAAACACTTATGCCTCGTTACAATATCTTATTTAGAGATGATAAATCTTACCCTCTGCTCAAAATAAGTAATCATAAGTTCCCACGTATATCTTTTTTCAGAGGCAATACGGAAACTTCAGATAAATTTTTTGGTCCATACCCAAATGCATGGGCAGTCAAGGAGAGCATACAGATACTCCAAAAAATTTTCAAACTAAGAGACTGCAGGGACTCTGTATTTTCTAATCGATCTAGACCATGTATTCAATACCAAATAAATCGGTGCAGTGCGCCATGTGTTGGATTGATATCTGAGGCTGATTATTGTGAAGATGTGGCAAGATCTATTTCATTCCTAAATGGAAATTTTTCTGAAATTTTTGATGAGTTAAAAATTTTCATGGAGGAAGCTGCAAAGTCCTTAAAGTTTGAGAAGGCTAGAGAGTATCGAGATCAAATCACCGCTTTGTCAAAAATTATTCAAAAAAATAATATGGAGTCATCCGATGATAAAGACTGCGATATATTCGTGGTTGCAAGTAACGGTATTTTTGTAGCGATAAATACTGCTACTGTGAAGGGAGGACGCTATTTAGGCGACAAAATTTCTTTTGCTCATAATTCGGAGAGAATGGGATTAAATTCCCAAGAGGTTTTAACCGAAGCACTGACTTATTTTCTTATTCAGTACTATGAGAAAAAAGCGTTTCCGTCGGTAATTGTTGTCAATAATAAGCCCGCTATTGATAATTTTAGTAAATGGTTAGATCTCTCTTTAAGAAGTACTAGGATTGAAAAAAAACCTAAACTTATATTTTCCCCACGTTCAGAACAAGGTAACTGGGCAGAACTAGCTAAGCAAAACTTGAATCAAGCGTTAGTAAGAAAAGCATTGGAAGCTAATAATCTTAAGGATAGACTGCAGTGCCTCATAAGTTTTCTGGGCCTTGGTTTAAACGATGAAGAGGCATCAAGATTTAGAATAGAATGTTTTGACGTAAGTCATCTCTCGGGTGAGGCAACCTACTGTTCTTGCATAGTCTTTCAAAACTGTACCTTGCAAACATCTAAGTACAGAAAGTACAAGATCAAGACTGCTAAAGCCAACGACGACTACGGTGCGTTAAAAGAAGCTCTAAATAGGAGATTCAAGGAAGCTCAAGATATACCGGACTTGCTAATGATTGATGGAGGAAAAGGGCAGTTAGCGATAGCTGAGAAGATTTTGGATGATAACGGTATTTTGGATGTTATAACCTTAGGGATTGCAAAGGGGGAAGGTAGAAAAGTTGGCTTGGAGACAGTCTTTTTTGACAGAAGAAACAAAGATCTAGGTCAGCCAGATCAAAACGCACTTATGTTCCTCGCTTACCTTAGGGATGAAGCCCACCGATATGCAATTTTGGGGATGAGAAATCATAAAATAAAAACATCCAAAAGATCCATTCTTGATGAAATTGAAGGAATAGGATCTGTGAGAAAAAAAAGATTGTTGGAAAGATTTGGTGGTTTGAGGGAGATTGAAAAGGCGTCTATCGACGAACTGGGTAGCGTTAATGGAGTTTCTAGGGCGCTTGCTGGTAAGATTTACGCATATATTCATCAATAATCTAGATTACGTATGCTTACATTGCCCACCCTTATAACGATTACTCGAATTTTTGCAATTCCCGTATTGTTGCTCATTATTTACGGTCCTTTTGAAATGATAGAAACGACAAAAAATATGTTGGCGACAATCGTTTTCGTAATTGCTAGTCTGACAGATTGGTTGGATGGCTGGTTAGCAAGGAAACTTAATCAGATTTCTTCTTTTGGAGCCTTCTTAGATCCAGTAGCAGATAAATTAATGGTTTGTACAGTTTTGATTATTCTTGTGGATCTTGAACGGGTGGACGCTGTCATAGGAATTATAATCGTTGGACGAGAAATCGCGGTGTCGGCTTTGAGGGAATGGATGCTTAAACTAGGCTCAAAAAGGGGCTTACGGGTTGATATGCTGGGCAAATTAAAGACATTCTCACAAATGGTTGCTTTGCCATGCCTACTTTACAATTCCAGCCTTCTTATGCCGGAAATTGACACCGGGCTAATTGGCACATGGTTAGTAGGTTTTGCAGCCGTTCTCACGGTTATATCTTTTTTCAACTATATACTTATAGCTGTAAATGATAAAAACATTAAAGATGAATTTTAACTATCTTTTTTTTTTACATGTACA
>MDTB01085915.1_pt1 | contig 13832 bp, 14 predicted proteins | sample 811161 | NCBI WGS metagenome assembly MDTB01 (sample SAMN05326650, study PRJNA326480) | marine metagenome | isolation source: seawater | place: Mediterranean Sea | collected 2009
ATTGAAAAAATTGAACTAAATAAAATTCCTTTAGAACTCCGTGAGAAAATAATTGCTCTTCTTTTACTTTCTAGAAAAAGCGTGTCATATTCACAAGTTGTTACAATAAGAAATTTGTCTATTGTTTCTGCAATCCAAATAGCCAATTCCAATATCGGATGGACTGAAACTGAAAAATTACCAAACCTGTTGCAAGAAAATCAGATAACTCTTTTACAAAAAGTAGTTCTGGAAGCAAGCTTAGGAAAATTTCCAGAGAAAAGAAAATCTACTAGTGAAATATTACAACTTTTAACTCAAGAAAGAACTGGTGTTGTTCTGCTAAAGGCTTTTAGCCTTATTTCTTCAGGACATAAATCAGACTTGTTGGATCTACAAATAGGTCTAGCTGCTCTAGTTAGATTAGGGCTATTGGAAGAATTTAAAAATATAGCTTCAGAAGTATTGATCTTAGACTATTTTCAAAAGACATTGGAGAGATCTTAATGCGTCAAGAACAGCAAATTGAAGTTTTCCTTGAGTCACTTTTGGCTGAAAAAAACTTTAGTCCTAATACTTTATCTGCATACAGACAAGATCTTAACCATTTTCTGAAGAGTAATGTAATAAAAAATTTAATAGATATTAATGAAGAAAAAATTAATCAATATGTAAGAAAAATTAAGGACTCTAATATTTCCAATAGATCTATGGCAAGGAAAATATCAAGTATTAAACATTTTTTTAAATTCTCATTATCTGAAAACTGGATATCCACCGATCCTACTTACCGGATAAAACAGCCAAAGTTTGTCCAAAACTTACCTGAAACATTGTCTATTGAGCAAGTTAACAAACTAATTATATCTGCCAATAATGCAGATCAGATATCATTAAAAAATATACGGAATGTGGCTCTCATCGAAATTTTATATGCTACGGGTTTACGAGTAACAGAGTTAGTATCGTTACCATTAGAATCCGTAACAGGTAATCCTGAGGTTATTCTTGTCAAAGGGAAAGGGCGGAAAGAAAGGATGGTACCTTTATCTAAAAGTTCTCGAGTTGCTATTAAAAATTGGTTAGAATTACGACTCAAAATGAAGGTTTCAAATAAAGCAAAGCATTATTTATTTCCTTCAGGATCTAAAACTGGTTTTCTAAATAGAGAGCAATTTTTTAACATAATAAAGCGGATAGCCAAAAAAGCAGGTCTTGATCATGAAAAAATATCGCCTCATGTAGTTAGGCATGCTTTTGCAACTCATTTATTAGCGAATGGTGCAGACTTAAGGATAATTCAAAGTCTTCTAGGACATTCTGATATCTCGAGCACCCAGCTGTATACTCATGTTTTGGGAAATCAAAAAAAATCATTGGTTATGAACCATCACCCCTTAGCTAAAAGAAAAATAAAGGTTTAATGTTAAATTAAAGGAAGTCATAATGCTTAATGGAAACTGGGATGTTTATCTAATTACTGAATGGAGTAGTTTATTTGGGATTTTTCTACTACTCATCCTATCAGCTTTCTTTTCTGGCTCTGAAACTGCTCTAACAGCATCAAGTAGGGCAAAATTACGAAGCATGACTGATAGAGGTTCTAAAGGTGCAAAGAAAGCTTTAAAAATCACAAATGATAATGAAAGTTTAATTGGTACAATCTTACTAGGTAACAATATCGTAAATATATTAGCGACTTCACTAGCTACTGCAATTTTTGTTTCCAACTTTGGTGATAAAGGTATTGCATATGCCACCATTACAATGACAATGCTTATATTGATATTTGCAGAACTTCTACCAAAAACATATGCGATAAATAATCCTGAAATTGCAGCTAAAAGAGTTGCACCCTTTGTTTCTTTTTTTATATTTTTCTTCTCACCAATAATACTATTTGTACGAAAAATTGTTCAAACATTACTTAGATTTCTAGGCTTAGAAATTGACCCAAAGAAACATGTTCTCGCAACAGAGGAAATAGCAGGCACAATAGCCCTTCATCATTCTGAAGGTACCGTTAAGAAGGATGCGCGTGATAGGCTACTAGGAGTTTTGGACTTACCCGATAGAGCTGTAGATGAGATCATGCTTCATAGGAGTCAAATTGAAATGGTTGATGCAGATGATCATCCAAAAAAAATATTAGAGAAGTGTTTAAAATCTCCTTATACCAGAATACCAATATTTAAAAATAATCCTGAAAATGTTGTTGGGGTATTGCATGCAAAAGATTTGCTTCGCAAAACAAGTACAATAGCTTCTTTTGGAAGAAAGAAAATTGATATTGAAAGTTTTGATATAATGAAGGTAGCAATGAAGCCTTACTTTGTCCCAGAAACAACCACTTTAGACCTTCAAATGAGGCAATTTCTAAAACTTAAGGCACATTTTGCTCTAGTAGTGGATGAATATGGAGATTTACGTGGTCTTATAACACTAGAGGATATAATCGAAGAGATTATTGGTGAAATTACAGATGAACATGACTTACCACCTGATCAGATGGTTGGAACCTCAGATGGTAATGTGCTTGTTGATGGAGGAATGAGTATTCGTGATTTGAATAGGGCTTATGATTGGTCGCTTCCTGACAACGAAGCCAATACAATAGCTGGCTTAGTCATACATGAGGCACAATTAATACCTGCAACAGGACAAGTATTTAATTTTTATGGATTTAGGTTTGAGATCCTAGCAAAGGAAAAAAACAAAATTACCAAGATAAAACTAGCCCAACTTGATTGAAGCTATTAAACCTAGTTCTATTCAATTTCTGAAAGTGAATCAATATGAATAAATTAATATCCAGGGGAACTATTTGTACTATCGCTTTAATATTTTCTCTAATTTTCAAACATCCTTTTTTAGAAGCTCAGGAGCAACAACAAAATTCTCTAGCTAGTTCAAATGAGGAGATAAGAGGTGAATTTGGTAGCTGGTTACAAGTATGTGTAAAAGATACCTCTCAATGTGTTGCTGTTCAATTTGCATTAGATATTGATGGAAATCAAGCTGGAAGGTTTGTATTAGAAAGGTTAACCCCAAATTCTGAAAATACTGCTGATTCAGTTATTACCTTTTTTATACCTTTTGAATCTGGTATTCCTATACTCCCCAATGGTTTATCTTTTATTATTGATTCGAATGCTCCTTTCACTGAGCAATTTCTGTTTTGTGACCAACTCGGATGCACATCACAATTTGGAATGACAGACAAGGGGATGACCTTATTAAAAGAAGGAGCCAATTTGACAATTCAAATTATCGACATTAGAAATCCAGATTCTAGATATATTATGGATTTAGATCTAGATCAATTCACAAATGTATATGGAAAAATTGGAAAACAAGTTTCAAACTAATTTTTTTAAAGCAAGAACTGCATTTAATCCCCCAAAAGCAAAGGAATTCGATAAAGTATTATAAATCTTTTTGTCTCGAGCAAAATTAGGAACTATATCTAGGTCACAATCTTGGTCATTTTGTTTGAAGTTAATAGTAGGTGGGATAATTCCTTCATTAATTGCTAAAATGCAAGATAGTAACTCCAATGCACCAGTACCACCGATTAAGTGGCCATGCATAGATTTTGTCGAAGAAATCATAAGATCCTTAGCTTGCTCCTTAAAGACCTTCTTTATAGCATCGCATTCAGTTTTATCATTGGCAATGGTCCCTGTTCCATGGGCGTTAATATATCCTATCTCGTTGATGTTTAATTTAGCATCAATTAAAGCACCAGCAATCGCCCTAGCTGCCCCATCCATGTTTGGATTAACAATATCAGAAGCATCTGAAGACATAGAAAACCCTGCGACTTCAGCGAAAATATTTGCTCCTCTATTAATTGCCTGCTCGTACTCCTCAAAAATGAAGATAGCCGCTCCCTCTCCCTGAACCATCCCATCTCGAGTAGCACAAAAGGGTCTACAGGCCTCTTTAGACATTATTCTAAGTCCCTCCCAAGCTTTAATGCCACCAAAACATAACATGCTTTCCGAACCACCAGTCAAAATAGTTTTTGCACACCCAGTACGAATTAAGTTAAGAGCCTGCCCCATAGCATGATTTGACGAAGAACAGGCAGACGCAATAGTAAAGCAAGGTCCTTGCGCCTTATACTTCATTGAAACATGACTAGCGGCAGCATTATTCATCAGTTTCGGGACTGTTAATGGATGAACACGATTTTTACCCACCTCATATACTTGCCTATAATTTTCATCTTGAGTCTGAAGGCCACCACCAGCGGTACCAAGGATGACACCAACCCCAGCTCTACTTTCATCGGTGAATTCAATACCAGAAGATGATACCGCCTGCTTAGCAGCTATCAAAGCAAACTGTGTAAATTTGTCATAAAGAGAAATTTCTTGCTTAGAAAAATAGTTTTCAGGCCTATAGCTATGTATTTGTCCTCCAATTTGAACAGAAAGCCTATCTGAATTAAGAAAATTTAAAGCACTTATCCCTGAATATGACTCTTTCAAAGAAGTGAAAATTTCTTCAACGCAAAGTCCGAGTGAGCTTATAGCCCCCAAGCCCGTAATAACAACACGGTTCATAGTTTAGTTTTGCTAGATGCTGACTCAATTAAATCTTCAACTGCTGATACAATCGAATTAACACTGCTAATATCAAAGTTTGTATTACTAGGATCATTAGCATTAAATGGAATGGTAATGTTGAAGTACTCTTCTAATGAAAAGATGATTTCAACTAATGCCAAAGAATCTATACCTAATGCCTCAAGACTTGAAGTATCAGACACATCTTTACATTCCAATAGAGCCTGCTCAGCTAGGATTTTTATAACGGTTTCTTTTACACTTCTTTCCATGGGTTTTATTAACTTAGTCTCTTTAAATATACTAGTTTATTTATCTTCTGAATGTGACAAAAGATTATGCACTACTTTAGCAAGTTCATTAACTTTTTTCTGTAACCTAGGCAACCGCCGTAAGGCTTTATATGACTCAACGTTTTTTGACATTTCCATTGCAGGATTTCCCATCATAAACCTTTGTGGAGGAACATTGACAGAAAGGCCAGTTTTTCCTGCCAAAACACTATTTTCTCCAATGACTAAATTATCAGCTACCCCTACCTGACCGCCCATAATCACGTTATCTCCAACTTTGGTACTTCCAGCTATCCCAACCTGGCCACAGATCAAACAATTTTTTCCAACGATGACATTGTGCCCAATATGAACCAGGTTATCAAGTTTAGAACCAGATCCTATGACAGTATTTTTTAAAGTGCCTTTATCTACACATGAGTTAGCACCAATTTCTACATTATCTTCAATTAGAACTCCCCCCAAAGAGGCTACTCGCTGAAACCCTTTATTATTGGTATCATTTGAACCACTCTGTTTCGTATCTAGTCTTTCAAAAATAGTTTCCCCACTCTTAGTAGTATACGAAAATCCATCCGATCCAAGGACAACATTTTGATGACATATGAAACTATTTCCTATTGAAGTATTACTCTCAATTTTTGTTCCAGACTTTATAAAACAATCATTACCAATCTTGACATTTTTTCCAATATAAACTGCAGCTTCAAGCGTAGCATTATTCCCAATTTCCACATTATCCGATATTACAACATACGGGCCTATAGAAGGGTTTGATCCAATTAAAACACTTTTAGCTATAATTGAATTTTTGTTAATCTCCCGCTGTTTGCTATGTTCCAAATTGAATAGGTTATTTACTTTTGCTAAAACTAGTTTTGAGTTAGTAGCTACTATCACTCCTTCTAGCCCTCTCGCATGCCAGTCAATATTTTTGCCAATAATAGCAGCTTTAGCTTTGGTTTCCATGAGCTGCTCCATATACTCAGGATCAATAGCTAGTGCTAATTGATTTTCTTTGGCAGTCATTGGCTCTGATAGAGAAGAGAATACCAGATCACCATTCCCCTGAAACTTGCAATCTAGTGCTTCGGCAATTTCTGCCAGAGAAATCATAATTACCTCACATTCAAGACTTTGGGCAAAGCTTAATTCAACCCTCTAGCTTAAGACCAGAAGATTTCAACAACATATAGAGTAAAGCGTCACGGCCATAAACGTCTGGACGATATTGAATGTCACCAAAATTATCCACAATAACTGTTCGATAGGTGAGATAAACTGGAATTGCCTCAACTAAATTTAATTGAGTTTCCTCACCACTATTTAAAGCTGAGTAAAACCTTTCATATTTAATGTTCTCATTGTCAGTTAAAAGAGCGTTTGCAAACTCAAAAGGTCGTTCAACCCTTACACAACCATGACTAAATGCCCTTAAATCTTTCGCAAATAAAGGCTTCATAGGGGTATCGTGCATGTAGATACTAAATTTGTTTGGGAACATAAACTTAACTTGACCTAATGCGTTAATATCCCCAGGGTTTTGCTTGATCTCAAAAGGAAAGTTATCAACCGTAAATACACTCATATCTATCAGATTAGAATCTATAACCTTTGTTGTTCCCCTAACATATAATTGCATCTCATTATTTGCTAAGAACTCTGGATCATTTTGGATTTGTGGCAAGTATTCATCAAGAGCTATACTTTTAGGAACATGCCAAGTTGGGTTAACAATGATGTGAGTCATTTGATCAAAAAATTCAGCTGTTTGATAATCTGGAAGACCAATAACTACATTTGATTCCCATATCACAGCGTCTTTTTTTACCAATTTAGCTTTATAATTGGGTTGATTAACCATTACATAATTTGGACCTAAGTCAAAATTTAACCAGCGCATCCTTTCTAGGTTCACCAGTATTTGAATTATCCGAGTTTTGTTAGGGATATTTAAAGCTTGAATAGTTTTACGCCCAACAACCCCGTCAGCAGTTAAACCACTATTTTCCTGAAAATTCTTAACAGCTTTAAGAAGTTCTTTATCAAATGTTTCTGACAAATTATCCTCTTCTAGGTATTCTATATTTATTAACCTAGTACGCAAAAGTAGTACGTTAGGATGGCTCATACCAACTTCCAATGTGGTTTCAATTGGAAGGAGTTCAAATGAATCATTTTTTCCAATTAACGAGAGACGTTTCTCTAATTCTAACTGTAACTTAATATAATCTGGATCATCTGGTTCAAGTTCAGTTAAAAATTTTATTATCTCAGGATATTCTTTTAAGCCAGATATATAATTATTACTAAGGAGGTCTTCACGATTGATTTTTATAAAAGAATTTATAGAAGTAGGATCAATTATTCCAACAGAGACATCCTTAGCGTAAAGTAAAAACATGTTGGTCAAAAGAATATCTAATTCAGCTTGTTTGGACTCAAGCTCTGAGCTTTTCAATTCTAAGATTTTTGAATAACTATATCGCTCACTTGGTAAGCCTTGTTTTGGACCATTTTTAAATACCAAAAGTAAATCAATTATAGCCTTCGGCTTATTTAACCAATAAGGATTAAAGGCTCGCTCTTCATAAAAGTTAAAAACTACAACATTCTCAGTATCATTGTCTTGCAAGATTCTTTGAATAGTCATACTTGTATTGTCAGCTTGATATGAAAAACTAGGCAAAGAATATTGAAAAAACGAATAAAAAATTACTATTATTACGATCAGAGTTTTTTGCATGAATAATTACACCCAATAAAAAATTAAAATTAACCAGAATAATAAGATGCCATAAAATATAAAATTAACAAGAATAAAAAGAGTGTCGTTTAATTAATAGTATGTTTAATTCTTATGTTTTACGAATAATGAAAATTATTGACTTTTCAAAAAAAATATATAAGATTCAATAGGTTATGATTTAATAGAGAATTTTAATGAGTTTTTTTAAAAAAATACTAGTTTTTGGCAGGATATCTGCTAGAGTATTGAATCTTTTGCTTTTTTAGATGGAACATATGGTATCAAGAAGAAAATTTTGTACAATTCTTAGTGCATCTTGTATTGCTACAGCATTTCCTGTGTATTCTAAAGCACCTGGATTTCTTAGAAATGCTGGTGATATAAGATTAATACGTCTGAAAAACAATAAAACTGCAGAGACTATTAAAATAGTATATTGGATTGAAGGCTCTTATGTGCCCGAAGCAGTTAAAGAAATAAGTTATTTTATGAGAGATTGGCGACAAAATAAAACAATAACATACGATGTAGCAAATGTGGATATCATTGCAGCAACACAAGCTCTATTAGATACTAGTGAAACAATGCAACTACTTTCAGGCTACAGAACTGCAAGAACAAACAAAATGCTGTCATACTCAAACAGTGGTGTTGCAAGAAATTCATACCATATTAAGGGAATGGCAGCTGACCTTAGATTAGATAACAGATCTGTTTCTCAAATCTCTAGAGCTGCTGAGGCCTGCAAAAGTGGTGGCGTTGGTAGTTATGGGAGGTCTGGATTTGTGCATATTGATTGTGGCCCAGTGAGAACCTGGAAAAAATAGAGTCTACTTCCTTACTATACCGTTTCCTCGAACTATGTATTTAAAACTGGTTAATTGCTTTGCACCAATAGGTCCTCTAGCGTGAATTTTACTGGTAGCAATACCTATTTCACCACCCATTCCAAATTCTCCTCCATCTGCAAATTGAGTCGAAACATTCTGCATTAAAATTGAACTATCCAGTTCAGAAAAAAATAGTGCCGCAACTTCATCATCATCAGTTAAAATGCAATCAGTATGATTTGATCCAAATTTTCTGATATGAGATATGGCCTTTTTTACTCCATCAACAATTTTAACTGCTAAAATCTTGTCAAGATACTCTTTTCCCCAATCCCCCTTTTCTGCTAATTTGGTACCAGAAAGTTTACTAATAGTAGAATCTCCTCTAATTTCTACGCCTCTTTCCATAAGTTCCTTCAACAATATTTCCCCATGATTAATAAAATATTTTTTATTAATCAAAAGACATTCGAGTGCCCCACAAATCCCAGGTCTCCGCAATTTAGAGTTAATAATCACCTTTTTTGTTAACTCTGGATTTGCATCCGAATGAACATATGCATGGACAATCCCATCTAGATGAGAAAAAACAGGTACCTTTGCTATCTTTTGAACTAACCCAACCAAGTCCCGTCCTCCTCTTGGCACAACAACGTCAAGATAATCTGTCATTTGAAGTAATTCTGAGACGGCTTCACGGTCTTTTGTAGGAATAATTTGAATTAAATTCTCAGGGAGTCCAGAAGACACTAATGCTTTATTTATACACTTATGCAAAGAAATTGACGAATAAAAACTATCAGACCCAGGTCTTAAAATAGCTGAATTTGAAGATTTTATACAAAGGCCTCCTGCATCTATAGTTACATTTGGTCTACTTTCATATATGATACCTACTACCCCTAAAGAAGTGCTTATTTTTTTTATACCTATTCCAGAAGGTCTGTTCCATTGTTCCAAAACCTGTCCAATTGGATCGTCTTGCTTTGCAATCATGTCTAGACTAGAAATCATATCATTTAGTCGTGACTCATTAAGCAATAAACGATCTTTTTTTGAGACAGAAAGAGCGTTTTTATCTGCGTTTTTCAAATCTCTTTTATTTTCCTTTAAAATAGAATTCCTATCTTGCCAAAGAAATTGCCCAATTTTCCTAAGACTACTATTCTTCATTTCTGAAGATATTTTAGACATCTCAGAATTTGCCTCCTTAGCATTTTTGCCTAAATTTTTGATTAACTCTTTAATATTTTCTGACATCAAAAATTTCCTAACTTAACACTAAATCATCTCTATGAACTAAAGCTATTCTACCTGGATAACCTAGCTTTTCTTCAATTTCAAATGTTTGGCAACCTTTAATTCTGGAAACCTCAGTGCTAGAATATGCTGAAAGGCCTTGTCCAATTTTTTCTGAAACGAGCGAAATAATTTCTACAGCGTCACCCCGTTGAAAATCTCCTGAAGACTTCACAACACCAGCAGGTAGAAGTGACTTATTACCCTTAAGTGCTAAAATAGCACCGTTATCAATAATCACACTACCTTTAGGTTTGATTGAAAGGATCCACTGTTTTCTTAAAGTCGTATGATCATTTTCTGGAATAAATTTTGTGTATTTGTCTCCTCCATTGATAAAACTATTCAAAGGATAATGTTTTGAACCATTTGCAATTATCATTTCGCAGCCACCATTCATAGCTATTTTTGCAGCCTCTAATTTTGTAATCATTCCACCTTTTGAATTTTCTGATTTAGTACTGCTGGCCATTTTTAGAAGTTCTGGTGTTACCTTATTTACTAATGATAAATGTTTCGAATTTGGGTCAACATTAGGATCAGATTCGTAAAAGCCATCAATGTCTGATAAAAGTATTAGTAAATCAGCCTCTGAAATTAGAGCGACCTGCGCAGCGAGGCGATCATTATCACCAAATTTTATTTCATCTGTTGCCACTGTATCATTTTCATTAACAATAGGAATAACACCCATTTTCAGTAAGGACTTTATGGTAGACCTTATATTTAAATAACGTCTGCGGTGATGACTATCTTCAGAAGTTAGTAAAATTTGTGCAGAGTTTATGCCATTAGAATTTAGGCTCATCTCATAAGCTTGTGCTAACCTTATTTGCCCCACAGCTGCTGATGCTTGAATTTTATCTAATTCAAGTTTTTGAGACTCCAAACTAAGAATTTTTTTACCTAATGCTATTGCACCTGAAGAAACTAAAATTACGTCTTTACCATATCTTTTTAATTCTGTTATCTCTTGTACAAACGACTTCAGCCAATCGGCCTTTAGTAAATTCGTATCAGGATCTATCAAGATTGAAGTCCCAACTTTCAAAACGATAGTTTTAGCTTTTCCTAATTGAGGAAAATTTTTTGATTTTATTAATGATCTGTTGGGTTCCATGGCTTTTTAATCTTAAAATGATCATCAGATTCTGATGCTTCAGAGGTTATTTGTCTAGAGGCTTCTAACAAAACCTCATCTAGACCTATACCTTTTACTGCAGAAATAGCGTAAACCTGATTTTCATACTTTTGGATAATTTTTAATTTCTCTTTAAGAACTTTTTTCTGCAAAGCATCAATTTTATTGAGGACTGTAATACGTGGCTTATTCAACAAGGTTGAATCATACTTATATAGCTCATTAAGAACAATTTTATAATCAGTATCTACTTCTAGTGAGGTAGCGTCCAAAAGATGAATTAATACCTTACATCTTTCGATATGGCCAAGGAATTTTATACCAGCACCTTTTCCTTCATGAGCTCCTTTTATAAGACCAGGTATATCTGCTAGGACCATCACTACATTAGCAGCTGAAACTACTCCTAATTTTGGCTTTAATGTAGTAAATGGATAGTCAGCAATCTTAGGTTTTGCCTTAGATGTTACAGATAGAAATGTTGATTTACCAGCGTTCGGAAGTCCTAACATTCCCAGGTCTGCTATTAATTTAAGTTTAAGCCAAAGAACTTTTTCAATACCTTTTTCACCTTTAGTGAACTTTCGAGGTGCTCGATTTGTAGATGATTTAAAGTGGTGATTTCCAAGTCCACCAGATCCCCCAACAGCTAGCAAAAGTTTATCTTCTAAGGTCGTAATTTCACCTAATAATATTTCTTGGGTTTCATCCCAAACTTCAGTTCCCAAAGGAACTTTGATAAAAATATCTTTACCAGATACTCCTGTTTTCCTTTTACCTTGACCTTGTTTTCCGTTATCTGCAAAGTGATGTTGTCTAAATCTGAAGTCAATTAATGTATTCAAAGCTTCATCAGGCAAAAGTATAACTGCACCACCTCTTCCACCATCTCCACCATCTGGACCCCCTTTTTCTATAAACTTTTCTCTTCTAAAGCTTAGAGCACCAGAGCCTCCAGATCCTGATTTAATATAAATCTTAGCTATATCTAGAAATTTCATTTGTTCTGTCTATTCCTGGTATTGATTTAGCCAATTTTGTTTTTAAAAAAATAACAAAGTTAAACTCCCAAGCATTAGTAACGATAAAAAACGCATCATCCAAACTTCAAATTTAGTTCCGTGAAATTTAATTTTAAGTTGATGACCGAAATAACACCACATATTGTGAAAGACTAATTGTACTAAGATAAAGACTATAGCAACTAAAAGGGTTGAATTTAATGCATTTTGAGAAATATCTATGTAACTAGTAAAACTAACACTCACCATAGCCCATGCTTTTGGGTTAGTCGGATGAACTGGTAACCCATAAAAAAAAGATGGAGCTTTAACCAGCTCTGAATTTTCTTTTATTTTAAAGTTAGAAAGTTTCCATGCCAACCAAATTATATAGAGGCATGAAATACCCTTAATAAGATTAAGCAAACCGGGAAAGTACTCGAAAAAAGTCAATATACCAAATCCAAGAGGCCAGATTATAAACTGCTTTGAAAATATTATTCCTAACACAAAAGGAAGTGATTTTCTAAGACCAAACTTTGCCCCTGCTACTAATAAAATCATATTAGCTGGGCCTGGACTAGCTACCATAGAAACAGCAAAAAAAACCAAGCTTAATAAATATTGATCCAACTATTTCTCCACACTTACGGGAGTTTATTATTATATATTGTAGTTAGATAATCGAGATGAAAGTTCTTCCCTTTAACCCTTTATGAAAACTTACCGCTCCGTCTGCCTTGGCAAAAATAGTATGATCTTTGCCCATCCCAACGTTTGAACCCGGCCACCATTTTGTCCCACGTTGTCTAACTATAATATTACCAGCAATTACAGATTCACCACCAAATTTTTTAACCCCAAGACGTCGACCTGCCGAATCTCTACCATTTCTTGAAGAACCACCTGCCTTTTTGTGTGCCATCGTTAAATTTCCTAACCCTTATATTTTATTAACTACTTCATTTAATTTTAGGTTCAGCCTTTTTCGTTGCTTTTATAATTGCCTTAGGACTTTTTTCAGCATTGGCTATAGTTTCCTCAGCCTTTTTTGGAGATTTAGTCACTGCCTTGGGACTTTTTTTAGCTTTTACTTTAGTTTCCTCAGCCTTATTTTTTTTCGGACCGTTAGACTCTTTCTCATCCATAGATTTAATACTGTCAGGTGAAGCAGATTCTTTTTTTACTAGCTTATTTTTGCTTCCAGAACTAGCGACTGAAGATTTTTTAACCTCGGTCTTGCTAATAACTTTAGAATTACCGTCCGCTTTCACTTTACCAATTATTTCAAAACCAATATCATTAAGTGCAGATATTTTTTCATCAGACTTAATTTCTAAAACCTTTAGAACTGTTACGTTTTGTCTATGGCCTTTTTTCCTTTGTGAAGAATGTTTTCTCCTTCTCTTAACAAAATTAATTGTTTTTTTACCCTTAGTTTGGCTGAGTATTTCAGCATCAACATATGCACCGGCAATTAGTGGTGTACCTACTGCTTGGTCCTTACCACCCATGGCTAGAATATGATTAAACCTTACTTTATCTCCTTGGTCAGCTGATAACTTCTCAACAAGTAATACATCACCGTTAGCTACTTTATACTGCTTACCACCAGTTTTAAATACTGCAAACATAAAAATAAAACCCCAACATACCCTACTGTATATTATATTGTTTTAAAAAAAGTGTTACTACTTGTCTATGAATAGAAATGTAACAACAAAGTTGCAATTGATTTCTTTCAAATCCTTGCCAATGTCAAGAGGAAAGATTATTTTTGTGATATTAAACAATGTTGATCATACCTAGATAACCATTAAAAATAGGAGAGGTGCCGGAGTGGTCGAACGGGGCGGTCTCGAAAACCGTTGAGCGCGCAAGCGTTCCCAGGGTTCAAATCCCTGCCTCTCCGCCATATAACACCCATAAAATAACGGTTTGGTGGGTTACGTCTGGTTAAAAAAAT